>Ga0099364_10002749_pt1 | contig 27879 bp, 22 predicted proteins | sample TergutTh196P3_FD_73070 | JGI IMG/M metagenome (GOLD analysis project Ga0099364, IMG submission 73070) | Microcerotermes parvus P3 segment gut microbial communities from Pointe-Noire, Republic of the Congo - Th196 P3 | ecosystem: Host-associated > Arthropoda: Insects > Digestive system > Gut ... | reverse complement strand
AGCAGCATTTGTGCGCGGATGCGGCCTATGTAGGCCAACCGGCACAGCAGACCATAAGCCAACGGGGTTTGATTGCGCATGTGCGCAGCCGCAAGCAAGAGGAACTTCAACGCAATCATGGGCCACAAGCCAAGCCACGACGCTGGGTCGTCGAACGAAGTCACAGTTGGCTCAATCGTTTTCGCAAGCTCATGGTACGTTATGAGAAATCTGCCGCCTCCTTTGAGGCTTTGCTGTCACTGGCAGCGGCACTGATCTGCTGGCGACAGTATCCCACTCGCGGCGAAGCCTCAAGTGGGAAAGAGGAAAATTCGCCGTCAGGTAAGACTCGAAGGCAGAGAGAAGGCAAAGGCTCAGGTTGAAATTTATAGTGCTTCTCGTAATTATTTTTACCCTTTCTTGCTTGCAGGATAGGATGTCTGAAGGTTGATAGAGTAAGATTATTTAGGAAAAGCACTATACTCTTACTGAATCTTCAACGCCCAACCCTCTCCCCCATCCCCTCTCCCATAAATGGGAGAGGGGAGAAACAATTGCCGTCTGCAAGACCCGTCTACAAGACTCTCAATCAGCCTGTTTTTTCAAAAAGGCGGGCGGGTCGCGGTCGGGAATGGCGCGATCGCCGCTGCTTACCCCATCACGGCGCAGAACGCCCTCGCGTCCGCTGCCGATCGTCGCGGGACGCCGGGAGGGAAGAGGAGCAAAGTTTTGCGCCGGAGAGCCATTTACGCCTGCCTGATTACCGCCGACATTTTTTCGCCGGCGGAAAATCGCCGGAATGGCGGATTCTTCACTCGGCGAAAAGTGCCTTCCCACCGCGTCGTCGGTTCCGGTCGCGTGGTTAACCAGACTAAGTGAGGGCTGCGTCCGCGCGACAGGCGCGTCCAGACCAGTGGCAACAATAGTGACCCGTAAACGCTCGCCCATTTCTTCATCAATGACCACCCCATGAATCACATTAGCGCCCTCAATGGTAAAGCCCTTGATCGCCGCCAGCGCCTCATCAACTTCATCCATCTGGAAGTCGGGAGGAGCCGTAATGTTGAGCAATACCGCCTTGGCAGTGGAAAAATCAACGCCTTCCAGCAGCGGCGACCTGATCGCCTGCTGCACCGCGATGCTGGCGCGGCCTCCCTGCCCGTCCAGCGCGATAATATCGCCGGAGGGAATGGTCGCCATGCCCATCAGGGCGCGTCCGGTGGCTTCCAGTACGGTTTTCACGTCGTTGAAGTCGACATTGATAAGACCGGGACGGGTAATGATTTCGACAATGCCGGCAACCGCGTTTTTCAACACATCGTTGGCCGCGCCAAAGCATTGCAGCACCGTAGGCCGGGGAATGGCCAGACATTCCTTCAGCTTGTCATTCAGAATCACCAGCAAGGCATCGACATGCGGCGTCAACGCCTTGATGCCATCTTCCGCATTGGCAATGCGCTCGCCGCCCTCGCCTTCGCTCGGTTTGGTCACCACCCCGACAGTCAGAATTTCCATCTCTTTGGCAAGCTGGGCAATGATTGGAGCAGCGCCGGTTCCGGTTCCGCCGCCCATGCCGGCGGTAATGAATACCATGTCGTACCCGGTGAGGCGTTCGCGCAATCTGTCCAGCGACGCTTCCGCCGCCGCCCGCGCCAGTTCCGGCTTGCCGCCAGCGCCCAAGCCCTTTTTCTTGCCGAGCGCCTCGCTGTAGAGCAGCATCCGACTCTCGGCAAGGTTGCTCTTCAACGCCTGGGCGTCGGTATTGATCGCAAGGAAATCCACGCCCTGAATGCCTTCCCTGACCATGTGGTTGACCGCGTTGCCGCCACCACCACCTACGCCGACAACCAGAATCCTGGCCGCCGCGTCCGCGTCGCAAAAGCCATCCAGTTCCAGTAGCTCCTGATCGAATTCATAAAATTCAGGCATTTTTCATTCCTCCAGTCCAAGATAAAAAAACAAACCGCTCAAAAAATGTTGTTGATCGTGCTTCTGATTTTGTTCCACCAGGTCGCCCAGGAAGGCGCTTCCGCCGCCTTCCTGCCACGCAACCAATCCTCTCGCGCCGAAAGCAGGAGGCCGTAAGAGGTGGCAAAGCGCGGCGCGCAAACCACATCCGCAAAACTGCCGTGGTATTTCGGCACTCCCAGACGCACCGGCATGTGCAGCATTTCTTCGCCCAATTCGATCATGCCCGGCATTTCTGCCGCGCCGCCGGTAATGACCAGACCGGAAGAAAGGCGCTCCGTGCCTTCGCGCAGATAACCCTCGCGGGTAAGTTCGTCGCGTATTTTTTCGTAAAGCTCCTCCAGGCGCGCCTGAATAACATGCGCCAGTTCCTGTCGCTCCATTCTCCGATTCGGGCGTTCGTCAATGCCGGGGACTTCAATGGATTCGTCCGGCGAAACTAGGTCGACCAAAGCGCAACCGCGCTCGCATTTCAGGAATTCGGCGTCCTTGGTCGGAGTGCTAAGGGCAATGGCAATGTCATTGGTGACTTCGCTGCCCGCCGTGGGAATAACCGCCGTATGGCGAATCGCGCCCTGTTTCCAGACAGCGATGTCCGCCGTGCCGCCGCCTATATCCACGAGACAAACGCCCAGGTCTTTCTCGTCTTCGGAAAGCACGGCAATGCTGGAGGCAAGTGGTTGTAACACGATATGCCCCAAAGTCAGACCGCTTAAGGTGATACATTTTTTCAGGTTTTGCGCGGCGGAAATCGCGCCGGTCACAATATGCGTCTTGACTTCCAGGCGGGTTCCGCTCATGCCGATAGGCTCGCGGATACCGCCCTGCCCGTCAATGACAAATTCCTGCGGCAGGGTATGCAAAATCTCATGATCCGAAGGAATACGCAATGTCTGCGCCATATCAAGCACCCGCCGCAGGTCTTCTTCGCTCACTTCCTTGTTGCGAATCGCAACCTGCCCGGTGCTGTGCAAGCCCTTGATGTGACGCCCGGCAATGCCGACATACACATCCCGCGCCATGTTATCCGCCATGAACTGCGCTCGTTCAACCACCCTCGAAATGGCGGCAACGGCTTCCTTGATATTGACCACCGCGCCATCCTTGATTCCGGCGGATTCCTGTTCTTCGAGACTGATAATGTTGATTTTGTCCTCATTCCCGATTTCAGCCATAAGCATGGCGATTTTCGTGGTGCCTATGTCAAGCGCCACGATGAGATTTTTGGCATCAATCCTGTCCTTGTTCATGATTCCATCCTTGCCGTCAAGCGCGTTAGGGACGATTGGGGGAAAGCGCAAACCCATTGGAGTAGCGCAAATCCACACTCGCGGGCAACTTTTGCCGAGTGGCGACAAACCGTGGATAAGCCGCAATAAACCTTTTTAGCCGCCGCATCGAAGAAACGCCGTCCATTTCCTCCCGCCCCAGTTTCAATATCATGCCGTTGGAAAGGCGAATCTCCAGCGCCAATCGCTCCGACAAGGTAAGAGAGTCTGGAGAAAGCGCGAGCGGCGCGAGCAATGACCGGCTCTCTCTGTAATAAGCCAGCAAATAGGCTGAAGTCTCGGGCGGCCCGGATAAGCGCGGCAATCCCGCCAGCGATGATTGCAGGCCGATAGGGAGATTGGCGGCAAAAACTTCCCCCTCCGCATTGACCCATTCCCGCCCGGAATTGCCCCAATGCGCTACGGGTTGTTGTTCTGTCAGAGTAATGGCGAGTCTGTTTGGCCAGACCCGGCGCACGCCTGCATGCCGCACCCAGGGCAGGCTTTCCAGAGAAGCGCGAACCCGGCCCAGAGAAAGCGTCAGAAAATTGCCGTTCAAACGGCCCTGCAGCGCCTCGGCAATATCCACAGGCGTCACCCGAATCAGCGGAGCCGCGAGGGTTACGCTTTGCACCGGCAAAATCCTTAACCAGACTATCATCAGCGCCGCCGCGAGCATTGCCAGCGCGCCTGTCAGACAGAGCGCGGTCAATGTGTCGAGTAATCGTGTTTGCTGCCACATTCATTCCCAATCCTGCTGTTTACTCATAGGGTTAGCGAAATAAAGCACATTCAATACCAGTTCTTCAAAAGAAAGGCCCGCAACCTTCGCCGCCATCGGCACCAGCGAGTGCGAAGTCATGCCTGGCGCGGTGTTGACCTCCAAAAAATAATACCGTCCGGCCTCGTCCATCAGGAAGTCCACCCTCCCCCAGCCCGTTCCGCCCAGAATATTGAATGCCTTTTGCGCGTCCGCCTGAATTGCGGCAGTCTTCGCCGACGACAAATCAGCGGGGCAAATGTAGCGGGTGTCGTCGCGCAGGTACTTGGCCTCATAGTCGTAAAACGCCGTTGCCGGTTCGATCCTGATGATGGGCAGGGCTTTATTACCAAGAATGCCAACCGTATATTCTCCTCCCACGATGCCTTTTTCCGCCATAACCAAATCGCCGTGTCGCCGCGCCGCTTCGTAGGCGGATTTCAATTCGCCGGGTTTGCTCACCATAAAAACGCCGATCGAAGACCCATCGCACGCCGGTTTGACGAACAACGGCAGCCCCAGGCGTCTTTCCACGGCCTCAAAATCTGAACCATCATCAAGCATCACGCATTCCGGCACAGGCAGCCCCACAGCCTGCCAGATGAGCTTAGTGCGGAATTTGTCCATGCCAATCGCCGAGGCCATGACGCCGGGGCCGGTATAAGGAATTCCCATGATTTCCAGCGCCCCCTGAATTGCGCCGTTCTCGCCATAGCCGCCGTGCAGAATGATAAACGCCCGCTGAAAAGCCCTGAGCGCCTCCAGCGGCTCACTGGCCGGATCGAAAGCATGCGCGTCTACTCCCTGGCTTTGCAAGGCTTCCAACACTGCCTTGCCGCTGATTAACGACACCTCACGCTCGCCGGAAATGCCGCCCATCACAACCGCGACCCTGCCAAAATCCTGTTTCATGTCACGCATCTCCATCCGCCAGAAGTTGAACGATTTGTTGCGCCACACCGCCGATGGAACCTGCCCCCACCGTCAGCACCACGTCGCCCTCGCGCGCAATTTCCAGAATGCGCGTCGGCATGTCGGCAATGTTCTCGACGAATACCGGCTCCACCTTGCCAGCCACCCGGAGCGCGCGCGCCAGCGCGCGCGCGTCGGCGGCAACAATAGGCGTTTCCCCCGCCGCATAAACATCGGCCAGCAACAGCGCGTCGACACTGGAAAGCACCTTTACGAAGTCCTCAAAACAATCGCGGGTGCGGGTATAACGGTGCGGCTGGAAAGCCAGCGCCAGGCGGCGACCAGGGAACGCGCCCCGCGCCGCTGCCAGCGTAGCCGCCATTTCCACCGGATGATGTCCGTAATCGTCAATCAGGGTGAAGCTGCCGCCCTTTGGCAGGGCGATTTCGCCATACCGCTGGAAGCGCCGCCCCACGCCCCTGAATTCTGCCAGCGCCTTGACAATGGCCTCATCCGGCGCTTGTAGCTCGGTCGCCACAGCGATAGCCGCCAGCGCGTTCAGAACGTTGTGCGCGCCCGGCGCGTTTAGGGTAACGGGCAGCCGCGCCGCGCCATGTCTGATTACATCGAAAAGCATACGCCCGCCGTCGGCTCTGATGTTTTCGGCATAAATATTGGCGTCATTTGCCAGACCGTAGCGTACTACCTGTTTCGAGACCTGCGGCAGAATTTCGCGCACATGCGGATCATCCTGGCAGAGTACCGCCACGCCATAAAACGGCAGGCGATTCAAAAATTCCACAAACACCTGTTTCAGGCGGTTGAAATCATGCCCGTAGGTTTCCATGTGGTCGGCGTCTATATTGGTGACGACCGAAATCACCGGGGTAAGGTACAGGAACGAAGCATCCGACTCGTCCGCTTCCGCAACCAGAAAATCACCTGTGCCCAGGCGGGCATTCGCGCCTATTGCGTTCAGCCTTCCGCCGATCACAAAGGTAGGGTCAAGACCGGCTTCGCCAAGGATGCTGGCGACAAGACTCGTTGTCGTGGTCTTGCCATGTGTGCCGGCAATGGCAATGCCCTGTTTCAGGCGCATGAGTTCAGCGAGCATCAGGGCGCGCGGAACTACGGGAATAGCTGCAAGATACGCGGCCTCTACTTCCGGGTTGTCGTCTCTAACCGCCGTGGACGCCACTACCGCGTGCGCGCCGACAATATTTTCCGCCGCGTGTCCTATCGTTATACGTATGCCTTGTCCTGCCAAACGCTCGGTCACGGCGGACGCCGCAAGATCGGAACCGGAAACCCGATAGCCGAGATTGGCAAGCACTTCGGCGATGCCGCTCATGCCTGAACCGCCGATTCCTACGAAATGGATGTTCCTGACTTTATGTTTCATTTTGCGCTGGCCCTGCAAACATTGGCAACCGCAAGAGCCGCGTCGGGACGCGCCAACTCTCGCGCTTTTTTCGCCATTTCCACAAGTTGGCCGCGTTTATAGTTGCCGATCAAGGCTACCGCGTCCGGGGTAAGGTCCGTTTGCTGCAGAAGGAAAGCGCCGCCCGCCGCAGTGAGAAAACGCGCATTCACGGTCTGTTGATCGTCGCTATGATACGGATAAGGCACGAGAATCGCGGCAACTCCGGCGGTAGCCAGTTCAGAAACCGTCAGCGCCCCGGAGCGGCAAATCACCAGATCAGCCCAGGCGTAAGCGCCTGCCATATCTTCGATAAACGCCACGCAATGAGCTACGCCGCCCTGTTTTCTGTATTCCTGATAATTGGCTTCCAAATCTTCCAGATGTTTCTCTCCGGCCTGGTGCACCACTTCCGGTCTTTGTTCCGGCGGCAGTTTTTGCAACCCTGCCGGGATCGCGTCATTCAGCGCTTTCGCGCCCAGGCTGCCCCCGACCACCAGCAACTTCAACGCGCCTTCCCGCTTCGCCATCCGTTCATCCGGCGGCGGGATTTGGGCAATCGCCGCGCGTACCGGGTTGCCCACGCATTCGCCCTTTTTCAGGACATCGGGAAAACCCGTCAGCGTTCGGTTCGCCACCCGGCTCAAGGCACGATTCGCAAGACCGGCAATTGCGTTCTGTTCATGGATAACGAGAGGAATGCCCAGCAATTTCGCCGCGATACCGCCGGGAAAGCTCACATAGCCGCCCATTCCCAACACGACATCGGGACGGGCAGGGCGAATGGCGCGTATGGCCTGCCAGACGGCACGAGCAATGGAGAAAGGAAGCCTGAGCTTGCGGCCGACGCCTTTGCCGCGCACCGCGCCAAAACGAACGGCAATCATTTCAAAGCCGTTTTGCCCTGCTAGTCTCTCTTCCATGCTGTTAGGATTGCCGAACCAGAGCACATGCCAGCCTTCTGCGCGTAACAGGCTGGCTACCGCCAACGCGGGAAAAATATGGCCGCCGGTTCCACCCGCCATGATAAGCAGGGTTTTTGGCGAAGAGTTCGGCATGGCTTCCATTACCGTCGTCCCCTTTGCATCAAACGGCGGTTTTCCCAATCCACCCGCAACAAAATGCCGAGCGCAATACAATTGACGACCAGACCGGAACCGCCGTAACTCATGAACGGCAGGGTCATCCCGGTAACAGGCAAAAGGTTTACGTTAACCCCCATGTTGATGAACGCTTGCAGCCCAAGCCAGAGACCGATTCCTATCGCTACCAGCGCCGGATAAAGGCGATCGAGGTCGACGCAAAGGCGACCAATGGCAAAGGCGCGGCGCACAACGACCACGAACAGGGCTATCACCACGATCAGGCCGATAAAGCCCAATTCCTCGCCAATAACCGCAAACAGGTAATCGGTATGCGCTTCCGGCAGATAGAGATGCTTTTCGACGCTGCCGCCGAGACCGGAGCCAAACCAGCCGCCTCGCCAGACAGCGAGCCTGGCGTGAAATGGCTGATAGCCGGTGCCGTCCAGAAAATTTTGCGGATAAAGCCAGGCGTTGATCCGGTCATAAACATAACTGCTGAACAAAATCAGGGGCGGCAGGATGAGCATGAGACAAAAGGCCAGGCGCAGAAAAATCCAGATGTTGAGGCCGCCCATGAAGAGGATGCCCATAACGATAGCCATCATCATCAGGAGCGCGCCAAGATCCGGCTCCAGCTTCAGGAGCACGCCCACCAGCGTCATGACCGCCAGCATCGGCAGGAAAGCGCGTTTGAAATCTTCCATGAATTCACGCTTGCGTACCGCAAAATCCGCGACATACAACACGCAGCAAAGTTTCATGAATTCGGAAGGCTGCGGACTGATAATCCCTAAGTTAATCCAGCGATGCGCGCCATTTACGTTCTTGCCGATAGGATGGATAAGGACGATAACCAGCAGGAAAATCCCTAAGATAAAAAGCCAGGGCGCGACTCTCTGCCAGCCTTCAATGCTGATCTGGAAAGCGGAGAACGCGCAAATCAAACCGATACAGAGGAAAATAGTATGCCGCAACAGAAAGTGTGTGCTTGCCAGATCTTTGTGTTCGGCATGGGCAAAAGAGGCTGAATACACCATCACCAGGCCGAAAGCGAGCAGGAGCAGAGTTGCCCAGATCAGGGTATGGTCAATCTCCGCGCTAAAGCGGGAAAGCGTGGCGGTCGGAGTCGCCGCCACCGGTGAGGTTTTTGCGCCTGTCATGCCGCTGCCTCCAGCGAACGCACCGTTTCAATAAAAACCTCGGCGCGGCGCGCGTAGTCAGTAAACATGTCCCAACTCGCGCAAGCGGGCGAAAGCAGCACGCAGTCTCCGACCTTTGCCTGTCCTTTAAGCCAGCGCACAGCTTTGTCCAGAGAGGCAAACGATTTCATCGGCAACCCGCAACCTTTAATAGCAGTCTCGATGATTTTGGCGTCCTTGCCGATCAAGGCCACGGCGCGACCATGCAGCTTCAGCGCGTCTTTCAGCGGCGCAAAATTCTGTCCCTTGCCGTCCCCGCCCAACACGATGGCGACAGGTCGCCCCATGCCCTCGATGGCGGCAAGCGTCGCCCCGACGTTGGTTCCCTTGGAATCATCAACGTAGAGCACTCCGGCAATTTCCGCGACAGTTTCGACCCGGTGCGGCAGACCTCTGAATGTTTTAAGCGCGGGCAGCGCATCGAAGGCGTCCACCCCGACAGTGCGGCATAATGCCAGCGCCGCCATGCTATTGACAGCGTTATGCAGTCCCTTTATGGGCAATTCGTCAAGGCCAAGCAAACGTTCAGCGCCGAAATAAATGGCTTCATCCTCAATGCCGTAATGCCCGGCGCGCGGCGCGGGATTCAGGCCAAACGTCACCATGCCGAAGCCGCAGCCGCCAAAGCAAAGGCTGTGGTCATCGTCGCGGTTGAGCACTCTTAGCGTCAGCGGATTCTGAAAAATACGCGCCTTGGCTGCTGCATAATCATGGATGGAAGCGTAGCGATCAAGATGATCTTCGCTCACGTTCAGCAGCGTCGCGGCATGTGCCGCCAAGCGGCGCGTAATTTCCAACTGGAAGCTGGACAATTCCAGCGCCCAGACCTGCGGCAAACTGCCCGCGTCCAGCGCCGCCATCAGCGCATCAAGCATTGATGGCGAAATGTTGCCACACGCAACCGCTTCCACACCCGCGCCGTTCAACAGATGCGCGGTTAGCGCGGTAGTCGTGGTTTTGCCGTTCGAGCCGGTAATCGCCAATACCTGCGATTCCGGCGCATACTCCATGATCGCGTCGGCAAACAAATCCACTTCGGAGATGATCGGCATTTTCCCGGCGGCGGCAATTTCCGCCTGAGACACGCCGGGCGAAAGCGCTATTGCCTCCACGCCCGCGAATGTCTCCACCCTGAACGGCCCTGCAACGACTTCGACGCTCGGCGCAAACGCCGCCAGCGCCGCACGGTTGGGCGGATTGGCGCGGCTGTCGGCAACGCGCACGACAGCGCCCTGCCTATGCAGCCATTTCGTCATCGCCAGCCCGGATTCGCCCAGACCGACAACAAGGAAGCGTTTATCCGCCAGTTCCATCTCCATCCTTATCTGATCTTCAAGGTCGCCAGACCAACAAGCACCAGCATGAGAGTGATGATCCAGAAGCGCACCACCACCTGCGTTTCTTTCCAGCCGCCTTGTTCAAAATGGTGATGCAGCGGGGCCATGCGCAAAATGCGCCGCCCTTCTCCGTATCTCTTCCTGGTGAATTTGAACCAGGAGACCTGCGCCATGACCGAAAGCGTCTCCACAACGAACAGCCCGCCCATGATGAAGAGCACGATTTCCTGGCGCACGATAACCGCTACGCACCCTAAGGCCGCCCCCAGGGCAAGCGCCCCGACATCGCCCATGAACACTTCCGCCGGGTAGGCGTTGAACCACAGGAACCCCAGGCCCGCCCCCACGATTGCGCCGAGCACGATGCACAATTCGCCCGTACCGGGTATGTAAGGAATAAGCAGGTATTTGGCAAATTCGACGTTGCCGGTGACGTAGGCAAAAATAATGAATGCTCCGGCCACCAGCACCGTCGGCATAATGGCGAGGCCGTCCAGGCCGTCGGTCAGATTGACTGCGTTGGACGTGCCGACAATGACAAAATAGGTGAGGACAACGAAACCGAATAACCCTAACGGATAGGCAACGCTCTTGAAGAACGGTACGATAAGCTCGGTTTGCGCCGCCATTTGCGCCGGGTTATCTGCGGTATACGCGAGAAATACCGCCGCGCCCACGCCAAGCAGCGATTGCCAGAAAAATTTCCAGCGCGCCGCCAGACCTTTCGCGTCGCGGAACACCACTTTTTTCCAGTCGTCGTACCAGCCAATAGCGCCGAAACCGAGCGTCACTACAAGCACCGTCCAGACGTAGCGGTTGGCAAGGTCGCTCCACAGGAGCGTCGTCAATGCCACCGCAATCAGGATCAGGATGCCGCCCATTGTGGGTGTGCCGGACTTGGAGAGATGCGTTTCCGGCCCGTCGGCGCGCACCGCCTGCCCGATCTTCTTCGCCGCCAGCCAGCGGATCACTCGCGGCCCCAGGGCAAGCGAAAAAAAGAGCGCGGTCAATATCGCCAGCACCGTGCGTAACGTGAGGTAATTAAAGACGTTAAAGCCCCGGATATACGGACTCAAGGCTTGCGCAAGCTCAAGCAACATGTCTACTTTTCCTTTCCGGTGACAGGCAGGATGGCGACAACCCGCTCCATCCGCATGAAACGCGAACCTTTTATCAACACGGTAGTATCCGCCGTCAACTCCTTTTGCAGCGCCGAAACCAGTGTTTCCGGCGAGTTATGACTGGCTGCGCCCGCGCCAAAGTTACGCGCCGCCTGCCGACTCAATTCGCCCAGGGTGTACAGGCGGTCAATGCCCATACTTTTGGCATAACCGCCGATTTCATCATGGTATTGATGTCCGGCCACGCCGATTTCGCCCATGTCGCCGAGAACAAGTATTTTTTTCCCGATAGCGGCGGCCAGCACATCAATCCCCGCCCGGACAGAATCGGGATTGGCGTTGTACGTGTCATCCAGCAAAATCGCGCCATTGTTGAGACGCATTACCTGCAAACGCCCCGCTACTCCGGTAAACGCTTCCAGCCCGCGTTTTACATGCGCGGCTATCGTTTTCCCATCCAGCGACAGGGCGGAGAGGGCAGAGGAAGCGGCGGCAAGAGCCGCGAGCGCGTTACGCGCATTGTGCGCCCCCGGCACAGCAAGGATTACTTCCAGCGGCTCACCCAATCCTTTTTTGACCAGCAGCCGCGTTTGCAAGCCTTGTTGCTCGGCTTCCCCGGCAAAATCACAGTCCGGCGCGATGCCGAAAGTCATGCTTCTACGCCCCGCCGCCATGCCGCGCCAAAGTTCGGCATAGGCGTCGTCGCCATTGATAAGGGCAATACCGTCTGCGGCAAGCCCGGCGTAGATACTGCCTTTCTCCGCCGCTACTCCGGTCAGATTGCCCATGCCTTCCAGATGGGCATGGCCGGCATTGGTAACCAACACAATACCGGGGCAGGCAATTTGGGCAAGGCGGGCGATTTCACCTGGATGATTCATGCCCATTTCGATAACCGCCGCCCGATGTGAAGGGCGCAACCGCAACAGGGTAAGCGGCAAGCCAACCTCGTTATTGAGATTGCCCGCTGTAGCCAAAACTTTATCCTCGCCGAAAGCGTCTTCCAGAATCCCGGCGATCATTTCCCTGGTTGTCGTCTTGCCATTCGAGCCGGTGAGGCCGATGAGCGGCAAGCGAAAAAACTGCCGCCAGCATTGCGCCAATGCGCCCAAAGCGCGGCGGCAATCCGCTACCACGAGCGCGGGCACGCCTTGCGGCAATTTTTCCGGACGCTCAACCATGAGCGCAACTGCGCCTGCCTGCACCGCGTCAGACAAGTAATCATGCGCGTCGAAACGTTCGCCTTGCAAGGCGATAAAGAGCCTGCCCCTGCAATCGGCGCGGCTATCGATCGTCACCCCGTGGATAACGCAATCTTCGCCTCGCAAATCTGCCTGAAGGCGTGGCGCAATGTCCGCGAGCGCCCAGTGCATTTGTCCAGAGCGCCAATGCGTGTGCCAGGGACGCGTCGCCTTCCATTGCATAAGCCCCTGTTCGACCTTGGCGCCATCCCTGAACTCATAATAGCTGCCCGCAATTTCCTGCCAGGACTCATGCCCCTTGCCTGCCACCAGACACACGTCTTCCGGCTCCGCCGCCGCCAACATGTGCATGATGGCCGCTTCCCGATCCGGCTCCAGATGACAGCGCGTATCAAACACATCCGCCGCAATGCCTTCCCGAATATCCCGCAAAATAAGTTCCGGCTCTTCAAAACGCGGATTGTCGCTGGTCAGCCAGGCTTTATCCGCTCCGGCGGCAGCCACTTTGCCCATTTGCGGACGCTTGCCGACATCACGTCCGCCAGCGCAGCCGAACAAACAAAAGAGTCGCCCCTGTCGCGCTTTTGCAAGCGGCCGCAGCGCCAGCAGCGCGTTTTCCAGCGCGTCGGGCGTGTGGGCATAATCCACCGCGATACAGGGCGTATCCTCCCCGCCGTAGCGCTCCATCCGTCCGGGGGGAGGAGAGAGTTTAGAGAGCCTCGCCGCGATTTCACCGGGGGCAAGACCGACATCCACAAGAACAGCAGCCACCGCCAGCATGTTGGCAATGTTGTAGCATCCCAGCAAGGCGGTTTCCACCAGCGCCTCGCCTTCGGGCGTAACCAGGCGGAACACCTGCCCGGAGGTGGTGCTGGCGATGGCGCGCGCCTCTATGGCGGCGCTCTTTCCTGCCAGCGAGTAACCAACGGTCTTCCCCGCCCTGCTCTTTTCCATAAGCCGCTCACCCAGTGGATCATCCAGATTGATGATTGCCAGACGCGGTTGCATGGCGCAGAAAAGCTGTTCCTTGGCAGCGGCGTAGGCTTCCATGCTGCCATGATAATCGAGATGATCGCGGGTAAAATTGGTGAAAATGGCAATGTCAATATCCAGCGCATCCAGACGCCCTTCCGCCATACCGATGGATGAGGCTTCCAGCGCGCAGGCGCGCGCGCCCTCTCCAACAAAATCGGCAAGCAGCCGCGCCAGCATGGCGGCTCTGGGCGTAGTAAAGCCGGTCGAAACCAGAGCGCCGGAAAAACCCGCGCCCAACGTACCGATCGCGGCGCAAGGCTTGGGATAGGCGCTGGCAAGCCATTGGCTGATGCTGGTCTTGCCATTGGTTCCGGTAATGGCAATGAGAGAGAGTTTTTTGCCCGGGAATCCTGCCAGTTCATGCGCTATCTCGCCGACCAGCGCACGCAAGTTGCGTACCGCCAGATTGGGGGTTTTCCATTCCGCCTGCCAGGCGAAATCCTCTTCTTCCCACAATACGGCTTTTGCGCCACGGGAAAGCGCGTCGAGAATGTGGCGGCGTCCGTCGCCGGTCTCTCCGGGATAAGCCAGAAAAAGGTCGCCCGGACGAATCAGGCGGCTGTCATCCGTCGCGCCGCCCAGACCAGGCACGGAAAGCCTTTGCAGGAGACTTTGCGCCGCCTTTTGCGCCTCAGACATTGCATTCGCCTTGGTTTTCATTGCGTCTCTCCGCTTTCGACAGCGACGCTTATCCCCTCAGCCGCGAGTTGCAAGGGCATGTCCGGGGTAACGCCAAGAGAACGCAGGGCGCCGGCGGCAATCTCCGCAAAAACCGGCGCTGCAACATCGCCGCCACCATATTTGCCTGTCTTCGGCTCGTCAATGGAAACGGCAATGATGAGACGCGGCTGGGACATCGGCGCGATGCCGACAAAAGTCGCAAGGTAACGCCCGGATTCATACTGCCTGTTTATCAGTTTTCGCGCCGTGCCGGTTTTGCCGCCCACCCGATAACCAGGCACTCTGGCCTGGCCTCCGGTAGCGCCGGGAGCGTTCACCACGCTTTCCAGCATATCCAGCATTTCATGCCGGGTACGCGCGGAAAGGGCCGGTTTTCCGCCTGCCGGGTGCTGATCCAGCGCCAGCATGGAAAGCAGCGGCAGACTGCGGTCTTCCCGGGTAAACACAAGATAAGCGCGCGCCAGTTGCAGGATGCTGGCGGAAAAGCTGTAACCGTAAGCAATGCGCGACTGGTCAAGCGCCTGCCATTTATGCCATGAATGCACCAGGCCGGCAGTCGCGGCAGGAAAACCCTCCCCCGGCTTTTGCCCAAAGCCGAAGGCCGCCAGGTTTTCACCCATCTCTTCCCGGCTCATCGCCATGCCGATTCTTGCCGCGCCGATATTGGAAGATTTCTGTAAAACCTGCGCGACACTCAATTCCCGGAAATTGCGATGATCGGGAATCGCCTCCCCGGAAACCTGAAAACTGCCGGGCGAACAATCCAGAATGGTATCCGGGCGAATAATGCCTTTTTCCAGCCCACGCGCCACCGTAAAGGGTTTCATGACCGAACCCAGCTCATAGCTATACTCTACGCTGCGGTTGAAGAGCTTGTCGCCGTGCAGGGTTCGCCGGTCATTGGGATCGAAGGAAGGCAGATTGACCAGCGCCAGCACTTCGCCGCTCTCGGCGTCCAGCACCACCGCGCTGCCCGCTACCGCGCGATGCCGACTGAGCGCCTGCTGCAAGGCTGCAAAGGCAAGATATTGAATACGCGAATCCAGCGAGAGGCGCACATCCTGCCCATTGGCGGCATGGGTAACTCCCTTGTCCTCAATCGGCCTGCCTTTCCGGTCGCGGATGGTCTTCCAGACTCCCGGCGTCCCGGAAAGATCCGTTTCAAAGGACTTTTCCACCCCTGCCAGACCGCTGTCCTGATCTCTATTATCCATGCCGGTATACCCGACCAGATGGGCGCTAACCGCGCCCATCGGGTAGTAACGCTTGAAATCGCCGCTCTGGCTGATTCCGGCAATCCCCAGTTCCGCGATCTGGCTGGCGCGGCTTTCCCGCACCTGGCGACGCAGCTCTATGCCCCGGCGTCCTTTTGCCAGGCTCGTCTCCAGGAGATTGACCAGATTATCAGTCTCCATATCCAGCAGGGAAGCCAGTTCCCTGATTAAAAGCTGATTGCCCAAAGGCAGCGTTGCTTTTTCAGGGCGCAGAGTTTCCGGCTCAATCCGCAGGATATAGTCGGATTCAGGATAAACGCCTTCGAGATTCAGTTCGATCAGGCGTTGCCGCGCGTCGCGGCTAAGGGGGGAAGCCAATTCGAGGGAAAAAGTTTTTTTCCTCAACAGATTGCGCTCCAATTGTTTGAAATCCTGCTTCAGAATGTCCGCAAGAATCTGGATAACCAGATCGCGCTTGATTTGCAGCGGATCGGCAACAATGGTGCGGGTCATGACGCTGCCGGCAAGCAGGTTGCCGTTGCGATCGAAAATCATGCCGCGAAATGCGGGAAGGGGCTGGGAGTGATTGGAGCGTTTTTCTCCGTCGGCCAGCGACTCGCTTTGCAGGAACATTTGCAGATAAAAGGCCATACCGGCTACAGCGGCAAACATGAGCATCAATGTGCCGTGCACAAAACGCAGCCGCCAGCCCGGCAAGGCGTTGCGCAACAATGGACTGGTAGCGATGGGCAGCGGGCGACAACGCCCTCTTAGACGCAGGATGGCCATCAGAATGCCCCTCCTCCGGCGGCAGCGACAATCCGCCTTCCTGTCCCCGGCATTGCGGGAACAGCGGGCGAATCAGACGGCACAGCCCTTGCGGCAGGCAGATTGATGACCGGGACAACCATGCCGAGCTTGCTGCGCGCAATCAGCTCCACCCGCGCATAACTCCCAAGCCGGGAACGATCAAGCAGCAGTTCCCGGTACTCTTGTTGCAGGCGCAGCGCATTTTTTTCTTCCGCCTGCACCTGTCGCAACAGCCGGATTTCCTGGCGGCGCGCCGTCACTGCGCCAAGCGCGGAGAGAACAGCGGCAAAGAGAAGCAGAAAACGCAGCGAGCGCATTATCTTTCTCTCCCGTTCGCTGTTTTCGCAACACACCCGGCGAGTTTTTCCGCTACCCGTAGCGTCGCGCTGCGGGCGCGCGGATTAGCCACAACTTCGGTTGCGGAAGGGCGCGTAGCCCGCCCAAGCGTCCGCAAGCGGGGTCTGGGCAGATCATGCGCGTAAAGGGGAAGATGGCGGGGAATGTTCGCGGCAGGATTGGCCGCTTCCCGCATAAATTTTTTTACCAGCCTATCTTCCAGTGAGTGAAAGGCTACGACCGCCAGGCGTCCGCCGGGTTTCAACAGTTCCAATGCCTGCGGCAAGGCTAGGCGGATCTCTTGAAGCTCCTGGTTAACATGAATCCGTATACCCTGGAAGGAGCGCGTGGCCGGATCCTGCCCCGGTTCAAAGCTACGTACGACCGAGCGTATGAGCGCGGCAAGCTGCCCTGTGCCGACAAGAGGCCGTTCGGCCCGAGCAGCCACAATCTTCTTCGCAATCCTGCGAGCAAACCGTTCGTTACCATAATGTTTCAACACCTCCGCTATTTCACCAAGATCGGCCCGCGCCAGCCATTCCCCGGCCGTCTCGCCGCGCGTGGTATCCATACGCATGTCGAGCGGCCCGTCGTGCCGGAAACTGAACCCTCTGCTGCCATCGTCCACCTGAGGAGAAGAAATCCCCAGATCAAATACAATTCCGTCGAAGGCGTTTTCCGCCTTGAAGCCCGCTTCTTCCGCGCCCTGGCGCAACTCTGAAAAAGGACGGTGCGTCAGAACAAAACGCGCGTCCCTGATTGTCTGCCCCGCCGCAATAGCCATCGGATCACGATCAAACGCCAATAACCGCCCCTGCTTGTCCAGACAGTCGAGAATCCGGCGCGAATAGCCGCCGCGCCCAAAGGTTGCGTCGAGATAAACCCCCTGCTTTCTGATAGCCAGCGCCGTCATGGCTTCCGCGCAAAGGACGGGAATATGAGAGAAAGCCGAATGGGGATGGGTTTCAATGGCAGCGGCAGGCGGCGTCATGCTCATTGCAGTAATTCCTGCACTTCCGGCGGCAGGATAGAGACAAGCTGGACGGCGCAATCCATCTGCTTTGCCCAGGCGTCTTCCGCCCAGATGCCGAAATAACGGCCTTCGCCGCCCATGACGATTTTCCGCTCCATGCGGGCGAGCTTGCGCCACTCCGGCGAGAGCAGCAGCCTTCCTGCCGAATCCATCGTGATGTCCCAGGCATTCCCGAACACAACGCGCCGCCAGCGGTCAATGCCGGCAATACGCGCCTCGACCATCTTTTGTTCCACTTCATGCCAGATTGAGCGGGTATAGAGGCGCAGGCAGCCATCCGGGTGGAAGGTGATTTTCAGTTCGCTCTCCCCGGTATCGGCGAGCGCTTTCCGAAAATCTGCCGGAACGACAAATCTTCCTTTGGCGTCAAGCGTTAGCGGATGGGAGCCGGTGTAAAACATTTGTCTGGGTCGAGTGGGGGAGGCGGCTTGTCGAATGGCCTAGTCTACCACTTTACTCCACTTAAAAACACAATTCAGGCATTATAGTTGCCAAAACGTCATAGTCAAGCTGAAAAATAGATTTTTTCCAGTCGAGACAAGGACTTAGCGACATTTTTGCAACTTGATCGTTGCAGAAAATTATTCTTTAAAATCAATATATAAAAGACATTTCTTAAAGTAAAATATCATGATTTGTTTGCTTTAAATCATTGTCCCTTTGTAATTTATAGTTTTTATCTATCAAAATATATCCGGCGTGAAAGGAAACAGGCGGCCTGCCGCAAACAAGGTTTGCAAGCTGGCATATAGCAGCTTATTTGTATGTACTATTCACCCAGCAATTAAGGGTTGCCTCATATTTGCCATTTCCGCCCATATGGTGCGTCTCTCGAAAAGTCAAACCTTAATTGCCGGTTCAATAACCGGGACAGCTTTGGCTCAAGTAGATACATCCTCATTGCGAGCGTCTGCTACGCAATCCAACCATAAGTCATAGGTTGGGGCGTAATCCATTGCTGTAGGGGCGCGATAAATCGCGCCCCTACAAATGACCGGAAATGCCACTATACATCGTCATTGCGAACATCTGCCACAATCCAGTAGCAAACCTCTGGATTGCATCAAAGCTAACGCTCCTTGCAATGGCGGACGAGGAAGGCGGTTGTAAGGAATTAAACAAAACCGCTCTAATAAAATCCTTTTTCTGCCTTACCGAACCTGCCATAATCCTTTTTTCCCTGTCGGAATGCCCCCATGCCGCAAACTCTGTACGAAAAACTATGGTCGGATCACCTCGTCCGCGAGGAACCGGATGGCACGGCGTTGATCTACATCGACCGCCACCTGGTGCATGAAGTCACCAGCCCGCAAGCCTATGAAGGGCTGAAGCTCGCGGGTCGCAAGCCCTGGCGCGTCTCTTCCATCGTGGCGACCGCCGATCACAACACGCCGACCGACAACTGGGAAGAGGGCATCCTCGATCCGATTTCCCGTCAGCAGGTGGAAACGCTGGACGCCAATATCCGTGAAACCGGCGCGCTGGCCTATTTTCCGTTCCGGGACGCGCGTCAGGGCATCGTGCATGTGATCGGCCCGGAAAACGGCGCGGTGCTGCCGGGCATGACGGTCGTCTGCGGCGACTCGCATACCTCCACGCATGGCGCGTTTGCGGCCATGGCGCACGGTATCGGCACTTCCGAAGTCGAGCATGTGCTGGCCACCCAATGCTTGGTGCAGAAAAAATCGAAGACCATGCTGATCCGCCTCGAAGGTCGCCTGGGCAAGGGCGTGACTGCCAAGGATGTGGCGCTCGCCGTCATCGGCAGGATCGGCACGGCAGGCGGCACGGGATACGCGATGGAATTCGGCGGTTCGGCCATTCGCGCCCTCTCGATGGAAGGGCGGATGACGCTGTGCAACATGGCAATCGAAGCCGGGGCGCGGCTGGGACTGGTGGCCGTCGATGAAGTGACGATCAATTACCTGAAAGGTCGCCCCTTTTCGCCGCGTGGCGAGGAGTGGGACAGGGCGGTGGCGCACTGGCGTACCCTGCGCTCGGACGAAGGGGCCGTGTTCGACCGTACCGTGGAACTGGACGCGGAAAAAATCCTGCCCCTGGTCACCTGGGGCACGTCGCCGGAAATGGTCGCGCCCGTGACCGCCACGATTCCCGACCCCAAAAAGGAGACGGACGCGGTGAGGCGGGAAGGCATGGAACGCGCGCTCGCCTATATGGGATTGCAGGCGAACATGCCGATCCAGTCGATCAGGATCGACAAGGTATTCATCGGCTCCTGCACCAATTCCCGCATCGAGGACTTGCGCCAAGCGGCGGCGGTGCTGAAAGGCCGCAAAAAGGCGGAAAACGTCAAACTCGCGCTGGTCGTGCCGGGTTCCGGGCTGGTCAAGTGCCAGGCCGAAGCCGAAGGGCTACACGAAATCTTCATCGCCGCCGGGTTTGAATGGCGCGAGCCGGGCTGCTCGATGTGTCTTGCCATGAACGCGGACAGACTCTCGCCGGGCGAGCGTTGCGCTTCCACCTCGAACCGCAATTTTGAAGGCCGCCAGGGGCCTGGAGGGCGCACCCACCTGGTCAGTCCGGCCATGGCGGCGGCGGCGGCAATTGCCGGGCATTTCGCCGATGTTCGGGACATTCTTTGATTTAGGAGAACGAGATGAAACAGAGAACATTGTTTTACCTTGCTTTACTGGTGGCTGTTGTTTCCGCCCTGACTGCCTGCAATACCGTGCATGGGGTCGGCAAAGACATCGAAGCGGGCGGCAAGGCCGTTCAGAAGGCGTCGCATTGAAGCCGGAAGATTGACCCGAGCAATGCTAGAGTAGTTTTGGTGTAAGTGAAGTGAATACGCTTCACGTACCCTCTCCCGGCCTTCAGCCACACTCTCCCGCTTGCGGGAGAGGGAACAGCAATTGGGGTCGGTTGAGAGGGCTAACCGCGCCGGCTTTCCGCCTGGAGAAAAAGTGTACGCGCTTAAAGCAAAACCGCTCTTAAAGGGGGTAAACATGGCGAAAAACAAGGCTGACGGCTTATATCTGGACGATTTGGCGGTTGGCGATCAATTCATCAGCCGGGAATTTCCGCTTGTTGCGGAACAAATCAAGGATTTTGCCCGCGCTTTTGATCCGCAACCTTTTCATCTGGATGAGGCTGCCGCCGCTCGGTCTTTTTTTGGCGGGCTTGCCGCCAGCGGCTGGCACACGGCGGCAATCACCATGCGTCTTATGACGGAGAGCATTCCCTTTGCGGATGGTTTGATCGGCGCGAATGTCGAGCTTTCCTGGCCGCGCCCGACTCGTCCCGGCGACGTGCTGCGCGTCGAAAGTACTATCACCGCCATTTCACCATCCCAATCCAAACCCGACCGAGGCATTGTCACCCTGCAAATAGACACGCTTAACCAGCGCGGCGAACAGGTGCAAAAACTGACGCCAAAGGTGCTGGTTTTTAGACGCGGAGCCAGATAACGCGAAACAGAATTTCTTATATGAATATGACTTTTCTCGACCTGCCTCAAATGCTTGCCGCCACCGGCGTTATCACGCTGCCCGGCTCCAAGAGTATTTCCAACCGCGCCTTGCTCCTGGCCGCGCTGGCGGAAGGGGAGACGGAATTACGCGCTTTGCTTGATTCCGACGACACCGCAAGGATGCGGGAGGCGCTTGTGGTATTAAGCGTAGCAACGGCAGCGACAGACGAAGGCGGCTTAAAGGTAATCGGCTGTGGCGGGCAATTTCCCGTGCGGCAGGCGGAGCTTTTTCTCGGCAACGCGGGAACGGCATTTCGCTCCCTGACGGCGGTTTTGTCTTTTGCGGGTGGGGAGTATGTATTAAAAGGCGTGCCCCGGATGCACGAGCGGCCTATCGGCGATCTGGTCGCCGCTCTCAAAACCTGCGGGGCGAATATAAGCAGTCTGGAAAAAGAAGGCTTCCCGCCGCTGTTGCTGCGCCCTGCCGTCATCCGCCCCGGCAGCGTGGTAAAGATTCGCGGGGATGTATCCAGCCAGTTTTTGAGTGGTCTGTTGATGGCGTTGCCGCTCGCTGGAGTGGAAACCACGGTGGAGGTCGATGGCGAGTTGATTTCCAAACCCTATGTTGATATGACATTAAACCTGATGGCGCGTTTTGGCGTTATCGTGGAACGAGATGACTGGAGAGTCTTTGCGATTCCTGCCGGAGCGCGTTACCGTTCGCCCGGCGTATATCAGGTGGAAGGCGATGCTTCCTCGGCTTCCTACTTTCTCGCTCTGGGGGCGCTTGGGGCGAGCGCGGAGAATCCCGTGCGTGTAACAGGCGTGGGGAAAAACGCGATTCAGGGGGACGTGCGTTTTGCGGACGCGCTGGCGGCCATGGGGGCGACGATAGAAGCGGGCGAGGACTGGATTTCCGCCGCCCGCCCGACCAATGGCAAGACGCTTAAAGGGATTCATCTGGATTGCAACCATATTCCCGACGCGGCCATGACGCTGGCCGTCGTCGCGTTGTTCGCGCAAGGGGAAACCACGCTTGCCAACATCGCCAGTTGGCGGGTTAAGGAGACCGACCGCATTGCCGCAATGGCTACCGAGTTGCGGAAACTGAATGTACGGGTAGAGGAAGGGGCGGATTTTTTGAAGATCGTCCCGCCGGACGCGACGCATCCGCTTCAACCTGCCGCCATTGACACTTACGACGATCACCGCGTGGCGATGTGTTTTTCGCTGGCTGCGTTTGGCGTGCCATTGCGTATCAATGATCCCGGCTGCGTCGCCAAGACTTTTCCCGATTATTTCGATTGTTTCGGAGCGATAGCGCGGCACGCGCCGGTAATTGCCATTGACGGCCCCACGGCTTCCGGCAAGGGAACGGTTTCCGCGCGGGTGGCGGCGGCGCTGGGGTTTCATTATCTTGATTCCGGCGCGCTCTACCGCCTCACTGCGTTGGCCGCGCGGGAAGCGGGCGTGGACTGGGCGGACGAGCCGGGCGTGGCAGCCATAGCCACTAGTTTGGATGTGATATTTCACGCCGACGGAGTGCGTCTGAACGGCAGGGAAGTGGGTGAGGCGATCCGGCATGAGGAAATTTCTTCCTGGGCCTCCAAGATAGCGGCGTTACCGGCGGTGCGCGAAGCGTTGTTGTTTCGACAGCGGGCGCTGCATCGCGCCCCAGGGTTGGTCGGAGACGGGCGCGACATGGGTTCGGTGGTGTTTCCCTCTGCGTCGCTGAAAGTTTTTCTGACGGCAAGCCCCGCGGTGCGGGCTGAACGGCGCGTTAAGCAATTGCTGGAACGCGGTGAGACTGCCAATCTTGATAGCATTCGCGCCGATCTTGAGGCGCGGGACACGCGCGACCGCGCCCGCCCTGTCGCGCCGCTCAAACAGGAAGCGGACGCGCGATTGCTTGATACCGATCATCTAAGCATTGATGAAGCCGTGGCGAAGGTGCTGGAGTGGTTTGCGCCATTTATGGCGGATAATTCAAAATGAGGAGAAAGTCATGAGCGACAAAGTTTCCTTATATCTCAAAGATGTGGCGCAGGAAATGGAGGCGCTCAATAGCGAAAGCTCCATCTTCTACAACACCGAGACGGGTGAATTTGTGTTTTACAGCGAGAACTACTCAGACGACGATACAAACCCGGACGAGTTTGAGGCAGAGAAATATGTGTGCCTGCCTTCCCACTACGACATTCACGAATACGGCATAACGCGAAAATTCGTCGAGAATGTGGATAATTCGCGCAAGCAGGAATTGCTGGCAGTTGCCCTGGAGGGCAAGGGGGCGTTCCGGCGCTTCAAGGATACGCTGTGCCGCGTGGATCTGCGGGAAGAATGGTTCGCGTTCAGGGATCAGGCGTTTATCGAGCTTGCGCGGGAATGGAGCGAGGAAAATGAGATTCCGTATAAGGTTAAAAAATCCGGGTAATTCCTGACACCACGCTGTCAGGAGCGTTACGCGAGAATGTTCTTTCTTCAACAGAAAGGAAACATCATGAAGCACATCATCACCTGGTTTGAAATTCCTGTGACCGATATTGAGCGCGCGACTCGATTTTATGAGACGGTATTTGCCACTACGCTGACCCGGGAAGATATGGAGGACATGAAAATGGCCTGCTTCCCCTATGAAGACGGCCTGGTCAGCGGCGGTCTTACCCTGTTTGAGCATTACAAACCTTCGGCTGACGGCGCCATTATCTACCTTGACGCTCCGAAGCTCGACGCCCTGCTTGAACGCGCCAAAAAAGCCGGAGGACAGCTTATCTTCGGCCCGCATACTTTGCCGAAAAACTATGGTCGCATCGCTCACATTATCGACAGCGAAGGCAACCGCATCGGCCTGCACGAGAGGCCGGAAGAAATGCCGTACTGAATCGCGTAAATACGCTGCTGTTCAGGTTCAGCGCCATAACAGCAGCGGTAAACACTGCCATAACAGATGACGCGCCATGACACGCCGCGCTGATCGCCTTTTCCAAATCGTCCAGATTCTGAGAGGACGCAGTTTGACGACTGCCGCCAGACTCGCCGAACGGCTCGGCGTATCCGAGCGCACCATCTACCGCGATATTCGCGAGCTGTCGCTTTCAGGCGTTCCGGTCGAAGGCGAAGCCGGTCTCGGCTATCGGCTTAACGCGCGTTTTGATGTTCCTCCGCTGATGTTCAATGCGTATGAAGTAGAGGCGCTTATTGCTGGGATACGTCTGCTCAAAGCTTGGAGCGGCAACGCCCTTGCCGGAGCCGCCGAATCCGCGCAGGAAAAACTGATTGCCGCCCTGCCATACGAACGACGTATCACCGCCGAAACTTCCCGTATTTTCGCTCCCGATTTCATAAATAGCGATACCGTCCGCGCCATTTTTGACCAGGCGCATACGGCCATGATAAAACGTCAGGTGTTATGCATAGATTATATCGACGGACAATCCCGCGATACCCGGCGTGACATCCAACCTCTTGGTCTGTTTTTCTGGGGACAGGTCTGGCTATTGGCCGCGTGGTGCGAAAAACGTCAAGACTATCGCTGTTTCCGGCTGGATCGTTGTCAACGAATCGAAACGCTCGAACGGTTTTTCACTGAAAGTCCCGAACGGTCTCTGAACGGCTTTCTCAAATCGGTCGGCGCATATGATTGATTCAAATTCTGTATCAGTAGCGTCCGGTTAAAACGTCTCTATTGAGCCAACAATTGTAGTGCTTTTCGTAGATAAAAGGACATCAAGTGTGCAGATGATACTATTTTCGTCGTTGAATTAGCGTCCTTTTGTTTGCGGAAAACACTATATTTAGGAAAAGTACTATTCACCCGGCAATTAAGGGTTGCATCATATTTGCCATTTCGGCCCATATGGGGCGTGCCTTGAAAAGTCAAACCTTAATTGCCGGTTCAATATAAATCGCGCCTCTACACACATGAAAAAACAACCAAATGGTTAACCAGCCATACGGCAGCGCTGGACAGGCTCCTGTTTCCGCCCACATCAGAGCTTGCGGGATTGGCGGCGGAACAAGCCTATCTTTTGCAAACTTTGTAACGCCAGCTCAAGCAAAAAGCCCAAACATATGGAGCTTGCGGAATTATTCAGAGCCGACTTGATAATCGCCTCGCTATCAATCCAGTCGCGTTCATTGGCAAACCTTAGCATCCGCCGGATATTGCGACGGCACATGAATACCGGCAGTGGGCGGTGGTAGATATATAGGTCGGAAAAGTCGATTAGTCCGAGTTTGCCGTCGGTTGTCAGGATTATGTTGCCCAGGTGTAGTGAGCGAAAGTAAATACCGAGGGAATGCAAGCGGATGATAAATTCAGTAAACAGGCGCTTCATCCGGATTTCTGTTTCAGCGTCAAGTCCCTGCTGGATCAGTAGGCGTAAACTAACTCCTTCGAGCGGCCAGTAGAGTACCGCGTCCAATTTTACCGATGGAATGCGCCATACGCCGATAACGCGTGGGACAGGAATACCCCCCCCCCGCGCCAGCCAACGCTACGGCGTTGTCCGCGAAACGCTGGGCGTAAGGATAAAACGCTGTCGAAGTAATCAGCCGCCTACGGCGAAACAATTTCAGGAAGCGCCCATCAGCAAGGCGTAGCACTTTTTCGCCATGTTGATCGGATTCGATGACCCTGGCGTCCACTTTCAGCGCCAGAAAATCCTCTTGTTGCATGGTTTTTAGTGTCATCGAGCCTAAAACATATTCATGTTCAACCAAGGTGCGTCCACCATTTTTGATTTCGCCTAATGACGAAATCAAATAAACGCGAAATGCCTATTTTGCCAAAAATAGTGCTTTCCGTAAATAAAGTAATTGCCAGGGGCGCCGGGATCAACACGGCGTTATGAGTCGTATTGACTGGAATCTGCCGTCCAGGTAGCGCCTGCTCCCGGAAATTACCAAATTACGGAAATCGCTGTATACCTTCCGCCAATTTTATTTTCAGCTTCAACCATCCTCCCCGTCCACGCGAGGAAGGCAGAGCGTCTTGCCGTAGCAGATAACAAAAAGTCCGAAAGCAATTGCCCAGCAAATCGCGGATATGACTAAGCCCGACAACGGTAACCAGGGGGTGAGAAATACCCGCGCTACCGCGCCGATATGAAACAGGATGAACGCATATACCATCGGGTGTGGCAATTCCAGAGAACGCCCGGTATGCGCGAGACTGACGCGGGCAATCATTGCCAGAATCATGCCGCCCATCGCGCCAACGGTCAGCGAATGCAGCGCAACGCTGAAAAACTGTGGCGAGTCGACATGAAACAGCGCCAATCCCACAGAAGCGACAAGCATCCAAAAGTAGGACAGGTGCAATGGCCACAAAAGCGCAATTCGCCAAATGCCATGACGATACCACTTCCACAGACGCATACCGTGACCTATCGCCAATGCGGCAAAAAGCGGCACGAGAGGTAACGCAGGCGTCATCCCAAGCCCTCCTGCGGAGAGTACCGCGATGAGCATGGTTGCCACCATCAGCGCATAATCCAGCCTAAGCTTGTACGGCGGCGCAGGCTGAGATTTAAACAATGCGCCCAGGGCGTTCTGGGTAAACATGGGAATAACACGTCCGCCGATCATCGTCATCAACGCAGCGATGAGCCAAATCGCAGCCATGGAACCATTAAGTATCCAATTACCATTGCCGGTCGCCAGACCGGCAATCGACAGAACATCGGCAAGCGTAAGCAAAACGAGCATGGCGAGTATCGGATAATTGTGAATCTGGCGCGTCTTCCGCAAACTACGGGCAATGAGAATGGCAAGGAGCGGTAGCCAGGAAAGTTCAGGTAATGCGATGATCCACCACGGCATCCCCAGGAGCCAGAAGAGACGCGCGGTAAGCCACAATCCAACCAGCAGGGCCAGAGGCCAGCCGCGAACGCCGGGAATGCCAGTCCAGTTTTGTACTGCGGTCAGTAGAAAACCGGCAACGATAGCGACGGCAAAGCCAAAAGGCATCTCGTGCCTGTGCCAATTAAGCCAATCGCTTGCCGGTGTCCACTCCGGCAATTTGCCCAAATATGCGACAATCCATAACCCAATGGAGACTACCGCAAAAATCGCGCCAATGAGGAAAAAGGGACGAAAGCCCAACCGCCAGAGTGGCGGCAATGAAGGCGTAGGGGTGTTATTCGCAGGGCGTCGACCTAAATTGATACCGGTATCGGGGCATTGCATAGAGATTTCTCCTGCATAAAATGGTTGCGCTGTAATGGTATGGATGGCAACGAAATTTCATTGCCTTGGCACCATTTTGTTCAACAGCTTTGCCCACGTACATGTCCAGAATCAAATTTGGCTGCGGTAACGATTGCGTAAACGGTCAATGTCGTAATATCGGCGCAGATTGTTCGCAGTGTGGCGGACAATGTGAGATCGTGATTTATAGTGCTTCTCGTAATTATTTTTACCCTTTCTCGCTTGCAGGATAGGATGTCTGAAGGTTGATAAAGTAAGATTATTTAGGAAAAGCACTATAATCATGTACATTTTCTATAATATATTCCTTGCCATAGCTTCTTTTTACCGGAATGGTATGTCCACGATTAAATAGAAAATTCTCTAGCGGACAGCCTGGATCTGGCAAGTCAAGGCTGTCAGATATGGCAAAGTCTGAACTGCTGGATAAAGGCGGATACTTATTGACTGATGCTGATAAATTGCGAGAATTGCATACATCATATCAATATCTGTTGGAACAAGATGACAAGACAGTAGCCAATCAAACTCATTCACCGGTCTTTTCCGGGTCATCAATGCCAAAAACCCGGAAAAAATCCACGGTAAAAGTTTGCCCCTGCACTTCCTCGCTATGCACGCCCTTCCATCGCTCGGAAAAAGCAATTGCATTGGCTTGAATGATTTCCCAACTCAAAGGCATAGTTGTTCTGCGTTTCGTACATGGCAAAGGTTTTATCATTATGGCAGGTTTCTTATCCGAGGGCGCCGGACACTAGGCAGTGTCGTCAATAGATTTCTGCCCAAATTGCGATACACCTGATATGTACTGCTGCCAGAAATGAAGCTGTATTTTTGGCGTAACGTGTAACAATACCACGCCATGCTTTCAACTGCTGG
>Ga0099364_10002748_pt1 | contig 27885 bp, 19 predicted proteins | sample TergutTh196P3_FD_73070 | JGI IMG/M metagenome (GOLD analysis project Ga0099364, IMG submission 73070) | Microcerotermes parvus P3 segment gut microbial communities from Pointe-Noire, Republic of the Congo - Th196 P3 | ecosystem: Host-associated > Arthropoda: Insects > Digestive system > Gut ... | reverse complement strand
CTGCCGTTTACGCTTGGCTTCATTCGTTTGTTTGTAGCAGCCGGATTATTATTGCTGTTCAGCGCGTTTTTTAACTTTTTGAATTTGGGTATCAGTCTTTTTCGTCAGCGTATCCACGAGTTCCGCCAACGAATGGTCGCCGGCGCCACAGTCGTACAGGTGATCATACAGATGATGTTCGAGTTGATTTTTACCATTTTTCTTGCATTGGCGCTTGCATTGTGCATTGCCATACCGGTCTGTCCCGCACTTTCCGGCTTGCTTGGCATTTCGGTGGAAATGTCACAATTCATGCATCAAGTCATTATCTGCGGTGGTGCGGTGATTTTGTTGACGCTGTTGTCCGGTATGTATCCGATCTGGCGGTTGAGTCGTTCGGTGTTACGCGACCTGACGAAAAGGAAATCAACAGGACAGCCGGCATTGCGATATGCGGCTGTCTCCATGCAGTTGGCTGTCAGTGTGATATTTATCGTAGCAGCCTTGGTGGTGATGATGCAACTGCGTTATGTCAACCACAAGGATTTGGGGTTCGACCGTCGCCACGTCATACAACTGACAGGTTGGGGCTGGATGCATGAAAATGCGCTGATAAACAAACTTGCCACTGTTCCGCAAATCGAAAGCATCACGGTGTCCGACTTTGAACCGCAACACAGCATAATCCTGTCTACCGAAGTGGAATGGTCTGAAAAACAGCCACATGAAAAGCCGGCATTTGAAACCGTCGGCGCCGACAGCCGGTTTGCCGAAACATTCCGGTTACAAATGACACGGGGTGAATGGTGGAAAGAAGGCCAGCAAAAGAAAGCCGTCCTCAACGAGGAAGCCGTCCGGGTGATGGGACTTCGTGACCCGATAGGCGCCATTATCCGTTTGTTTCCCTTATACATCAGCAGTGCAGGCAACTCTCCGATGCGGGAATTTGAAGTAGTGGGTGTTGTGAATGATTTTCATACACTATCGCTTCGCAGTCAAATTCATCCGACTATTTTCTGTAGTGAATCTGTTGGCAGTTCCTTGTATGCCCGGATAGTTCCCGGACAGGAACGGGAAGCAATGAAACAAATCACCGCAATACTTCCCGGCATTGACGTCACACTGGCCGATACACGCCTGATGTTACTCGACGAATTGTATGACCGTCTCAACAGTTCGGAACAGACCGGATTGAAGATATTCGCCGTTTTGTCCATCGTTTGCCTGCTGACTTCGATGTTCGGTGTATATGCCGTAGCCGTTGCTTCCGCCCGGCGCCGTCGCAAAGAGATTGCCATCCGTAAAGTAATGGGCGCCTATGTCAGGGATATTGTCCGCATGTTCGTCCGCGCACATACATTTCAAGTAATAATTGCCGGCGTAATAGCCCTGCCGTTGGTTTACCTGGCCATGAACCGCTGGCTGCAAGGCTATGCCTACCGTACAAATATCCCGTGGTGGCTGTTGGCGGGCGTGCTCATCGCAGTAGTTGCAGTGGTTTTACTCACCGTGCTTGGACAAGTGCTGAAAGCCGCCAACAGCAATCCGGCAGAGGTTTTGAAGGCGGAGTAAATACTTTATTTTGAATGTTTTTTCAATGCATACGTTTGAAAAAACAAAATTTTGATTACCTTTGCACATTATTTTGGCGTTTATCTTAAATGTATATGTATGAAGGAGGTACTATGTTTATTTTTTATTTTTGTTTCATTATCTGCCTGTAAGCAGAACATGCGACAGGGAGGAAGCGCGGATACGTCCAAAACGAAGGGAGAAAGGGTCGATATTAAATATGCAAAGGGGTTTTCCGTTTATGATTATGGCGATTTCAAACTTGTTGATATGCAAGACCCTGTCGGGGAAGATGTCCTCAAATACCGGTATGCTTTGGTGAAAAAAGGCTCGAACCCCGGCGGCGTGCCTGATGATTATCATATTATTGAAACGCCGGTACAAAGTGTGGTATGCATGACTACGCTGCAGGTTTCCGGTTTTATCAAATTGGGCGCTACGGACAGGATTGCAGGGATGCCGAGCGCGCGTTTTCTGTTCAACAGGCAGTTGAACGAACAACTGAAAAGCGGCAAAACGACTCGAATCGGTATTGAAGGGGAGTTTGATGTTGAACTTGTTTTGTCGTTGAATCCGGATGCCATACTTATTTCTCCTTTTAAGCGTGGCGGTTATGAGGCTATCCGTGATTTGGATATTATGCTTGTAAGTTTCCTGGGATATAAGGAGCGCACTCCTTTGGGACAGGCCGAATGGATAAAATTTACCGGCATGCTCTTAGGATTGGAGGAACAGGCGTTTGCGCTTTTTGATGAGATTGAACGTCAATATCTTAACCTTTGTTCGCTCGTTGAAAACGTGAAGGAAAAACCTGTGGTTTTAAGCGGTGAATTACATTCGGGAAATTGGTATGTAGTGGGAGGAAACAGTTATCTGGCACAATTGTTTCGCGATGCGGGAGCCGACTATTTCATGAAAAATGATGATGAATCAGGCGGATTTTACGTCGATTTCGAGACCGTTTATTCGCAGGGGGCGAATGCTGATTTTTGGCGTATGCTGAACAGTTATAACGGGACGTTCAGTTATGACGTATTGAAACAAAGTGATACTCGCTATGCGGATTTCAAGGCTTTTAAAGACAGGAAACTGATATATTGCAATTTGAGGGACAAGCCCTTTTATGAGAATACGCCGGTAGAGCCGGAAGTCGTACTGGCTGATTTGATACGGATTTTTCACCCGTCAATTTTGCCTGATCATGTACCTGTCTATTATGAATTGCTCGAATAAATGAAACGGTATATCTTTGCTTTTACCTTGACCGGGGCGTCTATCATCCTGTTTTTTATCCTGAATCTGGTTTTGGGTACGATCTCCATCCCGTTCGGTTCTATTTGGAACATCGTATGGGGGGCGGGCGACGAGCCTGTCATTTGGCAAAATATAATATGGAAAACGCGCTTCCCGCAGGCTGTTACGGCGTTGGTCGCCGGCGCCGGACTATCCATCAGCGGCCTGCAGATGCAAACGGTGTTCCGTAACCCATTAGCCGGCCCGTCCGAGTTGGGTATCAGTTCGGGGGCCAATCTGGGCGTGGCGCTTATCATCCTGCTTTCCGGCAGTATTGGCGGGACAGCGCTTAGCAAACTCGGTTTGTTCGGCGAAGTAGCCGTTTCCGTGGCGGCTATCGGCGGCGCTATGGCTGTCATGTCGATTATAATTGGTATATCGCAACGGGTAAAAGGCAATGTTATCCTGCTGATAATGGGTGTGATGATAGGTTATATTGCAACTGCCATCATCGGCGTTCTTAAATTTTTCAGCAATGACGAAGATGTGAGGGCTTATGTCATCTGGGGATTGGGTAGTTTTGCGAAAGTGTCGGGTAATCAGGTATATACATTTGTCTGTATCATGGCGGTATTGATACCCGCCTCTTTTTTGTTGATAAAAACACTTAACTTAATGTTGCTCGGAGAAGGTTATGCACGTAATCTCGGGTTGAACATCAAGCGTAGCCGTTTGTATGTAATAATATCTTCATGTGTCATAACAGCCATGGTAACAGCCTACTGTGGCCCCATTGTTTTCCTTGGCCTGGCGGTTCCCCATTTATGCCGCACCCTGTTCGTGACTTCCGACCACCGTATCCTGACGCCCGCTGTTACGCTTACAGGCGCATCTTTGGCTTTGTTTTGCCATTTGGTCGCACGGATGCCCGGCTTTGAAGGTGTCTTGCCGATTAACTCGGTTACTGCGCTTATCGGTGCGCCAATTGTTATTTCAGTACTGTTCGGTAAACGGCGAAGCGAAATCAGTTAAAGCCATGAGTAAACAAAAAAGCATAGAAATAAGAGACTTATCAATCGGGTATGTCAGCAAGCGAAATCACAGGGTGGTTGCTCAACACATCTGTTGTGACATATTCAGCGGCGAACTGACCTGTTTGCTTGGCGCCAACGGCATTGGTAAATCGACCTTATTGCGCACGCTGACCGCATTCCAGCCCAAATTATCGGGCGAAATATTTGTTCTGGACAAGGAAATCAGCCGTTACACGGAGAAGAAACTCGCGATGTTAATCAGTGTTGTGCTGACTGAAAAACTTGACATAAAAAACATGACAGTCAGTCAGTTAGTAGGATTTGGACGCAGTCCTTATACCGGTTTTTGGGGCAGGCTGAGTAAGGAAGACGAAATCGTCGTGGATAATGCTATCGCATCGGTAAAGATCACAAGTCTGGCCCCAAGGATGATACATTCACTGAGCGACGGAGAGCGCCAAAAAGTGATGATTGCCAAAGCGCTTGCACAGGAGACACCTATTATTCTACTGGATGAGCCGACTGCTTTTCTTGATTTTCCGAGTAAGGTAGAGATTATGCAACTACTGCACCGATTGACGCGCCAAACGAATAAGACCATTTTCCTTTCAACCCATGATTTGGAACTGGCATTACAAATTGCGGATAAAATCTGGTTAATGGATGATGCAAACGGCATACGATCAGGCGTTCCGGAAGATTTATCGTTGAATGGCAGTCTGAGTAATTTTTTTGCCCGTAAAGGGATTCTTTTTGATCGGGATACCGGATTGTTTCGTATTGAAAATGAGTATGAAAGGCAAGTACGATTAACAGGACACGGACAAAAATATGCTATGGCGCGCAAAGCCTTGTCAAGGAACGGTATTTTGGCATCCCGACAAATTGAATCCGACCTCTCGATCGAGGTCATTGAGGAGGCGATAATCATCCGTTGTTCGGGAGAAGAGCCGGTACAGGTTTTCAGTATTGAAGAATTATTGGAAAAATTAAAGATATGATTCTCATTTTCGGAGACACTAAGGAAGGACGAAAGGCCGCCGCAGTATGCGACCAGGCCGCCAAACCGTTCTATTATTCGACGACGGGCAACGCTCGGAAAGTAGCGATGGCAGCCGGTATCCGTCTCACCGGAGTTATGGATGAAGCATACATGGCTTCTTTCTGCCGGGAAAGAAACATACGGTTGATTGTAGATGCCGCCCATCCTTTCGCAGAAGTCATCCATCAACATATAGCCGCCGTTTCCGAACAATTGCATATACCGGTCATACGATACGAACGCAATTATCCCCAACGAAAGAAAGACCCGCCCGCGTTCAATTCCTGCGATGAAACAAACGTTAAACGCCCCGTTTTACCTTCTTCCTTCCTGACAGTGAACGGGGAGAATGGATTGAGAAAAATAATTGAAAACTTTTTCCCCTCTTTTTTTGAACTGAAGACCGGCTACACTACAGGCGCTTGCGCTACTGCGGCGGCAAAAGCCGCACTCATGACATTATTGACAGGCGAGAAACTTGCTTCTGTCGATATAAGATTGCCTAACAGGGAATTAGTCAATCTGCCGATATATGCTCTCACATTAGAAGAAAAGAAGGTCAGCTGTTCGGTTTTGAAAGATGGGGGCGATGACCCGGATGTGACAAACGGATTGGAAATCATAGCCGCCGTTCAGTTGAACGGCAATCACAAGGGTGTGCACATTTTACGCGGGGAAGGGGTCGGCGTAGTGACATTACCCGGCTTGGGACTTAAAGTAGGAGAACCGGCTGTCAACAAAACACCCCGCAGTATGATAAAACGCGAAATAAAGGGTGTTATGTCTCAATATCGGGATAAGCTGCCGGGTCAATACTTAAAAACGGGCGTTGACATCACCCTGTCTGTTCCGAAAGGTGAAAAGGTGGCCGTTAAAACCTTCAACCCGCGACTTGGTATTATGGGAGGAATCTCCATATTAGGTACATCAGGAATTGTCAAACCATTTTCTTCCGACGCCTTTATTGTTTCAATCCACCGCGGAATGCAAATTGCCAAAGCTTTGAACCTTGAACATATCATCATCAATTCAGGAGCCAAAAGCGAACTGTTTATAAAAAAACAATACCCCAAGACGTGCGAGCAGGCGTTTATTCATTACGGCAGTTATATAGGGGAAGCCATTAAGGCGGCGTCAGCGTTAGGGTTTAAACGACTGACGATGGGCATCATGATTGGCAAAGCCGTAAAATTGGCCGAAGGGTCATTAGATACGCACAGCAATAAAGTTGTCATGAACAAAGATTTTCTTATTACGGTGGCCCGCGAAGTCAACTGTTCCGAAACGACCCTTGACATTATACGAAACATCACGATGGCAAGGCAACTATGGGAGACGATCCCCCTGTCGGAACACGGTTTTTTCATCCGGATAACAAGGATGTGCCATGATGTTTGCAAACCGCTTTTCCCGGACGGTGTTTTGGAAATACTTCTAATCAATGAAAAAGGAGAGACTTTTAAAATCGATAACACAGACTGATTCCCATCAAAAAAGACAGTTCACACATTAAGAACAAAGCGCCACAGCAATCGCCGGTATATCCGTTGATTTTCTTTTTCATGACGCATAGAAGCAAACAGCCTGTCGTTAATGGTAAAAAAATAATAATCAGCCATTTAAAAGTAGGCAGTAAGAACAACGGCACAAGTCCGAACAGAAGAGATAATACTTGCGCTTTCAAATCGGTTTTCTCATAAATCACTTTGGATTTAGCGGTTTCGACCGTTCGGGCATACGGTAGAAACAGGACGATTTGCGAGCTGATCAGTTTACAAAAGGGGTCGGCCATGAGGATGGCGGTACAGGCCATGTGCGGCGGTAGATGGTATAATGACAGGAAAAGCAAAAGGAAATATAAAATCAATCCGATAACGCCATACGTCCCGATATGGGAATCTTTCATAATGGAAAGTATGCTTTCACGGTCTTTCCCACCGCCGAAGCCATCCAAAAAATCGGCAAGCCCGTCTTCATGTAAGGCGCCTGTCAGTAGCAACCGAGCGGTTATGGCGAAAACGACAGCCATCTCATAAGGTAAAATACGGGCGGTCAACCACAACACTCCGGCCATTATGCCACCTGTCAACCAACCTGTTATCGTCCAATAACCGATTATCTTACCGAAATAACCGGAAGGAATGGTAGCGCACGTTTTCAATCGTCCCAGCGGTAGGCGTGTGAAAAAAATCAAGGCGGCTGCAATGTGTTTCATCTGATTTGAATTGATTTATCATCCATACGGCTCCGTCGATTAAAAATATTTCGTGACCTGAACCGATTTGAATGTGTTCATCTCATTTATCATCCGTACTGCCGAATCAACAACGGGATAAGCGCACAGGGCGCCTGTTCCTTCTCCTAACCGCAGGCCAAGATTTAAAATCGGCTTGACGCCAAGATAATCCAATAACAGTTTGTGTCCTGTTTCGTCACTTAGATGTCCGAAAATGCAAAAGTTCAGTATTTCGGGATATAACCTGGAGGCCATTAGCACGCAATTTGTCATGATAAATCCATCTATCAGGATAACCGTTTGCAGTTCGGCAGCCTTGAGCATCGCTCCTGTCGCCATGACCATTTCGTATCCGCCGAAATACCGCATTACATCCGTTACGGAAGCATCGCCTTTGTAATTGGACATGACTTGCTTCAACACCTCATATTTATGATTGACGATAGTTCCCGTATGGTCGCATCCGGCGCCGATACATTTTTCTAACGGTATGCCGGTCAAATAAGCCATCCAGAGCGCTGACGATGAAGTGTTTGTGATGCCCATTTCGCCAAATCCAATGACATTGCAGCCTTTATCATAACAAACCTGTGTGCAGGCTGCGCCTCTTTGGATAGCCAGTTCCATTTCATCCTGTGTCATGGCGGCTTCGTTCAAACAGTTCCGCGTGCCTTTGCGGATTTTCATGTCGACAACCCGCTTGTCCGGCTTAAAATCGTAATTGACGCCCGCATCTACAAGCATCAGATCAAAATGATGTTGACGCGCCAGAAAATTTATTCCTGCGCCGCCCTCCCGGATATTTGCAACCATTTGATAGGTAATCTCTTGAGGCGAAGCGCTTACTCCTTCGGCGGCTATGCCATGGTCGCCTGCAAAAACAATATGGCAGGGATTACTCAGTTTGGGTTCCGGTGTTTGCTGTATCCAACCAATTTGCAATGCCAACTCTTCCAGTACACCCAAAGCGCCTTTCGGTTTGGTCAGGTTATCAATTTTTTCCTGTAAAAGAAGACGTATTCCGTCATCCGGTTTTCGAATTTCAAAATGTAACATTTATTTGTTTTTTATGTAAAATACCAATGCAGCATGTGAGATTTATTTGATGCGAACGGGAATGCCTGATACCATCAGATAAACCTCATCGGCCTTTTCAGCCATGTATTGATTGAGCAGGCCTTGTAAATCGGCGAACTTTCGTTGCGTTTCAGTGGGAGACATTTCGCCCATGCCAATTTCATTTGTTACAAAGATAAAATGCGCATTTTTTGAGGTGAACAGGTCAAATTCGGTTTTAAGTGCGGCAAGCGCCTTATCGACATCCGACTGCAAGTCGAAAAAATAGTTGGTAGCCCAAAGCGTCACACAGTCAATCAGTACGGTTTTGTCATCCCATTGATATTTGCTCAACTCCTTTTCCTCTTCAATGGTTATCCATTCGGGCCCTCTTTCGGAGCGATGCCGCTCGATACGTTGCCTGTGCTCGTCGTCCCAGACGCGGGAGGTAGCGAGATAGACGGGATTGGCGGTTAGCGACAGCGCCGTTTGTTGTGCAAAGCGGCTTTTACCCGAACGCTGTCCGCCTGTGATAAGGATCATTTTTTTCATTTTCTGAAGAGGTGTTTAAATGCCTGTGAATATAGTTTTGATGCGCCCTGACGGTTGTCGATTGCTTTACCGACCACAATCAGGGTTGTCAGGGTCAGTTTGTTTTCCTTGACAATCGAGGTTAAGTCCTTCAATGCTCCGCGTATAATCTTTTCATCTTTCCATGTCAGTTTGTGACAGACTGCGACGGGCGTTTCGGGAGGATAATGTTCCAGCAGTTCCTGTTGGACATTTTCAATCATGGCCGCACTTAGAAAAATACACATTGTACTTTGCGAACGCGCCAGCAAATGTAGTTTTTCCCTGTCAGGCACAGGGGTGCGTCCTTCGGCTCGCGTAAGGATTACGGTCTGCACTTCTTCCGGAATGGTAAATTCAGATCGTAAGGCGGCGGCGGCGGCTTGAAACGAAGATATGCCGGGGGTGATGTGATAAGACATGTTACAGGCGTCGAAGAAAGACATCTGTTCCTGTATGGCGCCGTAAATACACGGGTCGCCTGTATGAAGACGTACTACTGATTTACCCTGATAATAAAAGTCTTTCATCAGTTCAAACTGTTCTTCCAATGTCATGGATGCCGAACTTCTGACTACTGCGCCCTGTTTTGTGCAACCGGTCAGTTCGAGGGGCGTCAGACTGCCGGTAAATAAAATCAAATCGGCCGATTCCAGGAAACGGCGTCCTTTTACGGAAATCAAATCCGGGTCGCCGGGGCCTGCACCGACAATTTCGATATGACTTTGCCGGATGGCGTCTCTGTCGAGGGCCAAAGCAAAGGTGAAATCATTTCCCTCCGATAACACGGCTTTCTGCTTTTCCAATACCAAAGGTCCGTAACCCGCGCTTTTGATGGCCGACGACTCGGCAACGCTCCTTACCGAAGTTACTGCTTCTACCTTGAACGATGGATTAGGTACCTCAATATCATTCAACTCGTCTGCCGCATAAATGCGAACATCCACATTCCCGAAATATGACCTCAATTCCGAAACGAGCGGTTCGTCTTTTTTCATCTCAATGGTCGAAATATCTTTGATGGAAAAGACGGCGATCCTGTTACGGCGTAAAATGTCTTCCATATATTGTCCAACGCCGTCCGGATCGCAATTTTTGCGGCAACCGACGCCAAGGTGCAATACTTTCGGATGATAATAGATTATGTCCGTTTGTGTTTCGGGATATATATAAGGCGTGACTGCGATTAACAAATCGTATTTTGAGAAGTCAATGTCGGAATATCTGTAATAAATATCTACAAATGAGGGTTTGGCGCTTTCCAGAAACGCGGTTCCCCTATCTTTTGTTTCAAGCAGTAAAGCGGTTGGTTTTTTATTGACAAAGGTGGTAATCGGCTTGTTGACGGGCGCTTCTGAAAATCCTGTTTTCCCGTCATTGAAAACGCAGACCCAGTTAAATTTCTTTCCAAGCGTATCAAGCGGCCAGATATCGAGGTTATCGCTCAGGGTCGTGATGATAGCCTCTCCGCCAATTGTTCGGGCGATTTGTTTTGTCAATTCATTCGCTCCACCCACATGGCCGGACAGTACAGAAACGACGTAACGTCCTGTTGTATCAACATTTACAACAGCCGGGTCGGTATGTTTGTCTTTAATATGCGGCGCAATACTCCGCACACAAATCCCCATCGCTCCGATAAAGATAAGGGCGTCGTATTGTGAAAAAATCTTCTCCATGCATTTGCCGGCGCCATCGTCGGTTACCTTGCCGAATATCCGGGCGTCGGGCAGTTCTTTTGCTATTTTTTCAGCAATCGGATATCCTGTTTCAGAGACTACAATAAGGGCATGTTTCATCATTTTTTACTTATTTTTATTATTTCGATTGTATTAAACGCATCTATTTTAATGAAGATGTTTTGTGAAGGCTTCAGTTGAAGAAAGTCGATATTTTCTTTAAAAAGCCGGCTGCTTTCGTCCGAAACGGCATTAAAAACGACCACCCCGCCCGGGCGAAGTACGTTACTCACTTTTTCGATTATTTCTTTCATGCCTCCGCTATGACCTCCGATAAAAACGGCGTCAGGCGGAGGATAGGCCGATACATCCGTCGCCGTGAAATCTGCAATGACGGATTGAATACCCGGTGTCCCGAATTTACGGGCGTTACTTTCAATCAACGGTTGTCCTTCGCTTCTTTTTTCAAACGCGACCACTTGTAAATGGGGAAATTGCATTTTTGCCTCAATAGAAATGGCGCCCGTACAAAAACCTATATCCCAGAAAACCGTTTTATCTCTCAAATCAAGCATGCTAAGCGTCAAGAGCCTTATGGGCATTTTGGTTATCATTTTCGTCCGTCCATCCAGTAAATTAAATTGATTATCAGGAATACCGAAAGGTCGCGCCCGATGACTTGTCTTTTGGAGAATCAGGTTATTCGGGAAAGAAAACTTCCGATTGACAACCTCTTTCAATCCATAGACGGAGACTTTTTCTTTTTCTTTATTGCCCAGCAGTTCGCCGACCGACATGGTATAATTGTCATATCCATAATCGACCATCCGTTGTGCGACAGCCTGTGGCGTATGTTGTTTACTGTCGGTTAATACGCCTATCTTGTCATAACCCGTGATTAATGCCTCATCCAATCGATGCCATGAACGTCCGGTCAATGATACGGCATACATATCGTGATAGGGCATCAATAGGCGGTGTGCCAACAGTTGCAACGAGTTAAAGGAAGGATAAACAATGATTTCAGATTCAGGCATTGCTTTTTGCAGGGTAACGGCAAAACCGAAAAACAAAGGGTCGCCCGAAACAAAAACCACCATTTCGGGAAAGGCGGCATATTGCCGGAACACACGTTCGAGCGGAACGGTTATGTCAATCCAATGATGATTCGGGGGAAGTATCGGGGACAGTATCGCATGGTGCCGGATACCGCCCGAAAAGACGGTATGCGTATTGATGATACCCCGCACTTCTTCGGAGAAGCAGGGGTTGCGGTTGTCGTCCATGCCTGTAATGTAAAATTTCATTTCCATGGCAGATGAATCAGTATCAGACAGCATACAACAAACAGAATCATGGCTGTTTCCGTTTTTTGATTTACACGGACGGCCAACTTCATATCATCCGCAGTCAGTTCCCTGTCGTTTTTACCGATGTAGGGTTTGTCGACTGTTTCCCCGAAATAGACGTTTGGTCCGCCAAAGCGACAATCCAATATCCCGGCCAGAGCGGCTTCAGGATAACCGGAGTTGGGACTGTCATGCAGTTTCCCATATTTTTTCACAAAAGAAAAAAGGCGGAATTTCCCGGTTACAAGCATCATCAATGATGTTGTCAGGCGCGCCGGGACATAATTGGCAATATCGTCAATGCGCGCCGCCCAGCAACCGAATTGCCTGTATCTTTCATTTTTGTAGCCAATCATCGAGTCAAGCGTGTTTACCATTTTATAGGCAACCATACCGGGCGCTCCGAGTAATAAAAACCAAAATAAAGGTGCAATCACGCCATCGCTTAAATTTTCGGCAAGTGATTCCAGCGCTGCGATACGGATTTGTACGGGCGACAACGTCGTTACATCCCTGCCCACAATCCGCGCCACCTGTTTACGTCCTTCTTCGACCGAAACATCTACCGCACGGAAAACCTGCCTTACTTCATCGATAAGCGTTTTGCCGGCAAGGCAGAAAAATATAAGCAGCGCCGAAAACGGGATAAAAAAGTATGGATAGGGACGCAGGATTTTCATGAGAAAATAGACCGGTAAAAAACTTGTGCATATAAGGGTAATGGCTGCCATAGCGCCTTTGGCCGTTTTGTAACGTCCTTTGTTCCATGCTTTTTCTACTGTTGAGATAAGTTTGCCGAACCCGACAACGGGATGGGGCGGAAAGTGCGGGTCGCCGACTGATTTATCGGCAATCCACCCCAACAATAAGGGCAGTACGATATATAAAAGGTTTATATCCATGCTCGAATCGCTTTAACTAATTGATTGTTTTCCTGTGGCGAACGCGTTACGAGGCGGAAGTAGTGTTCATCCAATCCCCGAAAGTTGGAAGCATCACGAATCAGAATACCGTAATTATCAACTAACCACGATTTTAAATCGGACGCATTTTTAGACTTCAGTTTGCACAGGAAAAAGTGCGTATCCGTTGGATAAACGAATAGACCCGGTATTTGACGCAATGCCTCCTGCAAACGTGCTGTTTCATCCAAGTAATGATTCATATCGGGAGGGTTTATTTCATGCTTTAGCAAAAATTTTCCTGCTTCAACGGCTAACCCGTTTACCGACCAGGGCATCCGATGTTTCGTTATTTCCCTGATTATGTCAGTATTAGCGGTAATATATCCTAAGCGAAGCCCCGGTATGGCATACTGCTTTGTCATGGAGTGTAAAAGGATGACATTCCTGTATTTGACAGCCTGTCGGATACTCCACACCTGTTTTTTCGAGAAAGAGCCGTACGATTGGTCAATGACAAAGACGGTGTCTTCACGACGTCTGACCAATCCGGTTAAGGCATCCAAATCGTGCGTCTGTCCGTCCGGATTATTCGGGTTGCAAATCCAAATCAGCCGGGCGCTGTCGTCGGTTTCGTGAATATTTTGAAAAAAAGAAAGTTTGTGCGCATGAATAACACAGGCATCTTCGTATTCGCTGAAAGCAGGTATGAAGATACCTGTCCGACAGTTACGAAATAATTGGGCAATCAAATAGATAGCCTCCGTAGCGCCGCTCGTTGTACAGATATTATCGACAGAAATGCCGTTTTGATTGGCCAGCATACGCGTCAATGAAGCGGCATCCGGTTCGGGATATGTATGTATCAGTTCCATTTGCGCACTTAAATGACCATACAATGCGGATAAGTCTTGCCGGTTGTATATATTCGAACTGAAATTACTTACGATTTCCGTCGTATAATGATAGATGTCATCACCGTGTCCCTTTAACATAATCTATACTTTTTCGATTATCATTTCATAAACCCGTCCAATGTCCACATGCTTTCTGACATGGTCAGCCAATTTATCGTATTGTTCATCCTTGAACGCCTTATAATCAAAAGGTTTATCCGACAATTTACCGGTATGGGGGGCGAGCAGGTAATCCAGTACGGGTTGATTATCCAGCAGGCCGTGAATGCCGGCGCCAAAACATTTCGGGTTGGCGAAATAGCCGTCTTCGCTTCCATCCTGCAAACGGTTTAAAGGAGAGGGACGGGCGTTTTCTAACAGGGTCGTCAAACCCTTATCTATTTCATATCCTTCGCACATTGCCGTTTTATCCAAAAACGAAAATTTCACCCGACGGGTTAATTTTTCACCTCCTATAACGGAGGATACCGGCAGTAATCCGAGACCGGGTAATTGTTCGATGTCACTCTCGATATGCAGCGGATTGCTTACTTCCCTTCCCATCATCTGATACCCTCCGCCGATACCGACCACCGTAGCGCCTGCTTTACAGGCTCTCACGATGCTTTGGGCAACACCGTTACGCCGCAGTTCGTACAAGTCCGACAGCGTATTTTTTGTTCCGGGAATCAAAATGATATCCGCCTTTTCTATTTCATCTGTATTGTTCGTATAATAAAGATGTACGCGCGGGTCACGTTCCGGCACATTAAAATCGGTAAAGTTCGATACATGCCTTAATAAAACTACGGCAAGGTTAATTTTATTGTGTGAAGTCTGTCGGTTCTTGGTCTGCAATGAGACCGAATCTTCTTCTTCAATGTAAATATTCTGATAATAAGGCACTACGCCAAGCACAGGAATCCCGCAAAGATTTTCCAACAGGGTAATGCCCTGTTCAAAAAGCCGTATGTCACCCCTGAATTTATTGATTATTATCCCTTTAAGATGTTTTCTTTCTTCCGGTTCGAGTAGCATCACCGACCCGTAAACCGATGCAAAAACGCCTCCGCGGTCTATATCGGCGACAAGGATGACTTGCGCTCCGGCATGAATGGCCATCGACATATTGACCAAATCAACATCACGCAGATTTATTTCCGCTATGCTCCCGGCGCCCTCCATTACAATCGGGTTATAACGTTGTTCCAGGCGGTCAAATGCTTTGTGTACTTCTTCACGCAACACTTCCCGCCCTTCTTTCGCGAAATAGTCGCCGGCGTCACGGTTGCCTGTCGGTTTCCCGTTCAGTACGACCTGACAGATTTTTTCTCCCAACGGTTTCAGTAACAAAGGGTTCATATCCGATTGGCAGGTTATCCCCGCCGCTTCGGCTTGAACGGCCTGTGCACGGCTGATTTCCATGCAATCGGGGGTAACATACGAGTTTAGCGACATATTTTGCGCCTTGAAAGGCGCCGGGTGATAGCCGTCCTGCAAAAAGATACGACAAAAAGCGGTGGTAATAATACTTTTACCGACATTGCTGCCTGTTCCTGCAAACATGACAGGACGAAGTTTTTCCTTTTGTTTGTTCATCTATACATCCCTCCCCGGTTTTAAGTGTTCCGCATCATCGAACGTAAGTATCGCATTCACCAGCGTTGCAGCCAGATTACTTCCGCCCTTTCCTCCTTCAATAATAAGTTTGGGTATGGTAGTAAACGGCTTGAGCCGGTACTTGGATTCTTTCACATGTACAAAGCCGACCGGCGCCGCCACTATTCCGGCAGGCGCGGCTTCACCTTTTCGGATTAGTTCGCACAGTTCCATCAATGCAGTCGGTGCATTACCAAACACATACAGGGCGTCGGGATGTTCTTTTACAGCCAGCCTGATACCCGCTTGCGTACGGGTTAGTCTATTCGTTTTCGCCAATTCCGCCATCCGTTCATCATGCAAATAACATTTCACTTCCAACCCCAGACGTTCTAATGCGCCTTTACGTATTCCCGATGTTACCATCGTCACGTCGGTAACAATCGTTTTTATACGACCCTCGGTTATCATTTGATAGAGCGAGGCGACTGCATTGGTATCCGTATAAAGCAATTGCTCCATCTCGAAATCGGCCGTCGTATGAATGGCATGAAGCAAAGCCCATTTATGGTCGAGCGGAACGTCTTTGTTTTTGAGCCTCTTCCCAATCGTAAGGAAACTGCGTATCATGATGTCCTGTCCGGTTCCAACGGATTCATCATCCGGCTTTTCGCGATAGTAGCCCCGTGGCGTGATGAAGGAATGATTCCACCGGTATGATTGTGAGTTGCCGATGATGATAACGGTAAACATGTCTGCCGTTTCGGGGTCGAATTTCTCTAATGTCGTGAGGTGTACCTGTTGTTCCGGGCGTCCCGCTTGGCGTACAGTTCCGACAGGCGTTTCCGGCGAACGGCCTTCGGCGAGAAAAAGTTCTTTCAGACGGTATAACTGCCAGTAGCGGCGTTCGCTTTTCGGATTGTAAACGACGGTGACAAAATCGCCTGTCGCCGCCGCCATTATCCGCCGTTCGATGACTTCCCAGTCCGTCATCAGGTCGCTTAGAGAGATTACACAAAAATCGTGTCCGACCGGAGCGCCGAGCAGGGAAGCCGCTTTCTGAAAAGCGCTGATACCCGGAATGGCGGTAACCGTTATCTCACTGTCGAGCGCTCGTTTCATCTCCCAGACTAACGAAGCCATACCATAAATCCCTGCATCGCCCGAACTGATGACGCAGACCCCATATCCCGCCCGGGCAAGCCGAAAGGCCTCTTCCACCCGTTCACATTCGTCCATCATACAGGTATCGACACATTGCGCCCCTGCCTTCATGACGTCATTGATAAACCGGAAATAATACTTGTATCCGACAATCACATCCGATTGTCGGATGGCCGACAGGGCTGCCGATGTCATATCCTCTTTCCCTCCCGGTCCGATTCCGACTATGGTTATTTCACCTTTTTTCATCGTTATAATGTATAACTTATACTTGCCATATAATTGCGCGGCTTACCTAAGGTAGTTGTTTTAACAAAATATTCTTTGTCAAAGATGTTATTGACAATCAGAGACAAACGTATTTGTCTGTTGATTGTATAGTACAAGCCGGCATCTACCAGAAACAGGGCGGGGAAATAGGTGTTATCGGCAATATTCCGGAAAATACGGTCGGTATACGTTCCGCTCAAATGAAATGACAAATCTTTCAACACCCCGCGCGGAATCGTATAATCCGTATATGCATAGAGCGTTGTGCGGGGAACGCCCGTTGCGCGTATGTTTGTTGTTTGCGTAAAATCCGGCCAGTCCTCCAGGTTGATGTTTGCTTTGCGAAGCCGATAATCCGACCATCCCCATCCTCCAACCACCTGTAACGTCCGTAACGGTTTGAATGTCAAATCCATGTCAAACCCTTTGGACATGGCGCGTCCAACCTGCGCCTGTACCGTTTTGCTCACGACAGCCCCGTCTTCTTCTTCATCTAACCTGCCCAGGTTGTTCACGACGTTGTATTTGTTAATATAATAGACGCTTGCATTAAATTCCAGCATGTTGTTCAAGGTATAACGAACCCCAAATTCCGCCTGGTCTCCTTTCTCCGGACGAAAAACCTGCCCGCCGTCGGTATCCGGATTGAATCGGTCGCCGTTCCTGTCCAAATAGACTGTCTGCGCGTTATACATGGTAATAACAGGTTTGAAATAAGAAGAGGCCGAAACATAAACGGAGAGTGCGGAAACGGGCAGGTAGACGATGCCGGCGCGATAGGTGAATGCCGAAGTCCTTACTTTACTCCAATCCGAAAGATTGTCCTTCTCATAATGTTGACGGCCGTCGGTAATCGTTGCCGTAGCCGTTTTGTAATTGTAATAATCCAGCCGACCGCTCAACATACCTTTCCATTTTTCACTGATATCAATCACATCATGCAGGTAAAAACCATGGGTGATGTATTCTCGAACGATGGCCGCCGATACTTTGCAATCCCACCAGTTACGGACTTTGTGAGGGTCATTCAACGGTAACATCTGATATACGCCCGGCCCCCAAATATCGTCGTTGGCATATCCGTTGTACTGTGTAAAATCAAAAAACGACCAATTCCAGCCCAGCGTGTAACGGTTCTCAACAGGGCCTGTGTTTATTTTTCCTGTCAGTTCGAGCGTATTCGTATATGTCAGGTGGTGCGGGTTGAAGTTGAGGGGGAACCGCGATTGCAAAGAATCTAACTCGATGTATGTTTTTACCCCTCTTGCATTTGTATAATACCAGTCATACAGCGGCTCCGTGCTCGTTCGATAACTCATGCCTTCTACCGCGACATAATAGAGATGGCTTGCGCTGTAAGAGAAACGTTCGCGCAAATTCATCCAATCGGTCAGTTTTTGCGTATATTGAGTAGAAAATTCGAAGTTACGCCGATGCATTTTATTATTGGCTAAATCATTATATGTGGTATGATAGTCGGCCATCGGGTTCAGGTCGCTGCTCGACGCATAAAATCCGTCGGAAGCCGTCAAATAGATGTCGCCCGGCATCAGGGGAGCGGAACCTATTTCTGTCCCGTAATAGTCGTTATTGAAACTGACTATCCCCTCTAAATAGCCTGTATTGCCGATTTTTGACCCTAATGTAAACAAACCCGAAAAACGGTTGGTATAAACGTCGCGATAACCGTCTCCGGTCGAATAATGAAGATTGGCGCGGTAATTTACGGGGCCGTAAATCTTACCGCCGAAACCAATCGTAGACTGTCGTACATTCCAACTGCCCTGTGCAATTCTTGCGGAGGCGGTAAATTGTTCGGACGGCTTTTTCTGAATGATATTGATGACGCCACCCATGACCGAGTGGCCGCTTAAAATGGATGCAGGCCCTTTGATGACCTCAATCGATTCGACCGATGATAAATCGCCGAAAGGTACATGGTTTGTCAGAGAACGCTCGTCGCGCACGCCGTTTACCGCTATTACGGCGTCGGATGTTCCGCGAACGGAAAAACGTTGGAATGTTCCATATTGGTCGGTCATCGTCACGCCGGGAAGAAAACGTACGGCATCTTCCATGTTAAGGATGTTTTTCCGTTCAAGCACGCTACCATCCAGTTTGGTGACGGTCATGGGAAGATGCTTCAAAGGAACGTTCATATTCAACAGTTCAACCTGTTTTGTTCTTTTGGCCACCACACTCACTTCATTTAATGCGAGTATGGTATCGGTTTCGTTTGATTCCTGCGCCGAAACGCCGAACGGGATAAAAATGCAATTCAATGCAATGATAAATGAAAATGTTAATTGTTTCATGATTTTTTTTATTTTTAGAATATATTTCAGAAATCGTTTGACAGCGATAACGAGACCTGTCAATGAGAGAACAGTTCCGCCACAGAGCAATACGAACATCACGATATACCATAATACGGGGCGGTCGGTCAGAAATTTGAAGTTAAGACTGTGAAATCCGCCATACAGAAGTCGTCGCGTGCGGGTGTTATCGTCCGAGCGTCGTTGCGCCGTCGTTTCCGGATGGTAGTAATGCCGGGTATTCATCGCGTCGTCCACAATCACCCTGTAAACAGGCAAAGGCGCCGTTTGTCTCTTCCGGGCATAATATTCGTCGTCGTATTCGGTAATCAGTTCCAGCGAATATTTGATGCTGTCGCCGTACATTTGATGCAATTCCTGCCTTATCATCGTTTCCGTCAGGACAAACGGACAGACGGAAGCGCTGTCGGAGGCATCAATGTACAGCGTTTTTTCACTTGTTTGCACCCTGTAATAAGGATGTCTTTGATAGGCTGCCCATGCGATACTTTTAATATCGGCGGTATTTTCAATGACTTTACGGTAGTCTAATACAAAGGTATGAAGCGCCAACGCGCCTCTGCCCGGTATGCCGCGGCCTCTGCCGCCGCCGCCGCTTCCGCCACCTCCGCCGCTGCCTCTGCCTTCACTGCCGCCGCCTCCGCTTCCTCTGCCTTCACTGCCGCCTCCGCCGCTGCCATCTTGTAGCCGAACGTTTGCGGATTGGGTTTTCGGTTTTTTCTTCAGCCAGTCGGGTAAATCCGTCAGTGACATCAGTCCGCTGAATGAAAATGTGGTAACAACGATGCCGAAGACCAAACCGCTAACATAATGCCATTTATACCAGCGTTTTTTATACGGCTGCTTGAATCCCTTACGTCTCGTTTTCCATAAAACCTGTACGCCGAGGATTAACCCCGTAAGACACATGATGCAACCTATGCCGGAAGTCCATTTCATGAAGTTTATCCATAACGGTTGATTTTGGCGAAGCGAGGTGAAGTACACCCAGTGAGGGATAGCCCCCAGCCAGGCCAGGAAACGTTGTTTACGGTCGGTGTACTGCAGAACCTGTCCGCTTTGTGAAGAGATATACAGTTCATGTTTTTCGCTGTCGGCAAAAACATATTTATAAACAGGCAATTCCTTTTTCAGGTAGCCGAACGGAATCCATTGATTCAGTTTATACATCGTGTCAATCCGGGCGACCGGCGCCGTTCCCCACTGTTTCGCCGTGTGTTCAATGATGTCACGAACTTCGTAGTCGGGCGACTGCATATTATCTGCATAACACTCAAAGGCCGTTCCCCTTCCCCTGAAATGGAACATGGGGCGGTCGAAATACATGTCAAGTGCAAGGGTTTGCACCGATACGGAATCCGGCAATTGAAGCAAAACGTCTTCCATCGATTGCAAATGGCCGCTTAGGGCCTGTTGTTTTTTTAATTTAACCTGTTCGGTGACCCTCGGAAATGTGTGGAACACCATCACAAATGCCGAAAGAAACCACATCAGGAATAAAGCGGATAAAAACAAACCCAATAATCTGTGAACAGTTAACAGGATACGTCTAATCATTTTTCTTTTCTTTAATATTATTCATTTTATAATAGAAGCAAAACCGTATATGGTCAATGAAAATTGCTTGAATCCTTTCGTTCTGCCCCAATCCTTCCATAAACAGTTCCACTTGATACCCTTTATCTTCCAGGGCCTCTTTTATCTCCACGCCGATATCGTTTTTAGCATGTTCGCCCGCAACAAACAAAAACGGGCGAAGCGATACCTTTTTTAAGCCGCTCTTTTCAATTTTAGCCAGCGCTTCATCCAACGAAGGATACCCTTCGACGGTTATCACATGGCAGTTATCATATCCTTCGGCTTTCAACATATAGTCAAGCATGGCATATTGGGCGGTAGCCGGCGAATAACTCCCGTGTCCTACCCATACTGTCGCCCGGTCATCCGGCGACGGCCGGCTGCCGGCAGGATGCAACGCTTTGATAACGTCTTGATAATCTTTGGGTGTATAAAGTAACGGATTGCCGATACGTATATCTTTAAACGAGTCCGTCATATCCGAGACTTCGCTTCTCAGGACGCCCATCTCCACCCCCTCAATGATGTTTGTCGGCTGAACGGTCACATGCGTAAATCCGTCGTCTTTCAACTTTTGCAATGCTTCCATCGGAGTTAGTTTTTCAAGGCCTTTTTCTTTCAGGCGACGAATGACAAGCCGCGAAGTATAGGCCTCTCGAATCTCCTGATTTTCAAACTGTTCTTTCACTTTTTGATTCAGCGCCTCAATGGTCAGCAACCGCGTATCGTCGTGCGTCGTGCCGAAATGTACCATCAAAATAGCCGCTTTATCGCCTTCACGCATCGATCCCTGCATATCGGAGGCGGTGAAGGCCGCTTCCATCGATTTCGGCAAGTCGGGAACGGTGAAGCCCGCTTCCGCCTGCGCCTGCGCCTTGCAGACAAGCGGCGACAGGATGAAGGACAGGATTAATAGATTTTTTTTCATAAGTTCATGGGGTTTTCAATTTTTACGATACGGTTCAGGACATATCCTTTGGCGATTGTCATACCTTTTGTTAATTGTCCCGAAGGGATGTCGTAAAGCCATATAGCAGTATCATCCGTTTGCGGATAGACACCGATGTAAGCCGTATCGCCCGCAACGGCTGCAAATTGTGCAAAAACGCCCTGACAAACCGGCAACGGTAAATCTTCTTTTACCCCGGTTTGCAGATTGAGTAACGTATAATAACAATTATATATACTGTTACCCCAGCCGGGAGCGCCGGTATGCGCCGGGTCTTGTATGTAAAGCAGCGCTTTACCATAGCCGAGATTGTTGATGGATACGATCTTTCCCGCGTCGTACGGATAACCGTTATATGTCTTGTCAAACGTCTTTTCTCCGCTTTTTACACGAAATAAAGCCCCGTATTGTTGAGTAATGGAGGTTGAGTTGTGCATATAACTGTTACAGGTAAGATAGTAATCCCCGTTTTCATCAAAAAATGATTTTTCCTGCAACAACTCGCCATAAGCAGTGCCGGACATCATATCTGCACGGTCTTCCGCAGCGACGGCTTCTACGGCCATATCGGAAGGGTTGATAAATGCCATGTAAAACTTTCCGCGGGAAGCGCCCCGCATAGCCGAACCTTTGTTAAATACAAACGAATAAAGGATACGTTTGTCGGTCTCGCGAAAGGCTGCAATCCCCGAGGTGTTGTACGTCTCGGCTTGCCCTTCTTCGTATTCGCCGGGAAGCGCTTCGGGGAAAGCGCTGAAATCAACCACCCCCTCAATCGAAGTCCTTTCTTCCGTATCGATCTTAGCCCAAATAATTCTATCCGAAGCGCCGCTTGCCCCTATCAACACCAGGGTATGGTCATCAATCCAACAGTGCGTGAATTTACGCGGCTCGAAAGTCGTGAACGGAAACTCCCAGACCGTATTGATACGGTCATCCATAAGCCGGTATTTTCCGAAACGGTCGCCACGTTGCGGCATCTGATAATAATACCCGCCTTTGGTAATCGTTTCCTGATATAACGAAGCGGTCACATCGATTCCATTGTTTCTAAAACTTAACTCCCCCGCGCTAAGGTCTGTAAGATTACTTTTCACCAGAATGGAAGCGGTAGAACCCATACCGCCTGTCTCGCCAATCGTTACCCAGAGATCAAAATGAGTATTACTTTCAGAGTCAACAGGGACTTCAGGTTCAGGTTCAGGTCTGTCTCTGCTCGAACAGGCCGTAAAAACCGTATAGATAAAAACGAAAAGTAACGCCCAAACAGATAGTTTCAAAGTTTTCATAGTTTCAATAAGTATTTAGTTAATAAAATAGCGGAATTTGCAAAAAAAGGAACGACCCGGCAACTGTAACATATAATTGTCGTACAGTTTGCTGTCCAATAGATTATTACACGACAGCGAAATGTTATATCGCTCTTTTCGGAAAGAAAAGGTAATACTTGCATTATGAACATGTTGTGTGGGAATAGTCGCTTTGGTATCCAGCATGCCATACCCTTCCCATGTCAGGAAATACCGGTGTGTGTACAAGTAATGATAACCCAGTCGAACCAGCGATTCTTTACCTGCCAACTCTTTGAGGGTCACGTTAATTTCGGCATTTGAAAAAAGCCATGGCTGGTTGGGTATTTTGTTCCTGTAGGTGATTTGCGGCGAACCGTCGAGATAATACCGCGTCATGCTGCGTGCGTCCTGATAACTGCAATTGACCAGCGCCTGTATCAGGTTGGCGTAATCGTATCGTATCTCGCCCTCAAAACCTTTTACGGTTACATTACTCACATTTTCATATTGCGCCAGCCCCTCCATCTCGGACGTCACCCGGTGAATAAAATCTTTCACCCGCCTGATAAAAACGCCTCCTTCATAGACTATTACATGCTGATTGATAGTATTTATTACTCCAAACGCCCCAAGATTGCAATTGTGGCTGTTTTCCGGTTTTAGGCGAAAATTGGGATATACCGTTGTGCCGTTTCCGAGAAATTCCATTGCCGACGGCAGGCGGATACTGCGCTCATAAGAGGCTTTTAAAGAAAACGCTTTCCGGAGTGTCAAACGTGAACCCGCTCCATAGCCGGTGTGATTGGTGACGGTAGTACCGGCCATTTCTTCCGAGCCTGTTTTTGAGGATAGGTCTCGCTGTCTCACATTCAGACGATTCATATAATGTTTGAGGAAGAAATCGGTTGTCCACCTGTCATTCAGAAACGACTGTTTATAGGAAATACCGGCAATGTGTCTGGTCAGCATATCTTCGGATGGCTCAAATTCCCTGTCGATTTCATCGCTCCGATTATTTTTTATGGATTGGAACAGGTAGTTGATGTTAATCGTGTGATAAGGGTTCAGGGCGTAATTGAAATTCGTGCGCGCAATCAACCGGGGGCGCTTGTATTCGCGAATGGACTTGCCTCGTCCGGTAATCTCATTGCGGAAGGTTTCCGCATAAGCGCCATCCCACCGGTATTTGCGTAAAGCGGTATCTATCGTTGTAGCATAGTCAAACGTATAGGAAACGGACATGTCGGCCCTTAACTGTTTGATGAAAAATTCCTTTTTCCGGTATTGGGCTGCCACGCTCCACGCCTCCCTTTCACGATGCGCCTGACCATACACAAAACTTTGCGTCGTACCCGTCTGCAGCGCTTTATCTTCAATGGAAAAGACGCCCGACAACATGAAGGCATCGGCCCACGAACGGTTCACAAAACCGGCTTCCAATTGTCCCAGAAAAGAAAAATAATCATCATGAAAGCGTTTTAAGTTTACATTTTTGAATATCCGTTCTTCTTCATCCCACATTTCCACGCCTCGCATCAGGTAATCGTTTTTTGAACTGTTCACACTGATAACGGGTCGAACAATAAAACCGCCTGACCGAAACGCATATTGCCCGCTCAGGTCGCTCTTGTGCGTATGGAAAGAACCGGCGCCGTATGAGACATCTAAATAATTTCCTATATTTTGTCTGGTGATAATATCAATGGCTCCACCAAGTGCATCGCCTCCCAAATGAGCCGGGACCACGCCTTTGTAAATTTCGACCCGCTGAATGATATTCGTCGGCAGGTTTGCCAATGTGATGCCGCTGCCAAGCGATTCCAAGGGTACGCCGTCAATGAAATAACGAATCGCATTGCCCGACAAACCGTTTATCAACAGTTTGAAGTCGGAGCCGACACCTCCTTCTTCCCGGATACGCACACTCGTCGTGCGGTTAATCATATCGTTCAGGCCGACGGCGGTGTTTTGGAAAGGAGTAACATCGATGGCATTGACGGCGAAAACGCCTTCTTTCACTAACTGGGATTTTGTTTTGCCAAAAACCTCGACTGTTTTAAGGTATATCGTGCTGTCATCAGGCGTGAAATCCGGCGTATTAATATTTTGCGCCGCAGGTCTCACCTGAAACAGAAATAAAACAATGATGATAAAATACCTGATTCCCATATAGTAAATGTTCGTTTTATTTCAAAAACCGCAATCGCAGGAAATAAAAACCGAACACATACCAACGGATTATCCGGGTTCAATCGAAAAAACAGTTAAACGGGGAAAAGAAACCCTTGTTCTTTAGCCTTTTTCCGCGAAAGCCAAAACAAAAAGATTCCGGCAGGTCTTCTGACTTACTCCATCTTTGAACTTCCTTCCCATTCATTTCTGAACAGTGGATTTGAGAATTGTTCAAAGACTTTTGGCGGAGTTTACAGCAGCGGGTCTGTTCAGGATTTGCACCTGATTCCCTTTTCATCACTTTTCCGTAAGATCTGGAAAAAAATGACACCAAAATCGACCGCAAAGTAAAATAATAATAATTATATTTGCAAAATTTTTGAAGGGTTTTATTTGTATGAAACCGAAAAAAAACGCTAAACATTTAATTATATGGGTTCACAGTTTTTAATAGGAGCCGTTCATTCGGGAAGTGGAAAAACAATACTTACATTAGGATTGCTCAAAGCGCTCAGAAACAGGGGATTGGTTGTGCATTCGTTTAAAAGCGGCCCCGATTACATCGATACGAAGTTTCATGAACGGGCCTCCGGAAATAAAACAATCAACCTTGATTTATTTCTTGCATCGGCGAATCATGTACAAGAAACCTACCGCAAACATGCTTCCCCGTGTGATGTCGCTATCACTGAAGGAGTGATGGGATTATTTGACGGGTATGAAAAGATGGAGGGTAGCAGCGCGCAATTGGCCCGTATGCTTGATATTCCCGTCATTTTGGTAGTCAATGCCAAGTCCATGGCCTATTCAGTCGCTCCGCTGATGTACGGATTTATGAATTTCCGCAAAGATGTTCACGTAGCGGGCGTTATTTTTAATTGGGTCGGCTCCGACAGTCATTATGCCTTTTTGAAAGAAGCCTGCGACGATGTCGGGTTGGCGCCGCTGGGTTACCTCCCTAAAAATAAAAAATTAGAAATACCGTCCCGGCATTTAGGTCTAAAAATAGATTTAGAGACGCCTTTTGATATATTTGCCGATCATGCGGCGGCATTGGTAGAGGAGCATGTCGACTTGGACGGATTATTAACCCTGACCCGAAAAGAAAACAGACCGTTTTTGGCAAACAATACCGGACGGAAAGCAATTTCCCGTGAAGGCGATTCTTTTATACAATCGGCCGTTGCTTTCGACGAAGCCTTTAATTTCATGTACCATGAGAACATCGAATACTTGAAACAAAGAGGGACGGTCGCCTTTTTCAGCCCCATACACGACAAAAAACTTCCCGATGCCGACTTTGTCTATTTACCCGGCGGATACCCCGAATTATATCTTAAACCGTTGAGTGATAACACAGACATGAAAGACAGTATTCGCCGGTATGTAGAGCAGGGCGGCCGACTGCTTGCGGAATGTGGCGGCATGCTGTATCTTTCGTCTTCGATGACCGATGAAAACGGAAAAGAATATCCGATGCTTTCTATTTTCAATCAGAAAGCAACGATGCAAAATGCGAAGTTAACACTCGGATACCGGAAATTTGAATATAACGGAGTGAAAATGAAAGGACACGAGTTTCATTATTCTTCACTTGAAAGCAACCTTGAAAGCATTACGAAACAATATTCCGCTGCAAGCAAACCGGTTGACACCAAACTATTGCGTTATAAAAACGCAATAGCCGGATATACGCATTTATACTGGGCCGAAACGGACAATCTGATGGATTTATTTCAAAATCGATGAAGATGTATTCAACTGCTCCCGCAATTATCAAGTTATCATATCCAATGAAAGCATAACACGAAGAAATACATTTTGAATTATTGAAGTTTGCAGTTTGCGAAATAATGTTTATCTTTGTCGAAAATTTAAAAAGATGAAGAAGGGAGTAAAAAATGTCGCTGCCCGCTCTCATGGGATAAAGATAGCCAATCCCATATACGACACTGTTTTCAAGTATCTGATGGAAAACAGGCGTGTTGCCCGTTTCTTTATCGAAACGCTCATTGGCGAGCAAGTATCGGAAATTGCGGTAGTGCCTCAGGAATATGTATATAAAAGGGCTATCCGTAAAGAAAAAGAGGAGACCGAAAGGAAGGAGACCGACAATCCTTCTTTCGAGTTTTTTTCAATCATCCGTTACGATTTTGTAGCCACTATCTGTACCGTAACCGGCGAGTATAAGAAAGTGCTTATTGAAATCCAGAAATCCCGTAAATTCACTGAACTGGTACGTTTTCGCAATTATCTGGGCGAACAGTACAAACGTGTGGACGTGATCAACACAAAGACGGGCGAGGTTGAAAAATCCCTGCCGCTCATCTGTATCTATCTTCTTGGTTTCAAGTTGCCTAAGCACAACACGCCAGCCCTCAAGGTAGGACGTTTTTACCAGAATCTGATTACCAAAAGAAAAATGACCGGAAAAGACAATTTTGTTGAAGCCCTTACCCATGACGGGTATTTTGTGCAGATTCCATGTATCAGGGGCAAGCCCCGCAATATTTTAGAAAAGATGTTAAGCGTTTTCGAACAGCAGTATTTCATTGACGAAAAAGAAATCGTAAAGACATACGAACATCAGGTGGACCATGAAATCATCAGAGAAATTATCGACATCCTTCGCAATGTTGCAGCCGATCCCGAAGAAATCAGGTCAATTGAAGCGGAATGGCTTGCGATAAAAGATGAAGAAGGTTATGAGCAGGCGCTTAAAACCATTGAAGAACAGGGTAAAACCATTGAAGAACAGGATAAAACCATTGAAGAACAGGGTAATACCATTGCGGCTCAAGCAAAAGAACTTGCAGCGTTAAAGCGAAGATTTGGGATAGACTGAATTTTGGAATGCTTTGAGTAACTGAAAAAAAGGTGTTACGGGCCGTCGTTGCTGAGGTTGTCTTTCACGATTGCATTGTTCGAGCGGTTGTCTATTCTTATGGCGCCTTTGACGATATTGCCGGTAACAATG
>Ga0099364_10002747_pt1 | contig 27885 bp, 21 predicted proteins | sample TergutTh196P3_FD_73070 | JGI IMG/M metagenome (GOLD analysis project Ga0099364, IMG submission 73070) | Microcerotermes parvus P3 segment gut microbial communities from Pointe-Noire, Republic of the Congo - Th196 P3 | ecosystem: Host-associated > Arthropoda: Insects > Digestive system > Gut ... | reverse complement strand
GGCAACAACAACTATGATTTAGATATTTCCGCCGATGGTACAACCTTATTATTGTCAGGGTATCGTAATATAGAAGCAATGTACACCGCAGTTGTTTCTGAACACACTGCAAACGGAAAAAGAACCGGAAGAAGTATACAAGGTCTTTACAGAGGACGATATTTCCGTGACGGCGTAATAGGACTGCGATCAGAACTGCACAACAATCAAATAGTATATGAAACTTTTAACGGTGAAAAAGAAGTTTTATTCAGCGGCAATGAAAAATTAATGTTTTCCGGCCCGCAGCCTATTGATAATGAAAAGTTTGTATTCATTGCGTCTGTTGACGGCAAGAGGGAACTCTGGCTTTATGATTACACAACCCGCGACCTTTTCCGTATAGAAAGCCCGCAAGATGATACAAACTACTGGACATATATGAGAAACCTTGGGGTATCAGATGGAAAAATATTTTTTAGCCATAATGCGGATGACCTAATGTACAAGCTTGGAGTTATAGATCTTACAACAATGCAGGCAGTATTCAGCAACAGGGATTTTTCCGGCGGTGTTTTTCATCCTGTTTCTTTAGGTGACACTGTCTATTATCAGGGAGCCTTTGTTAATCGTTATAGTCTTTTGCGTTTTCCTGAGTCTATCAATTCATTAACAGGAACACAAAGCCCATTGCAATTAGTAAAAATAGAAAATCAAAACTCTCAAACAATTACAGAAATAGACACAATGCCTTATGAAGGGTCAACAAAAATGTACAATAGTTTAAAATATATGCACCCTTTCCGTTTTTGGTTTCCTTTACCATTGCTCCGTGTCAATGAAGATGGCACTGCTGCTCTGCATGGCGGAGGTCTTATTTCTGTAATTGCAGATCCCACCGACAGAAATATGATTATGCTTTTAGGTTTTTATGATGACTATTATAAAATGGCAAAAATAGATATGTTAGATTGGCAAAACACCACCCTTGGCTTTCCTTTAGCAATTTCATTTTATGACACTGTCGTAGAAAATGAAAACTTAAATTATCGTTCTACTAGCATATCTCTAATGGGAGCTTTTAACTGGGGCGCAGACCAATGGAACAACAGCATTTACATTGGCGGAAGTTATACAGGTAAATCAGATCAACAATCTTCAAAAAACGCATATGAGTGGGCTGTTACGGAAAACTTTTTCTCCATGGAAGCAGGTTTTTCATTATCATACAGAAATACAAGTCTGCGCATAAGCGGCATAAGCGCAATTGATAATTTTACTCCTAGAACAGAAGGTCTTTTCCAGCAAAAGATCGATGCCAGATTCCCGGTAATTTTTACGCTATTTGGAGCCTATGATCATGGGGGCATGGATTTGCACAGCATATCAAACACATTTGGCAATAATACCGGCTCTTCATTAATCAGCAGCTATGCAATGTCAGAATACAAACACCCTGCAAGCCTTAATTTAAATTGGCTTGCCGGTGCAGAAATAGCAGTTGGACTATTTTCATTTAATATACAAAACAGTCTTGGGCATCTTTATTATAACAGTGTGTTTGGTTCTCTTGCATTAAGAAACCAGATCTATGACAGCAAAGGACATCCGGAAGCAGAAGGAATAGAAATAAATAATATACATCTTATTCAATCATTAATGTTAAAAGTTGGAATAAAAATCTCCTTTCTTCCGGCCCCTCAGTTTCCAATGGCTATTGAACCATTTATCTCAGGTACATGGAATATTTCCAACACTATTAATAATCAAGGGAAACTCTGGGTAATAGGTTTTGGACTGATGTTTTATATGTAAAATTGTTAAACCCGCGTTTTTTAATAATCCCGTCTTTTATTTTTTGGCATACGATTTTCTTCGATAGAATAACACTTAATATTCATATATCGGCAGAACAATTCTGCGATATATTTTGAATTACCTGTTCCAGAAAAATATAACATTATCATTTGTTTGTCATATTTTCCAAATAGAATTTTGTAAAGTTTTCCACACTATATTCAGTTTTACCAATAACACCATTTTTTACATTATACCAAAAACAAGCCGGTATTTCACCAAGCCTTAAATTTTTTTGAATACAAGGATCGCACCCTTTTTTGGCATTAAAAGGATGTTCCGAACATTGAGTTACCGTACATGTACAAAAATGTTTTCCCATATACCTATGGTAACCGAAGAATACAAAAAAAGCAAGGTTTTATTGCTCTAGCACTCCATGACAGACCACCCTGTTATATTTATAACAAGGAGTAAATTGGAACATGGGGTGTTTCCTCAGCAATTCACGCGGCTTGCTTCTCTATTCTTACATTGGGATTTTATGGAATATATTGGTATGCCAAAGTAGATGATTACTTATAGATACTATTATCAAGCACCTAAAACTTCATGAACAGGACGGCAAGTTGATACTTTCATCCAAGAATGATAAAATCTCAATATGAAAAAGAGTTTTATAGGGATATTAGTTTTGGTACTGGCATTGGGAATGACGGTTGTTAGCTGTAAAGACACTAAAACCGCTAAAACCGCAAGTAGTGCCAATGCTGTTATCACAATAAATGCCGGCACAAAGTATCAATATGTGCGAGGCTTTGGCGGGATGGGAGATATTACTTGGACTCATAGATGGAATATACAAGATATCGATACCATGTTTAACCCTGACAAACTTGGTTTAAATATTATGCGGATAATGATACATCCCCTTAGCGGAAGTCAAACCCACGCACAGCTACTAAATTCAAGTTATGGGAACGGGGTTTTAGTTGCCGCTGTTAAAAAAGTCAACGAAGTAGGCGGTTATGTACTGGCAACCCCTTGGTCTCCGCCCGCTGCATGGAAAAGCAACAACAGTACAAACGGCAGTGTTAAAAATACAGACGGTACCAACGGTTACTTGTTATCGAATCATTACCAGGATTATGCCAATTACCTGAAGGACTTCTGTATAGAAATGAATAATAGAGGCGCGCCGATTTATGCTGTTTCCATTCAAAACGAACCAAACTTTTCTCCGGATTATGACGCTTGTGTTTGGACTCCTGAAAATATGCGCGACTTCTTCAAGCAAGTAGGCCGTTTTACTGCCGGTGCGCCGGGTTATGGCGGCGGCACGGCGTTAAGTTCCGTGCGTACCATGACCGGGGAAACAGAACACACTTTAGAAATGCACCGGGCAACGATGAAAGATTCCGCAGCGCTGGCAAATATCGATCTTTTTGGCCGCCACCTTTACGGCTGGAGAGTGTACAGCAGGTTCCAGAATATGAACGGAAAAGAAATGTGGATGACCGAGATGAATATTAATTCAGGGAATTCAAAAACGAATGATGACCGCAATTTTCTGAATGATTCTAAGTGGGACTATGTATGGTTATTTATGAATAATGTCGATTTGTCTATACGCATGAATCATGAGAATGCCTATATCTGGTGGTATTCAAAACGGTTTTACAGCATGATTGGTGACGGAACGGAAGGAACAACCAGCGGCGCAATTTTACCCAGAGGCCATGGGTTATCTCATTATGCAAAGTTTGCGAAAGAAACCAACCGCGTTGACGTAACTGTTACAGGAACCACCGGCACAGGCAGTGCTATTGTTACCACTGGAAACAATGCAAATGTAAACCCTGTTGGAAATCCTACTTTAACGGATCTTATTTTGCACGGAGGAAACAATGACTGGAAGGCTCCTTACGACCAAGAGCCGGGCAGCCCTTACCAAAGAGCAGTAAAAATTACTGCGTTTGAGTCTCCTGACGGCAACTCCATAAGCCTTGTTATGTACACTCCCACTCAAAGAGACGGTACAGGCGGCATAGATATGGGAACAATAAAAATCCAGCTTCCCCCGGGTTTTGTCATTGGCAGCGCAACCGCCATGAGGTCTACATCCGCCGCACAATCTCAGCCGGAAACAGTAACTATTGGCGAGGACATGAATTCAGCCTATATCAATCTTCCTGCCAGTAACATTCTTTCAGTCAGGTTTACAAAATAAAAACAGCGCCTTGCATAACTTTTACGCCCCTCTCAACAACTCCCGCGGCTTGCTTCCCTGTGCGGGGCCTACTACGCCGTGGTGTTCCATTTCATCGATAAGGCGGGCGGCGCGGTTGAAGCCTATTTTTAGGCGGCGTTGGATAAAACTTGCGCTTGCTTTGCCTTGTGAGTATACAACTTCCAATGCTTTTTCATATAACGGATCATCACCGTCAGAAAAGAGAGATGGCTGGTCTTCTTCTTCGTCTTCAAAAAAGATTTCATCGTCAATGTATTCAGGTTCACCAAGTGTTTTTACAAACTCAACAACATTTTCAACTTCTTCCTCAGAAATAAATGCGCCCTGCATACGGATTGGGAAAGAATCGGAGACTCCTGAATATAGCATGTCTCCCCTGCCTAAAAGTTTTTCCGCTCCTACCATGTCAATAATTATACGGCTGTCCATTTTACTTGCTACCATAAACGCAATGCGGCTGGGAATATTTGCTTTGATCAAACCTGTAATAACATCGATAGACGGGCGCTGCGTTGCAAGCACAAGATGAATGCCAACAGCTCGGCTCATTGCAGCTAACCGCGCAACAGTGGATTCAAGCTCCTTGCCTGTTGTAGACATAAGGTCTGCAAATTCATCAATAATAACAACAATGTAGGGCATGTGTTCCTGCGCAATATTTCTTTCTTTAATGCGTTTGTTGTAACTGCGAATATCGCGCACACCCATTGAATCCAAACAAGCATAGCGGCGTTCCATTTCATAAATGCAGTACTGCAAAGCTTGAAACGCTTTTTTTGGCTCAGTAATTACAGGCGTTAAAAGATGGGGAATATCATTGTAAAGTTTTAACTCTACTATTTTTGGATCGATTAACATCAACTTACATTCTGACGGCTTCAACTGGTAAAGTATGGAAAGGATTATCGAATTTACACAAACAGATTTTCCCGATCCTGTAGCACCTGCAATTAATAAATGCGGTGTCTGAACAAGATCAACGGTTTGCGCCGCACCTAAAATATCTTTACCCATAACAACGGGGATTTCCCTCTTTTTTTCCGTATTCTGAAGCTCGCCTTCAATTATTTCTTTGAATGAAACAATGTTGCGCTTTGCGTTTGGAATTTCAATACCTACAGCGTGCTTTCCCGGAATAGGCGCAACAATTCGCACAGAAGAAGCGGCAAGCCTCAGCGCAATATTATCCTGCAAACCTACAATCTTGGAAAGTTTTACACCGGGTGCGGGGAGAATTTCAAACATGGTAATTACAGGGCCTTTTCTAATGCCGGTAACTTCCGCTTGAATTTTAAATTCTTCCAAAGTTTCTTTTAACGCAATAGCAGCATCACGAGTGGCCTGATCTATAACCCAATATTCTCCGTCAGGATATTCATTTAAAATATCAACAGGAACTTTGTATTTTTTTCCTTTTAAGTTTGATGCAGATGCAGTTTTTTTTCTGACTTGTTCACCATGAACAGCAGCGGCGGCTTCTGCTTCCGCAAGAGCGCGGAGTACAGCATCGGTCTGCTCCGGTGTTTGCACAGCGGCGAAATTTTCTCTGCATGTTTCCGCTTCTGCTTCTGTTTCCGCTTCTGCATCCGCAGAGATATCGTCTAAAACATCTTCCATAACAGGGTCATCACGGCTTTCACAAATAGCTAACTCAGCCGGATATTCAATCATGACTGGCGGCTCTGGTTCAAGTGAAGGAAGGCTCTCATCCATATCGACATTTAATTCTTCTATTTCTTCTATTATATTGATACGGGGTTCTTCCGCAAAAGTTTTCATTGCAGGTTGATGGCTGAAAGGAGCGGGAAGGGCTATGGGTATCAATCTTTTTTTACGAATTGTCGCGTAACCTTCTTTTTGGAAAAGGTGGTTTTTTAATATTTGAATGGCAAGCGCTTCCAACACTGTAAGGAAAATTATCAAAAGGCCAAAACCGGTTTTGCCTGTAAAATTGACTAGCGCAAATTGGGCGGCGCGCAAATCGTAGTCCCGCACAAAAGAAAAGCCGACAACAAGGGTCAGAAATGGGAAGATGTACATGCTAAGAACGAATATCCTATCCGGGCGCCAACGAGGGTCTGCCAAAATAAAAGCGGCGTACCCAAGATGGAGCGGGATTAAAAGGGAGAACACCCCAAATGAGCGGACAAGAAAAGTGCCAAGCCCAGAACCTGCCCCAAACAGCGCGGAGAACAGGGTAAAAACCGTCAATATACTGCAAATCCCAAGAAAAACCGCCAACCCAACGGCAATTGTACGGAGCTTAAAGTACATATCAGTATCAAATTTCGTCTTAAAATCGATGAAGTATTGCATATTGTTAAATATCGGCAGATAAGGGGTCACCCGTTAACGCGGATTTTCGCGGATATTACTGATTTACGCGGATTATTTTAGCTAGTTAAGATAAAATTATCTAACCAACCAATCTTAAAAATTTAAATTTTTAATTTAGCTAGGATAGGATAAGACATCTTAGCTCTCATAGATAATCAGCGTAAATCAGCGTTAAATCAGTGTAAATCCGCGTTAATGGGCGACCCCGTTTCTGGATATATGCTATAATTAGGCATGAATTCTCCCCCAAAAGCGCCAAACTGCCTGAAATGTATTCATTTTAGGGTGTCTTGGGATTATATGTTTCCCAATGCCTGTACTTTGTTTGGTATTAAATGTAGCGGACTGCCCTCTCATGAAGTGTATAAAGTTAATAATGCTCATTGCCCTTCTTTTTTGCAGAAAGAGGGGCTAAAATGAAAATCCTGTGGTATAATGTAGATATATTTTTTGGAGGTATGTTATGAAAAAGAAGATTTTAATTACGGTTGCCATATTGGCTATGGCTTTGGTATTTTTTGGGTGTCCTCCGGGGGGAGGAGAGCATAAAGAATATGATGATAACATTATTCTCTCTACCAAGTGGCCGTTCCCCGTTGGTGTAGCTGTTCCCGGTGCAGGTACCAATAACGGCGGCCCTATTGACGACAGAAACGCTCTCTCAACAAACAGTAATCAACATCAATTTTTAAAACACTTCAATGTATTAGTTGCGGAAAATGAAATGAAGCCCGAGCAAATATTACCTGCAAGCAGGCCGTCAGGTAATCCTTCTAACTGGTCTGTGACCAGCAGCGGTTTCAACTGGACAAATGCAGAAGCATTGGCAAACTATGCAAAAGACAATAACAAAAAAGTGCGTTTTCATACATTAATCTGGCATGATCAAACTCGTCCATGGTTTTTTAGAAATTCCGGAAATACAGCATTGGCAAGTAAAACTGAACTGTATGAACACATGGAACACTATATAAGAGTTGTTTTTGAATGGGTAAAAGCAAAAGGTTATGAAGATACAATTATATGGTGGGATGTTGTAAATGAAGCAGTATCTCATGATTCAAAAGGAGCACGACCACCAGGAGGCGGAAACGGTCAATCAAGATATACAGAAATAATGAGGGCAGCGGGTAGCGGCACACATGACTATGAATTTATAGTTAAAGCATTTGAATGGGCAAGAAAATACGCCGATGAAAATGGTTGCGACAATGCACAACTCTACTTAACAGATTTTGGTGTTGAAAGACCTTTTGATAGAGGAAGTAATCCGCCTGTTAGCAAACAAGATGACTTTAAAACACTGGTAAAATATTTGATTCAACAAAACGCTCCCATTGACGGCGTTGGGTTCCAAGGACATTTCAGACTGTATGATCATCCTGTAGAACAAATATCTGCAGGTATTGATATGTTTGCTGCAATTCAAAAAAATGGAAAAAATATGATGGTTCAAATATGTGAACTTGATTTTTCTGTTTTCAGTAATGCAAAAAGTGAAGGACAAGATCAAACAATATCACCCGACAGACTTAATACTCGTTTAAACGATCTTGCAAAAACATACCGGGATTTCTTCCTTATGTTTGAAAATAAATTTAATGCAGGAAAACTTGATATGGTAGTAATCTGGGGTATTGCTGACGGACAAAGTTGGTTGAACAATCATCCGGTAAGCGGCAGAACAGATCACCCATTATTGTTTAACAGAAATTACAAGGGCAAAGAAGCCTACAACAAACTGGTTAGCAACCGCAATACTTTCCCGAATCCTTTTGAGGAAGACTAAAAGCCTACACAAGTTCCCACCGCTCTTGCGGAGTCTATCATGTAATGATCGGTGGGGACGCTTTTTACTTTGCCTTCCGGTACGCTAAGATCCACAGAACCTATTGTGTCCCCAAGAAGTGCCACCATGCGGCCGTAGTTTCCCTTTGCTAGAAGGTCAGCCGCGGCAGTGCCTAAACATGTGGCAAGAACACGGTCTGATGAACTGGGGATTCCGCCGCGCTGCATATAACCTAAAACAGTTGCGCGGGTTTCCATGCCGGTTTCTTCGTTTATCTCACGGGCAACACGGTATGCGGCGGAAGGGCCGTTTTCTAGGCGGTATTTTTTCCGCTCTTTTTTGTCCATCTCCGCTTCTTTGACGGACATTGCTCCTTCCGCGGCAACAACAATGGAAAAGGTTTTACCGCTCTTTGCGCGTTTTTTTAAGTGGTTTCCAATTGCATTTATATCATAGGGAATTTCAGGTATTAAAATGACATCGCCGCCGCCTGCAACACCTGCATACAAGCCAAGCCACCCTGCTTTATGCCCCATTAATTCAATAACAATAACACGACTGTGACTTTGCGCCGTAGAATGAAGTCTGTCAATTGCTTCTGTGCCAATAGCCAGCGCGGAATGGAACCCAAAAGTTCTATCTGTGCCAAAAATGTCATTATCAATTGTTTTTGGAAGCCCAATTACATTAAGCCCTTCTTTAAAAAGTTTGAATCCTGTTGTGTTAGTGCCATTTCCGCCAAGCACAACAAGGCAGTCCAATTTTAGTTTGGAATATGTTTCTTTTATTGCAGATACTTTGTCTATGACATCTTCATATTTATCACTGTTTCCGTTTTTTCCATTTGTCCCTGCAAACGGCTTTTCCCTGCTTGAACCAAGAATTGTTCCGCCCCGCGTTAAAATGCCGGAAAAATCTTCAGGGTTAAGCACCTTTGTATCCCCTTGAATTAGCCCCTTAAACCCATTTGCAATGCCGATAATTTCCATACCGTATTTATCATAGGCAGCCCTGCATACCCCGCGAATAGCAGCATTCAGACCGGGACAATCTCCGCCCGCAGTCAGAATACCAAACCTTTTTGTAACGCTATTTACCTTTGCCATGTTTTTGCTCCTTTGCTTCATTCCAGAAAGTATCCATTATTTTAAGATTATCTTTATTCATTTCATAGTTCGATTCTTTCATCTTTTTTTCTACATACTTAAACCGTTCTATAAATTTACTATTGGTACGACGAAGCGCAACAGATGGTTCTATTTTCAAAAATCTGCATAGATTAATTACTGAGAACAACAAGTCTCCTAATTCTTCCTCTATATTATTTTTTCGCGCAGAGGGCGCAGAGGAAGATGAGGACGCGGAGGGTTTTTTTGCTTCCTTGTCTGTTGTCTTTTCATTGTCTAAGATAGCTTCTTGTAGTTCGGTTAGTTCTTCCTTAATTTTTTCGATAACGCCTTCTGTGTCGGGCCAGTCGAAGCCGGCTTTGGCAGCTTTTTTTTGTAGTTTGTAGGCTCTGTCCATTGGGGGTATTCCGGAAGAAACTTCGTCCATGAGGGAATCTTTTTTCTTGCGGCCTTCCTGTTCGATTTTTATTTTTGCCCAGTTATCAAGTATTTCTCCAACGCCGTTTACTTTAACATCGCCAAATACATGAGGGTGGCGGCGGATAAGTTTTTCGTTTACTTTTTGCAAAGAATCCGCAACAGAAAACTTGCCCTCTTGTTCGTGCATATAGGCTAGCATTGTAACAAGTAAATAAAGATCCCCAAGTTCTTCTGAGATATGTGCGGGATCGTTCTCATCAATTGCTTCTAGGCACTCATAGGTTTCTTCAATTAGCGCACCGCGTAAACTTTGCGGGGTTTGTTCTTGATCCCAGCTACAGCCATTTGGGGAGCGGAGGGTTTTTATTGTGTCGTAGAGGGATTGAAACTCTTTCATGGCAGATTCTCCTCGCGCAGAGGCGCAGAGACGCTGAGGTTGTTGTTTGAGATATTCTTTTTTTTCCATTCTGCTAAGAGTGATTCGGGGGCTGTTTTGAATGTTTGCATTAGGAGATTTGCACTGGCATCGAATACTGGGATTAGTTTTTCTAGTTCTTCTGCTGTGAAGTCTGAGAGGACCCAGTCTATAATGCCTTCGCCGCTTCCTTCTCTGCCGCCTTGGCCGGGGGCTCTGGCATCGGGGCGGCCTATGCCTATTCGTAGGCGCCAAAAGTCTGCGCTGCCAAAACACTGCTTCATGGAGCGGAGTCCGTTGTGTCCGCCAAGACCGCCTGAAAATTTAAGAGAGATTGTCCCAAGGGGGAGTTCTAATTCATCGTGTATTACAATTATATCTTCTATTTTGATCTTGTAAAAAGTTGCTGCCGCTTGAACAGACTCCCCGGAAAGGTTCATGTAGGTTTCCGGCTTTATAAGGTGGATTTGCTGCCCATCGATATATGAGGCGTACTGCCCCTTAAACTTTTTCTGCCATGAAAGAGACGAATAAAATGGTAAAGCCTCTGCAAGCAGCCACGGCACATTATGCCTATTGCGCTGGTATTTTAAACCGTGGTTCCCCAAAAAAGCGGCAAGCTGAATCATAGGGTATTATACTACTTCCGTGACATTATCATAAGTACGGCGATGTCACCTTGGCGGACACCGGGGATGCGGGCGGCTTGCCCGATATTTAAGGGTTTTACCATGTTTAGTTTTTCCCTTGCTTCCGAAGAAAGCCCGTTAATGGCAAAGTAATCGGTGTTGGGGTCTAGTTTGATGTTGTCCATCTTGGCGGCTTTGGCGGCTATTCGATTTTCTTTTTCTATATAACCGGCGTACTTTATGTCCAGCAAAACCCGTTCCACAAGCTCCAAAGAATAATGCGATAATTCCGTACTATCAGCAGATTTTCTTTGAGTGAGAAGTTCGGAAATTTCGTCTAATGCTTTTTTCTTTTTTTCAAAAAGCTCCCAGCGGTCATCATCTACAAGTCCCGCCTCGCGGCCTTTTGGGGTAAGCCGTGTGTCGGCAGTGTCGTGGCGCAGAACAAGGCGGTGTTCGGCGCGGGAGGTAAACATTCTGTAAGGCTCTTTTGTTCCCAAAGTTGTAAGGTCGTCTACAAGTACGCCGATGTACGCTTCTGCGCGCCCCAAAATAAGAGGGGGCTGCCCTTTCAGTTTCATAACAGCGTTAATGCCGGCAATAAGCCCCTGAGCAGCGGCTTCTTCATAACCTGACGAGCCGTTAGTCTGCCCCGCAGAAAAAAAGCCGCTTAAGCGCTTAGACTCTAATGACGGATACAAGTCCAACGGATCGATATAATCATACTCTACCGCATAAGCGGGGCGGACAATTTGCGCCTGCTCAAGACCAGGGATGGTGTGAATAAAAGCGCGCTGTATATCTTCCGGCAAAGAACTGGATGCGCCATTCATGTACATCTCATTTGTAGAAAGACCCTCCGGCTCTATAAAAATATGGTGTCTCTCTCTTTGCGGAAAACGGAAAACCTTATCTTCAATAGACGGACAGTATCGCGCGCCAATACCGACAATTTTTCCGCCGTACAGCGGAGACCGCTGAATATTAGCTTTTATAATATCGTGAGTCTTTGTGTTGGTGTATGTAATCCAACAGGGGACATTGGGACGGTCTTTAACATTTACAGGGCAAAATGAAAACGGCTGCATATCATCACCGTCTTGTTTTTCCATTGCAGAATAATCTATTGAGTTTCCCGCTATCCGTGCAGGAGTTCCGGTCTTTAGCCTGCCCATTGGAAACCCAAGCCACCGTAAAGATACACCCAGCCCAAGAGCCGCCTCTTCACCTAACCTGCCCTGCGGGGAGTCATACTCGCCAATAAAAATTTTTCCTTCCATGAAAGTACCGGCGGCAAGGATAACTGTCCGCGCAGAAATACTATGCCCTCTTTGTGTGATAACGCCCGCAACTCGGCTGCCAATGGTATCGCTCTCTATAATTAAATCTACAACGGTATCCATAAAAATTTTTAAGTTCTTTTGATTCTCTACGGATTTTCTTGCCAGTGCCTGATATTCATGTTTATCCGCCTGCGCTCTAGGAGCTTGTACGGCGGGACCTCTGGAGCGGTTTAGGATTCTGTATTGGATCATTGCCACATCAATAAGTTTTGCCATCTCTCCGCCAAGAGCATCAACTTCACGGACAATGTTGCCTTTGGAAAGACCGCCAATTGCGGGGTTGCAGGAGAGCGCTCCAATATTGTCAGGGTTTTGAGTTATAAGGAGAGCGGAAAAACCAAGCCGGGAAACCGCAAGAGATGCTTCTATTCCCGCATGACCGCCGCCAATAATGATACAATCGTAGTCCATGTAAAACCCTTGCTATTTTCCCACACAGAATTTGCTAAACATTTCTTCCAGTATATCCGCTGTGGAAATTTCTCCGGTAATTTCACCAAGAGCATTTACAGCTTCTCTAAGCAGCGGTGCTATAAGGTCTAAAGGTTTGTCATCTTCTGCCATCTCAATGGCTTCTTCCAATGCGGCACAAGCAGTGCCTACAAGTTTTTTTTGTCTTTCCGTACCAAGAGATGCAGAAACATCGCTTGATTTTTGAGATTCCATAATGGCGGAAACAATTTCATAATTAAGATCATCCAAGCCTTCACCGGTTTTTGCGCTGACACTGACGGCATTCTTAACCTTATACATAAGATCAACATAAGTAGAAAGTTTTTGCGGCAGTGGAGCAATATCAATTTTATTCCACACAAGTAAGTATGTCTGACCGGAAGTATCGGCTTGTGTCGCATATTCCAATATAAAATTTCTGTCTTTGTCGGTAACTCCAATTGTACAGTCAACCAAATACAAAACTATTTGCGCTTCCTGTAAAAGATCAAGACTTCTTTCAACTCCAATTAATTCTACAGGGTCTTCCGTTTCTCTGATTCCGGCAGTATCCACAAGACGGATAGGAATACCTTTAATATTTATCCATGCTTCTATCCAGTCGCGGGTTGTTCCGGGTGTATCTGTTACAATAGATCTATCCTCTTTTATAAACGCATTAAACAAGTGCGATTTACCAGCATTTGGCTGACCTGCAATTACAACTGTAACCCCTTCTTGATAGATTCTTTCTGCCTGCCATGAAGGATACAATTTTTGCAATCGTTCCAGAGCTTGTTTGGCAAGCTCTTTGTTTGGAAGTTTTCCCGCAATTTCTTCTTTTCCGGTTTCATCCGATTCCGCGCTAACTTCATCTTCCGAATAATCCAAATAAATTTCTGCACCGGCAAGAACCTGAACAAGTATTTGCTTAATTTCATTTATTTCAGTCTGTAAAGTGCCGGAAAGACGGTTTATTGCATTTTGCCGTCCTTTTTCTGTTTTAGCGCCTACCAATTCCATGACGGATTCACTTTTTGTAAGATCCATCTTTCCATTCATAAACGCGCGAAAAGTAAATTCCCCGGGCAATGCATCCCTGAACCCTGCAGATTTTATCTTCTCCAGCACTGCTTTACCAGCAACAGGGCCGCCATGGCAGCAAATGTCAAGGCTATCTTCCCCGGTGTAACTTTTTGGAGAACGAAAAACAGAAACAAGCACTTCATCAGTATCGATAATCCAGCCATGAACAACACTGTTGCCGGATGCTTTTATAATTTTTTCAGAAAAATCAAAAATAGAAGCAAAAAGCTCTATACTTCCCTTGCCTGAACAGCGGATTAATGTAAGAGCGCTGTTTCCCGGTGTTGTAGCAAAGGCAACAATGGGAAAATCGTCTCCGTAATTATGTTCATCTTTATTATTCATTCTTAAAATCCTTCAAAAAAATTTTGCTGTAACCGATTCACGGCACTGCGTTGATTCCTTGTAAAGGATGATGCCAACATTGACCTTGTCATCATATCCTGTACAATATTTTGAAATATATTTCTGTCTATACTTATCAATACAAAAAACATATAGATCTCCCGGTTTTCATTTTCTATTTTTATTTTAATCCAATAAGTGCTTTCTTTTAAAGCCCCCGGATACACAGTGCTGTAGGCGTTCTTGACTACTGTTTCAAAAAATTCGCCGTATTCATCATCAGGATACAAAGAAGCGGATGTGATCAGTTTTTTCTCTATTCTTCTTGCCGCAAACATAGTAGTATCCCGCATTGGGGAGAAGTTTTCCGCCCACTTGCTCATGGCGGTAAAATTTACACCTTCACTCATACCTATAAGCAAATATTTACCGTTATAGGTTTCAATTTTTTCCATTTCTTCAATCCCACCGTTAATATATGCACTAAGCCATAAGGGCAAGTTTCTTGCACCGGAGCCGTCTCTGGATTCTGTTATATTTTCCATTTTGACAGGCATGGTAAAATCAAAAAAATCCGTATCCGGTATGGGAACTATTGCGCTTTTTCTTTGACCAAGGCAAGAGAAAAAAAATAAAACAAATAAAAGATTGATTAAAAATAAATAGTTTTTATTCATATATTTGAGCAGAAACTACTGGCACTGATTTTATTTCCTGAGCAATAAGTTCCATAGAAGGGTTATTATAAAGCGCAAACTCATCCCAAAGTGCGGTAAAATACGGAACAACATAATTAACGGTTTCTTCCTGCTCCTGTGTATTGTCCACATCATCCTGCTCTACAGCAGAAGTTTCTTTTAATATTTTCCCTAATGAAATCTGGAATTCGTTTACGACATTTGCTTCCAGTCTTAAGGGCTCCAAAGCCAACTCACCCTCTTCTATTGTTTCACCTAAAACATTAACTTTTGCCGTAACAAAACCCGGTAATCCAAGACTCGGTGCAATAACAGCAAAGCTGACACCCATTGTTATAAAAGATCTTTGATCCAAAGGCAAATCATAAACCTGCGTTACTTTCTCAATGGACAAAGCCGATGACAGTGTTAAGACAATATTCTTTTCATCTATACTTAAATCCATTACAACATTTGAAGAAGCGCCAAAGTTGATTGACAGAATTGAACCTTTATCCAAAGGCATAAAACGGAACAACAACTGCCAAGAACCTCTTCCTGCAGACATAAATATATTTGGTAGTGTAAAAACATTTCCATAGCCTGTGGCAAGACCATAGGTACCGTTTACAGGTAGCCAATTGACATTGTGCCGCTTGGCATTGGTAATAATATTGTTCTCAGAAGGTTGTATTGATCTGGCTTCAATCGGAATAGGGGTTTTTGAATCATTTAAATTACCTTCAAAAACATACCAGTTTACTAATGAATCCGCATTCTCGGATATTAAATTTACATCTACCGTATTTGACGAAACAAGAACGGAATGGCTTCTATTATAACCCGCCAAGGTATCAAAATCATTTACAGGAAAAACTTCCGCGCTTAAAGGGTAAAAATTACTATGTTCCGGGGCTTTCCAAAGAAGAAGGGATGTTCCTTCTGAATAAGAACCCTCTGCTATTTTATTTTTGCCGCTATACCAAACAATGTAGGGATCTAATCTTTTATCAAAATTCAACTTTGCTTCCAGCAATACAACCTGTCCTCTGGAAACCAACTGTTGATTATCGGAAATGCCCGGAAGATGAAAATCGATCCCTTCAAAAGAGAATACAGCATCCCCCAAGTAAAAAAAATCTTTTTCCGTCCGTTGTAAAGTATCTTTACCGCCCATGACCCTGAAAACCATCGAATAAAAACCCATGGGTAAGTCATCTGGTAATTTAAAGAAAGGCAAGCCCGCATCCAAACTTTCTACCTGTTCTGCCTCTTCATATTGCTCAGTTTCTTTTTTCAGACTATAAACAGCCATCCAGTCCAATAACTCCCCTTCGGCGTTCGCTATCGATATTACTAAAGAAGTTATATCCGGATCTTTGGAAACAAACTCTTCAAAGAAGGGGGTTATTTCATCATTCAGGGCAATAAAGGAACATTCATTTAAGGGCACTTCACCCACACAAGCATTAATTTTGTAGGCGCCGCCGGAAGACAAAAAAGAGTCCATGGCATCGCACCCGCAAAAAACTGCCAGAGCAAGCAGAGAAATCAACACTAATGCAACTTTTTTAATATGCATATCCATCATTAATATAGCATTTATTAAGGGAAAAAACAACTTTTTAATTGTGTTTTTTCTGTTATACTATGTCAATGCGAGCAAGAGCTATAATATACCTTGATAGATTTGCACAAAATATCACCTATGTAAAATCGTTGACAGGCAAGCCTATTTGTGTGCCAATAAAGGCCAATGCCTATGGGCATGGGGCGGTTGAAATTGCCGGAACGGCGATTAGGACGGGGGCAGCTTGTCTTGGCGTGGCAACGGTTTCTGAAGGGACAGAACTCAGAGAAAACGGCATTTCCTGCCCAATTTTACTGTTTTCACAGCCTCATCCTGACAAAATCCAGGAAATTTTGAACTCAACCCTTACCCCCTTCATCTCCGACCCGGGGTTTGCGGATGCTTTGAATAAGCAAGCTGCCATAAAAAAGGTTAAATTTCCGGTTCACATTAAGATCGATACAGGGATGGGGCGGCTTGGCTGTTATCCTGAGGAAGCTTTATCCCTTGCAAAACATATTCAGAGTTGCCCGGCACTGGAATTAGCCGGGGTTGCCACCCATTTTGCAACCTCTGATTCCCCAAAAGACGGGGATACTTACACACAACTGCAAATTTCCCGTTTTAAGGACGCAGTTCAAGCCATTCGGGATGCCGGAATTGACCCTGGTATTGTCCATGCAGCTAATTCAGGAGCGGTTCTACAATACCCGGAAGCGTGGTTTGACATGGTCCGCCCGGGGATTCTGCTGTACGGGTATGTAACCGTAGGGGAAACGAAGCCCCAAATCAAACCCGTAATGGAACTCCGAGCCGAAGTATCTTTAATTAAATCGATAAAAAAAGGAGAATCCGTCTCTTACGGACGGACATGGACTGCCCCCCACGATACAAACATAGCGGTTCTTTCCATAGGCTACGCAGATGGGTTCCCGCGCCTGGCAAGCAATAAGTGGCAGGTAATAATAAACGGAAAAACATACCCCCTTATAGGCAGAATCTGCATGGATCAATGCTGCGCAGACATTGGACCCAACCCAGTTGTTAAACAATGGGATGAAGCTGTCATATTTGGCGGAGCAGCCCCAGACGCCGCCGCCTTGGCAGATGTTGTGGGAACCATCCCTTATGAGATAACTTGCGGCATTAACAAGAGAGTGGAAAGAGTGGTCACCCATTAACGCGGATTTGCACGGATTGAGCGCTGATTTACGCTGATTATCTATGAGAGCTAATATAGCTAATTCTATCATAGCTATATTAAAAATTTTAAATTTTTAAGATTGGTTGGTTAGATATATCTATCTTAACTAGCTAATATCTCCGCGTAAATCCGCGTCTTCATCTGCGTAAATCCGCGTTAATGCGTGACCCCGCCCTGTGACCCCAAAAAACCAAAAAAGTTGCAAAAAAAGCGATTTTTATTTTGACAAAAACTCAAAGATTGTATACAATAGTTCTATACTGTAAAGGAGCTATTTATGCTAAAACCCAGTGATTATATTACAAATCGGCCTGACCTTCCGTTTGCAAATTATGCTCAGATGATCGATATGACATCCAAGGATTATGCTGATAAAGATGCTATTCTATATCGATCCGGCAAGCAGAGGGAATTCACCCGCTGGACTTATTCAAGATGGGGAGACGAGTGCCGCCGTATAGCGCGCGGGCTGCTTGCATCAGGACTTGTAAAAGGAGACCGTGTTATTCTTTGGTCAGAAAACCGCCCGCAGTGGATGTCTGTCTGGATGGGAGCGGCAATAGCAGGGCTTGTTATAGTTCCTGTGGATTTTCTTGCAACAGAACAGGAATGTCTTAATATAATAAAAATTACCAGAGCCAAAGCATTCTTTTATTCCGGCAGAAAAAAAGATTTTGCCGCTTCTCTTTCATCCGGCGGTGTATCTATGCCAATTACAGTCTGCATAAGTCCGGAACATGAAGATGCTCCATCTGACTGTGAAACAGATTATACCCGTTTTGGCAAAGATGCTGAAAGTCAAACCCTACCTTCCACTGAAAGCATTTCACCTAACGACCCTGCTTCCATTGTATTTACATCCGGGACTACCGGTTTTGCAAAGGGTGTAACTCTTTCTCATAAAAATATAATTGCAAATACCAGTGCGGCAATTCGCATTCTTGACCCGAAAGAAGACGATGTATTCATGGATGTTCTGCCATTGCATCATACATATCCTACAACCTGTTCATTTATGGCGCCTCTTTCTATTGGGATTCCTGTTGTAATTGCAGAAAAAATTGTTGGCAAAGTTGTTATTGACGATATAAAAGACGGAGGAGTTACATTCCTTATTGCCGTGCCTCTTTTATATGATAAAGTTATGGCGGCAATAGATGCGGGATACCAAAAACTTTCCCCAATCCTCCGCTGTCCTTTAAATATTTTAAGAAAAAAAGCTCTTAAAGAAGCCAAAAAGGGCAACCCTGAATTTGGCCGTAAAGCGCTTAAAATTATTCGTAAAAAGGCAAATTTGCAATCACTTAAAATAATGGTTGCAGGCGGCGGTGCGTTAAATGTTAAGACATCGGATTTTTTTGATTCGCTTGGTTTTAACATTGTTCAAGGCTACGGCATGAGTGAAAACTCCCCTCTTATTACGGTAAATACTCCGCACCATAAAAAGAATGAATCTGTTGGGCTTCCTGTAAGTTATACTGAGGTAAAGATTTTAGATACAACTCCGGAAGGTATTGGTGAAATTGCATGCAAGTCTCCGTCTGTAATGCTTGGATATTTTGAAAATGAAGAAGCCACTAAAGAAGTTGTCACAGAAGACGGCTGGCTTTTAACAGGAGACCTTGGTTATATCGATGAAGACGGCTTTGTGTATATCAAAGGGCGCAAGAAAAATCTTATTGTAGGGGCCGGCGGAAAAAACATATACCCGGAAGAAGTGGAATCCCACTTTGCCGGCAGCCGCGCTATTTTAGAAGTTCTTGTTGTAGGAAGAAAAGATACTGCAGGAGAGATCATCTTTGCCGTAGTTGTTCCCAACTATGAACTAATAAAGGAAGATTATCCCGGCAAAGAAAGCGATGAAGCATTTGTCAAAGACCTTGTTAAAAAAGAGGTAGAAAGTGCCAACCGTTCATTGCCTGTTTACAAGAAAATTAGCGACTTTACCATCCGCAAAGAGCCGTTTGAAAAAAATGCTCAGCAGAAAATAAGGCGGTTTATGTACAAGGATTATGAAACCCCTTGATCAAATTGATAGAATATAGCAAAATACTGTATGAGTAAAACAGAAACAAAAGACCCCTTTTTTAACAAAATGTTAAAAACCCGGACTATTTTGCTGTCCGGGCAGATAAATAAAAGACTGGCAGAAAGAACCATAAGCCAATTATTGCTTATGGAAGACTCAGGCTCAGAACCTATTCGTATTTTTATTGATTCCCCCGGAGGAGATGCCGATGCGGGTTATGCCATTTTTGACATGATTCGTTATATAAAATCTCCGGTGTGGACTGTAGGCATGGGGTTGGTGGCAAGTGCTGCCGCAATTATTCAGCTTGCCTCTCCAAAAGACAGGCGAGTTGGGCTACCCAACAGCCATTACCTTATCCATCAGCCATTATCCGGCATAAGAGGTGTTGCCACAGATATTGAAATTCACGCAAAGGAATTAGAAAAACTCCGTGAAAGAATAAACCAATTAATATCGGAAGAAACAGGCAACCCAAAAGGCCAAGTAGAAAAAGACACCGACCGCGACTACTGGATGAACGCCTCCGAAGCCGTAACATATGGATTAATCAACAAAGTAATTACTAACAGGGATGAGATTTAGGGGTCACGCATTAACGCGGATTTACGCAGATTGAACGCTGATTTACGCGGATTATTTTAGCTAGTTAAGATAGATATATCTAACCAACCAATCTTAAAAATTTAAATTTTTAATTTAGCTATGATAGGATTAGCTATCTTAGCTCTCATAGATAATCAGCGTAAATCAGCGCTCAATCCGTGAAAATCCGCGTTAATGGGTGACCACCACCAACATATATTTCTTTTTTCCTGCCCGTAAAATTAATTCGCCGTTATTAACGCGATCCATTCCTATTATAGCCTTGGGATCTTTAATTTGGGCATCAGCCACGAAGGCGCCTCCTTGTTCAACAAGGCGGCGAGCTTCACTTTTTGTGGAACCCAGCCCGGCGTCAAAGAAGAGGTCTACTATGTTATAACCTGCTTCAAAACTTGCGCGGGGAAGCTCCGCCTGCGGCATTGCAGATTTGTCTCCTCCGCCGCCAAAGGCTGCTTTAGCGCCGGCTAAAGCCTTGTCCGCTTCATCTTTACCGTGAATGAGAGCGGTTACTTCCCATGCAAGGCGTTCCTTGGCTTCATTGGGGTTTTTTCCTTGCGCGCAGAGACTCTGGCACTCTTCCGTTGGCAGAAAGGTAAACATCAATAAAAAGCGGAGAATGTCGGCATCCTGTACATTGCGCCAGTACTGGAAAAAGTCATAAGGGGTGGTAATAGCCGGGTCCAAAAAGAGCGCGCCCTTTTCAGTCTTGCCCATTTTTTTCCCGTCAGAAGTTGTAACAAGCGGAAAAGTTAAGCCGTACACCTCGGCACCCTCTACACGGCGGACAAGTTCTACGCCCGCTACAATATTGCCCCATTGGTCGTCACCGCCTATTTGCAAACGGCAGCCTTGCCGCCTGTACAATTCCAAAAAGTCATAGCTTTGTAAAAGTTGATAATTAAACTCGACAAAAGACAATCCTGTCTCCATCCTCATTTTATAAGCCTCAAAACTTAGCATACGGTTTACGGAAAAATGACTGCCAATTTCGCGTAAGAAATCGATATAGTTTAGATTAGCCAGCCAATCCTTGTTGTTTACTGGAAGCGCGTTTTTACCGTCAAAGCCGACAAATCGATCTAACTGAGCATGGATTGATTCCGTGTTTTTATCCAATTGCTCGTAACTGAGCATTTTACGCATTTCACTTTTGCCGGACGGGTCTCCAATCCGTGCAGTGCCGCCGCCAATTAGGGCAAGCCCTCTATGCCCCGCATCACGAAGGTGACGGTAGGCAAAAAACGGAACCATGTGTCCAATGTGCAGACTAGACCCCGTAGGATCGCAGCCCACATAAAAAGTAACCGGCTCATTGTCCATGAGTTTGGACAAGGCATCGGCATCCGTGCATTGCTTAAAAAAGCCTCTTGTTTTAAGTGTTTCTAATATCGAATTCATGCCTTAGTATAACATTTCCCCTAAAAAGTGTCGATAATCAGAGAAATGTACCCAAATAGTATTTTTGAGTTAGTAAAAGATGTCCTCACCTCATGGCAGGTAATAGTTGTTACCATTGGCATTGTCATTTATTTAAATATAGTTTTTTATACAGCTCGATACTATCGCACCCCAAAATTAGGATCGATGGTTAAAAAGATCAGCTTTAAACGCAAAAAATCCCAAGACGACCCCAACGCCGACGGCCCCGAAACCATCTCCGGCGGCGGGAATTCTAATGATGAACTTGGGCTGGATGAAGATTGATATATTTCTAGCTACCCTACCATGTAATAATATAGGTACAGGTTTCTGCGCCTTTTTTACGGCACTCTTTGGTATCATCGTGCTTGATAACGGCAAGCGGGGCAAACTTATGAGCCATTGCGGTAATAATCCCGTGATCAAATGCGCATGGGAACGGATTGTGGCATACACTTATTATCTTGTTTTCACCGGGAAACCCTTCGTAACCATAATGGCCAATACCTTCTGACATTTCGCCGTTTTCAGGGTTAAATAAGGGACTGCCGTTTTTACGATGGTTTAAGTGATACGCAATATCAATTGATTTAACAGCGCTGTGAACATCAACCACCCAGGGCGGAAACTGAGCGTTGGCAGGTACAGATAACCCAATGTTAAAAAGTACGCGATCCCCAACAGTTTTAGCAATATTTTCAAAAGCCGCAAGCCAAGAGTCCTGTGAATACCAGCCATCTAAATCAATATGCATTTCTTTATTAATGACCTTCCCTATGCCAACCTGTGAATAAAAGCGCCGCGACAAATTTGTAAAATAGCCCAAGCCGGAGACTACCGAGTAAACTGTAGGACCGTTTACTTCTATGTTTGGTTCAAATGCCTTAAACTGCATGACCCCTCCATTTACTTATTTTTTCTTTTATCTTTTCTACCAGTTCTTTGTCTGATTTACCGATTGTATTTATGGTATTAAAGTCATCGTTCACATCTTCCATATCACCCATGATTGTATTGATTTCCTTACTCATTCCTGACATTTCATTCTCAAGATTTTCAGTTTCTTTAACAATAGATGTACTTGAAGTTTTTATAATACTAAAATTACTGCGAATATCACCGGTAATTGCATTTATGTGTCCGGTTGCTTCCAGTATTTGACTGCTGCCAGATTCATGCTCTGTCATGGCGTTTCGTATAACGGACTCCTGACTCTGCACCTCTTCTGCCATACTGACAATTTGATTAAACTGTTTTTGCGATTTTTCCGTAAAGTCTGTTGCATTCTGTATTTGTTTCTTCAAACCGGAAAGCGATTTATTAATGGTCTTAACCTGTGTTGCCGAATTTTCAGCCAGCTTGCGTATTTCATCTGCTACTACGGCAAAACCTTTGCCCACATTTCCCGCGTGCGCCGCCTCTATGGCTGCGTTCATTGCAAGCAGGTTTGTCTGCGCCGCAATGGTTTGAATTATTTTGTTGGCTTCCATAAGGCTGTCCGAGTCCGTTTCCAGATCCTTCATTATGCCCCATATTTTTTGAATACTTTCATTTCCTGTCCGTGAAGCCTCCACAAGATTTTCCATAGAGGTGCTGTTTTTTGTTAAAATAACGGTAACAGATTTAATACTGGACATCATCTGCTCTATTGAAGCTGATGTTTGTGAAACCGACTCCGCCTGATTTTCTATCCGTTCATCCAGCTCGTTAATAACACCGGCAATTTGTTTTGTTGCCCTGAAAATATCTGCTAGCGATACGACATGGTTTATTGCCTTTGATACAAGTGAAAGCATAGTTTTATCCATACTCTCAAAACCATTTATTGATTTTGTTATTGTTTCCAATAATTCTATAAAAGAATTATTCAATTGCTCCGTCTTGCTCTCAATTTCAGCTGCAATTAGAGCTACTTGCTCATCCTTTTCCCTGTTTTCTGAGAGGTTCTCTTGCTCCTGTTTTTTTGCATTAAAACCAAACACTTATTTTCTCCTTTTTTTTATTAACCACAGACCTGACTACTTGCAAGTAGTCAGGAGAGGACACAGAGCACAGAGGCGGTGATTTGGCTACAGTGTCAGTACCATAAATTCTATACAAAAATCAAAGTTTGTATATCACCCGAAAGGGTGATTTTTGCAAAATTTGAGGTTTTTTTCTCATACGAAAGGGTGATATTTTGGGGAATATGGCGCTTACTTGCGTTTATAGGCTTTAATTTCCTGTCTTAGCCGTGATGCAAGTTCTGCCGTTGTAACAGGGACTAGCTACCACTATCTTTGCGTTCTTTGCGTGAGGCAATGAATATGCAACAAATTAGCGGCAAACATCTTCACGCATACATAGGCAGCTTTTTCTTTGCTTTTTTGTAAGGAATTATTTCTCTGATAAGATTTTCTTTTTTTTCGGCTTCCAATTCAAGATCGTAAAAATTCTGAAGATTTAGCCAAAATTGCGGTGAATTTTCAAAGTATCTTGAAAGCCTTAATGCCACATCTACTGATATTCTGCGAGTTCCTTTAATAATTTGACCAATTGCAATTTGCTGGACTTTTAAGTCTTTACTTAATTTGTACGCGGTTATTCCCAAAGGCTCCATAAATTCTTCATATAATATAGTACCGGGGAAAGTTAACGCCATTTTTTGTTTTTTCATATACCCTCCTAATGGTAATCGGTTATGGACACATCATAGGCATTCCCTGCTGTCCATTTAAAAATTACTCTCCATTGGTCATTTATGCGTATGCTGCACAACCCTTTCTTGTCACCTTTCAGTTTTTCAAAACGGTTACCCGGCGGAATATTTAAATCGGTTTCATTCGTAGCCGCATGAATAATAAGCAACTTATTCCTAGCACGCTGTAACAAATCCGGAGGCAACTTTGTTGTCTTTTGCCGTTTAAACAGCAATTCAGTTTCTTTATCCCCAAAGCTCTGTATCATTCAAAACAACCACCTGACTTAATAGTATCACAACACGATAGTATTGTCAAGTAATAATTTACATAATAACCGCACCAACCTAAAACCCCTACTTCCCCCACCCTTTCTCCGCTTTCTCAACTGCCGCCAAAATTTCTTTCTTGGCAGCCTGAGCGGTGATTAAACCAAAAAAGGTTTCATCCATGCATAAAAAGTTAATCTTTGTTAAAGCGTTTAAGTGCTGTTTGGGAGAGGCAGAGACAATTAAAAAAATAGTGTGAACCGGTTTGTTGTCAGGGGTGTCCCAATCCAACGGCTGCCGGGGGAATGCAATTGCCACAAATGGCGGCTCTCCGTCTTCAAGCAGCGGGGTGCGGGGGTGCGGAAGAGCTATTCCGTTTTCTATCCCGGTGGAAATGAGGGCTTCTCTTTCCATTACGGCGTTTAGCAGTACACTGCGTTTTGCAGAGGGCAGGGTTGCAGCCGGCAAAGCATCAATCAAATTTGACATGATTTCTTTTTTAGTACTGCCTGCAGTTTTATAAAAAATACCGCCGTGTTTTATTAACTGTGTTAAGGTTGTTTCTTCATTTTTCATTTTTTATCTCCTAATATCGCTCTTAAATTGCGGTTTGCTTTTTCCATATCAAATCTGCCAATAAAATCCGTACCAAGTTCAGCTTGAGTTGTTTGTTTTTGCGCAGTGCTTCCTGCTTCATAAACCGCAAATAATTTTCTAAAATGACGGGGGCCGTCAGTATGTTCAGGCGGACCCGCTCCTTCTCCTGCTACAAAGCGGCAGACTTCATCTTTGCCGCCCTGATATGACGACATAATAATTATTTTTACATTCCATCTTGAACCATATTCATAAATAATTTCTTTTTTACCGCGGAAATTAATATCGCCAAGCTGTATTTTATTATGTAAATAATCTTTTGCACCGTCAGATAATTCAATATAAAAACGGAACCGCAGCGTACCCTTCCAATCCATTCCGGCTTGAATAAGTTTATGAAGATCTTCCATTGTACATTCATGAGAAATAATTGCGCGCCTCCAGACATCAACTCCGGAAATACTAATTTGTATCATTCTCCATACTTGTCCCGGATCATTCCCGCCGTGAATAATTGTAAGATTGCTTCTTCTAAAATTATCCATTGCGCTGTGTATAAGCTCTTTAATTTCAGAAAAAGTATCAACCATACTGTCAGAAGAATTGTCCATTGCAATAAGATCACTTGGAGCGGGAGATTCATCAAATGCAAGGTCTTCTAAAATGGCGGCAGCGTGTCCTTGAATTTGAGAAAGAACTATAAAAGTGTGCCTTGGAAGCCACGCTGCTTCAATTTCCCCTTTTTGCAGATTTGCAGAAAGTTCAATTACCGCAGTATGCAATTCCAAAACTCTTTGACGGACAGGACCCGGCCCCTGATCTAAAAAAATAGAATAGCTTCTGTAAAAATCTTCCATGCCTTCATAAATATACTCCGCAAAAACATTCCATTCATCTTTTTTTAGAGGCACTACAGGCGGAATAATGCGGTTAATTACATGTTCAATTGTAGTCTCATTGCGGAAAAACGCATCCCTTATATAAGAAAGAATTACAAATTCAGATATAGGTATATTTTTTCTGAATAACAAATCTTCTATATAGGTTCTGTCAGGCGGAACAGCGTAATTTTGAAGTTCATTGTAATCCGGAATCTCCCTGCCTGCAAACCAAAAGCGGGATTCTATTCCAAAGGGGACAACTTCTATTCTGTTTGATTTTTCATAAATAAATTCTTCCAAAGAATAAGCGGGAATATCTCTCATTCTTTTGCCGCCAAACCAATATGCAAAGGCAGCCTGCTCTTCTGTGCTGGAAGCCGGGCCAAGTATTGCAAAGCTGTCTTCAAAACCATTCTCCGCTTTTTCCAGCCATTCATCTAAATCTTTACGAGACCACGCATCCTTATCAACTTTTTCAAGTTCAAACTTGCACTCTTTCCAGTCCAGTGTCCGCACAACAAATCTGTCTCCGGGAATAAAACCGCTCTCAAGGTAAATGCCGCGCATATCAAGAGTATGAATCGATACTTCCGGCGGATCTTCATAAGGGTCTGCGTTATACGCTTCTTCATTTTTTGAATTGTCCCTTGCAATATATTGAGGAGCAAACTCCTCGCCATAAACACAAAAAAAAGGATATAGCTCTTCCGGCGGAGCTTCTGTTGTTGTTGTTGGAACAGGCTTGCCCTTCCAAATAAAAGTGTATCGGTTTGGCAAAACCATAGGATTGGCAAAAGGAACGCACCTATGCCCCGGAATAAGTATTCCGTTTAGCAATTCCAGCCGTGTGGGAGAAATTACAAATACAGCAGGCTCAAAACAATTTCTGCGAGAAACCCAATGGGTTTTATCAACCTTAAAAGCAATTTTCCGCGCTTCCAAATAGGCTGCTAATTCCAACGCCAAAGCCTTGTTGCGCTTTTGCCCGGAAGCCTGAACATAGGTAGTAATGTCCTCCAGCGTAAAAGGCCGAATAGCGTTTTCCAGAAATTCGTATAGAGCTTCTTCCTGATCCAGTTCCATATTATTTAATAATACGATAAAATAAGCTCATAAACAAGAAAACAATTCAGGGGGAAACCATGAAATACGGCTATTTTGATTCTGATAAAAGGGAATATGTCATAGACAAGCCCGATACACCCGCTCCTTGGGCTAACTATCTTGGCTCTCCGGCGTATGGGGCAATTATCTCCAACAATGCGGGCGGTTACAGCTTTGTAAAAAGCGGCGCTGCAGGAAGGATAATCCGCTATCGATTTAATGAACAGGACAAGCCCGGCCGCTATATTTATCTGAGAGACGATGAAGCCAATGACTACTGGTCAGCTTCATGGCAGCCTGTGGGTAAATCTTTAGATCGATATAAATCGATCTGCCGTCATGGAACGGGCTATACTAAAATCGAGGCTGAATATAATGACATTCAGTCCGAGGTAGCGTATTATGTACCGCAAGATGCCGAGCATGAAGTTTGGCGAGTCAAGGTAACCAACAAGGGAAGCAAGGCGCGGAAAATCTCCTGCTTTGGTTATGCCGAATTTACCTGCGAAAGTTTTTATGAACAGGATCAGGTTAATCTTCAATATACTCAGTTTATTACCCGCACTTATTTTAAAGAAAATTTTATTTTACAGGCAATAAACGAAAATTGCCTAAACGCCGTTAATGAAAGCCGAGTGGAAACCCGAATCTTTGCCCTTGCCGGCGCACCTGTAAGTTCTTACTGCGGCGACCGTGCCAGCTTCCTTGGCAAATACCGAGATTACGGCAACCCCATTTCTATAGAAAACGGAAAATTAGACGGCAAACTCAACTACAACATGAACCCTTGCGGCGCATTGCATACCGCATTTGAGCTAAAGCCCGGGGAAACAAAAGAGTTCAGTTTTATTCTTGGACAAAAACGCGAAGCACAGGCAAAAGAGCTTGTAAAAAAATATGA
>Ga0099364_10002746_pt1 | contig 27887 bp, 21 predicted proteins | sample TergutTh196P3_FD_73070 | JGI IMG/M metagenome (GOLD analysis project Ga0099364, IMG submission 73070) | Microcerotermes parvus P3 segment gut microbial communities from Pointe-Noire, Republic of the Congo - Th196 P3 | ecosystem: Host-associated > Arthropoda: Insects > Digestive system > Gut ... | reverse complement strand
GAACCAATGGAAATGCGCGTCTTCCTGGGTGCCCGGCCACAGAAAATCGAACGGGATGAACAGGGCCGGCTGAAAAACAACCTGCCACCACAACTGTCCCTGTCGATGCCGGTGATGTTCGCAGCCATGAGCTATGGCTCCATCAGCTACAACGCACACGAAAGTCTGGCGCGAGCCGCCGAGGAACTCGGTATTTTCTATAACACTGGCGAAGGCGGTCTGCATGAAGACTTTTACCGCTATGGGAAAAATACGATCGTGCAGGTGGCATCCGGACGCTTTGGTGTACACCCCCAGTATCTGAACAGCAGCGCTGCGATAGAGATAAAAATGGGCCAGGGCGCAAAACCGGGCATCGGAGGGCACCTGCCAGGAGAAAAAATCGTCGGCGATATTTCCCGTACGAGAATGATTCCGGAAGGATCTGATGCAATCTCCCCTGCCCCGCACCATGATGTTTACTCCATCGAGGATTTGCGACAGCTTGTTTACTCTCTCAAGGAAGTGACAGACTATAAAAAACCGGTGTTCGTCAAAATCGCAGCCGTACACAATGTGGCTGCCATTGCAAGCGGTATTGCCCGAAGTGGTGCTGACATCATCGTGCTGGATGGCTTTCGTGGTGGTACCGGTGCCGCGCCGACACGGATTCGCGATCATGTGGGTATACCCATCGAGCTTGCACTGGCCTCAGTGGACAAACGCCTTCGGGATGAAGGCATCCGCGACAGGGTATCCATCGTGGCCGGAGGCACTATCCGGTCGAGCGTCGACATTGTCAAGGCAGTTGCGCTGGGAGCAGACTGTGTCTATATCGGCACGGCTGCACTGATGGCACTGGGCTGCCACCTTTGCAGAAGCTGTCACACAGGCAAATGCAACTGGGGTATTGCAACCCAGATACCGGATCTCGTCAGACGTCTGAACCCCAACATCGGATACAAGCGCCTTGTCAACCTGCTCATGGCATGGAAGCACGAAATCGAGGAGATGATGGGGGGCATGGGGATCAACTCCATTGAAAGCCTCAAAGGCAACAGGCTCATGCTGCGGGGCGTGGGCATGAACGAAAAGGAACTGGAAGTGCTGGGAATCATGCATGCAGGAGAGTAGGCCAGCGGTTTTTGCGGTAAAGCAATAACGCATGGCAGATGACACATCTGTCATGCTTTTGAACGAATACACCTGTCGCCCGGAAGCACAGGCAGAAACACGGGTGATTTGTTGAAAGAAAGTTGGAAGGGGGTGCTCATGAAAAAAATCTATGTCAATGAAAAATGGTGCCTGGGGTGCCATTTATGTGAATATCACTGTGCATTTGCCAGAACAGATGAAGAAGACATGGCCAGAGCACTCAAGGGCGTAAAAATCAGCCCCCTGATCAAAATAGAAACGCATGACGGCATCAGCTTTGCCGTTTCCTGCAGACACTGCAGCGACCCGGTGTGTCTGAAAAGCTGCATCACCGGTGCCATGACGGTAGAAGATGGTGTTATTCTGATTGATCGGGACAGGTGCGTGAGCTGTTATACCTGCATCCTGATGTGCCCCTACGGTGCAATTTCACCTTCTGAAGACGGTGCCGTCCAGAAATGTGAACTGTGTATCAGCACGGGCGCAGGAACACCTGCCTGCGTCAGAGGCTGCCCGAATGGTGCAATTGTTTTTGAGAAAAGAGGTCAGGCAATATGAAGTACGTCATCATTGGCAATTCCGCAGCCGGCATCGGCGCTGTGGAGGGAATCCGGCAGGTGGACCCGCAAGGGGAAATCACCATCATCACAAATGAGTCACACCATACCTATTCCCGCCCGCTCATTTCCTATCTGCTGCTCGGCAAGGTAAGCGAAGAAAAAATGAAATATCGCCCTGCGAGCTTTTATTCGGATATGAACTGCACACTGCTCACCAGTACTACGGCCACGGGCATTGACACCCGGGCCAGGGAAGTGATCCTGTCAGATGATCGTCGCATACCGTACGACAGACTTCTGGTGGCAACGGGTTCTTCCGCGTTTATCCCCCCGATTGAAGGACTTGAACAGGTAAAAGACCGGTTTTCCTTTATGGATCTGGATAGCGCCCTGGCTCTGGACAGACTGCTTGACCAGGACAAACGGGTGCTCATTCTCGGATCCGGACTGATTGGTCTCAAATGTGCAGAGAGCATCGCAGGCCGGGTAAAACAGGTCACCGTACTCGCCCGCTCGCCAAGAATCCTGACCAGAATTCTCGATGATGGTGGCGCAAAAATGGTGCTGGATCATCTGCAGAACATGGGCATCGATTTTGTGCTGTCGAACACGGTAGCCAGATTTGAGGGAAATACCGCATTTCTGGATGATGGCAGTACAATTGATTTCGATATTGCAGTCATTGCCATGGGAGTGCATCCGAATGTCGCACTGCTCGATGGCATAGCAGACATGGATCAGGCAATCATCATCAACGGAAAGTCCGAAACTTCCGCTGCGGACATATACGCAGCAGGGGACTGTACCCAGACGCTTGATGTATCAGACAACCAGAGCAAAATCATGGCACTGCTTCCTAACGCGTACATGCAGGGTGAATGCGCCGGAATCAATATGGCGGGTGGGGAAAAAGTGTTTGACAGGGTCATTCCCATGAATGCGGTCGGCTTTTTTGGACTGCAGATCATCACGGCAGGCAACTACAACGGCGAGATATTTGCACAGGACAAAGAAGGCAGCTACAAGCGCCTGTTCTACAGCGACAACAGGTTAAATGGCTATGTCCTGATAGGCAATGTGGAAGGTGCCGGGATTTATACCAGCATCATCCGGGACCGCATACCACTTGATTCGATCAATTTTGCCATGGTCTGTGAAAAACCGGGACTCATGGCATTTGCAAAAGATGAAAGAATCGCAAAACTGGGGGGGTAATACATGATAAACATATCAGCACTGAACCTGGATTTCAGGCAACTGAACGAACAGATAAAGGCCACAGGCGAAGATGTGCATATTGACCATTGCTATGGACAGCGATTTATCGGCAGTGGACTCAAAGAAAGGTCCATTACCATAAATGGCACTCCGGGTAATGCAATGGGCGCGTACCTGGATGGAGGAACCATTACGGTACACGGTAATGCACAGGATGCGACCGGCGATACGATGAACGATGGCAAAATCGTCATCCACGGCAATGCGGGAGATGCACTGGGCTATTCCATGCGCGGTGGCACCATTTTTATCCAGGGCAACGCCGGCTACAGGGCGGGCATTCACATGAAGGAATACCGGGACAGAATCCCGGTGATCATTATCGGCGGGAGTGCAGGCAGTTTTTTAGGGGAATATCTTGCCGGAGGGCGTATTGTGGTGCTGGGTATCGGCTCGGATACCTTCCCGGCTGGAGACTTCACAGGAACGGGGATGCACGGCGGAAAAATTTTTATACGAACGGACAGGGAACCTGTCGACCTGCCAGCGCAGGTCGTTGTACAGGTCGCATCAGCAGACGATATGGAAGAGATCATGCCGCATCTTCTGGAATTTGCCCGCTATTTTGATCTGGATGCCGTATCACTTGCCCAGGACAGATTTTATGTACTCAGCCCCAATGCAAAAAACCCCTACAAGCAGCTTTATTGTGCAAGTTGAAAGGAGCTATTCGTGATAAACACTACCGCAAATGAAGTTCTGGAGTTCGTCAACGAAAATGACATCAAGTTCATCCGGCTGGGGTTTTGCGATCTGCTGGGGCTTCAGAAAAACATTTCAATTATGGCAGACGGGCTGAAGTCCGCATTTGAAAATGGCGTTTCCTTTGATGCCCATGCCATTCGCGGCTTCAGGGATATCACCCGGTCCGATCTGTTTTTATATCCGGATCCTTCCACGCTCATGCTTTTGCCCTGGAGACCGGCATCAGGCAGGGTTGTGCGGTTTTATTGTGAAATAAAAACGCCGGACGGTCAGGCCTTTCAAAACGATGGCAGATCCATATTGAAGCAGGTTGTTGCACAGGCTGCAAAAATGGGCTACGTCTGCAACGTCAGGGCTGAGTGCACATTCTATCTCTTCAAAACCGATGAAAATGGAGAGCCGACCATGCTCACGCTGGACAGGGGGGGATACCTGGATATTTCGCCACTGGACCGGGGAGAAGACATCCGTCGCGAAATATGCCTGACACTGGAGGAAATGGGGATAAAGCCGGAAACATCGCACCATGAACGTGGTCCCGGACAGAACAAGATCGATCTGACGTTCAGCGATGCCCTTTCCTGCGCGGACAATTTCCTGACACTCAAGTCCGTTGTCAAGGCCATTGCAGCACGAAACGGACTGTTTGCCTCCTTCATGCCCAAGCCCTTGCCGGATGAAGCAGGCAGCGGACTGCACGTCAATCTTTCCCTTGCGCAGAACGGGATGAACATTTTCAGAAATACGGGAGAAGGACATTCAGGAATTGCCGAGAGCTTTATTGCCGGAATACTGGATAAAACTCCTGAGATCGCCGTGTTTCTGAATCCACTTGTCAATTCTTATGACCGCCTGGGCAAGTTCGAAGCCCCCAGGTATGTATCGTGGTCCCACCAGAACCGCTCCCAGCTGGTACGGATTCCTGCTGCAATCGGAGAACGGGTCAGGATGGAACTGCGCTCGCCGGATCCTTCCCTCAACCCGTACATTTCTCTGGCACTGATCATTGCAGCAGGGCTCGACGGCATACAGAACCAGATGGTTTTACCGCCCGCTGTTGATGTGGATATGTACATGGCAGACAAAAGCATTACCGATGCACTGACTCTTTTGCCGGAGAGCCTGGAAGAAGCGGTCATGCTTGCAGAAAAAAGTGACTTTGTAAAAAGCGTGCTGGGTGAAGAGCTGCTTTTTACCTATCTTGATCTCAAGAAAACGGAGATCAGGGATTTTGAAGCATTTGGTGACAGGATGGTGTTTTACAGGGAACGGTATTTCAATACCGTCTGAAGGTGCCATGCCAGTTACGTACTGGAAATAAACTGGAAAAAGGTGCAGGTACGATGGAAAACGCACTCATCGTTTCGTCCGTAAAGAACAACATCGCCTTTTTCACCGAGCTGTTGAATGTGGCGACAGTGCATCAGGTGACCATTCTGCAGACATGCGGACATGCAAGAAGACTGCTGCTCGAGCGCAATTTTGACCTGGTGATTGTCGATGCACCGCTTCGGGATGAATCCGGCGAAAGCCTTGCCCGGTACGCTGCCTCAACAGGCGTGTCGCAGGTTTTCCTGGTCGTCAACAGTGAACATTTTGATGCAGTCTCTGCCGTCTGTGAAGAAGATGGTGTCCTGACTATTGCAAAGCCGCTGGACAGGACCGTTTTCTGGTCTGTACTGTCACTGGCCAGATCGGCACTGAACAGAATAAAGCGCATCCAGGACGAAAATACGAAACTGAAACAGAAAATGGAAGAAATACGTACGGTTGACCGGGCGAAATGGATACTGATATCCCACTCGGGCATGAGTGAACAGGAGGCGCACCGCTACATGGAAAAACAGGCGATGAATACCCGCTCCACCAAAAAATCGGTTGCGGAAAGAATACTGAAACTGTCTGAAAATTAACGCAATATTCATTATGGGGACGGGAGGCCCGATGAAACTTGAATTCACCAAAATGCACGGCTGTGGCAATGACTATATTTATTTTAACGGCTTCGACCTGGAGATACGGGAGCCTGAAGTGCTGTCGGTTTTACTGTCTGACAGGAACAAGGGTGTGGGTGGTGACGGAATCGTGCTGATTTTACCTTCACTGATTGCTGATGCAAGAATGCGCATGTTCAATATTGACGGCAGCGAAGGCAGCATGTGCGGTAACGCCATCCGCTGTGTCGGGAAATTTCTTTACGATAACAAAATCGTAAAAAAGCAGGCCATGACCATCGAGACGAAAAGCGGCACAAGATCCCTTGTTCTGACGACCGATAACGGTGTGGCATTGCTGGCCAGGGTGGATATGGGTCCCGCGCAGCTGCAGCCGGAAAAAATTCCTGTCAACCTGCCAGGAGAAAGCGTGATTGCAAGGCCGATAACGATCGGGGACATGGAATACCGCATCACCTGTGTTTCGATGGGCAATCCGCATGCGGTGGTTTTTTGTGAAGAGATAGACAGTCTGGATCTGCCCCGGATCGGTCCTTTGTTTGAGCATGACAGGCTGTTTCCCGACAGGATAAATACGGAATTTGTCCGGGTTCTGGACAGAAACCTCCTTCAGATGCGGGTATGGGAGCGTGGCAGTGGCGAAACCCAGGCCTGCGGGACCGGTGCATGCGCAGCAGCAGTGGCCGCCGTGCTGAACGGCTACTGCGACAAGGATACGGATATAACGGTTCAGCTCCCAGGTGGCGATCTGGTCATTCGCTATACCGATGAGACGGTCCATATGACGGGAGACTGTGTCATGGTGTTTGAAGGAACAGTAGAGCTGACACAACAGGAAAATCAGGTCCGGAGGCAAAAATCATGAAAATAAATGAAAACTATCTGAACCTCGCAGAAAGCTACCTCTTTTCCATCATAGCAAAAAAAGTGGAAGATTTTTCAGCGGCAAACCCGGCAAGCCGCGTCATCCGTCTCGGCATCGGAGATGTCACGCTACCACTGGCTCCTGCTGTTACCGCTGCCATGCAGCGCGCTGTTTCAGAAATGGGTAGTGCGGACACTTTTCGTGGCTATGGGGATGAGCAGGGTTACACTTTCATCAGGCAGGCAATCTGCAGGTATTATGCAGGCAAGGGTGTGACACTGGCGGAGGATGAGGTTTTTGTCAGTGATGGCGCAAAAAGTGATCTGGGCAATATTCTGGATATTTTTTCAAGGGACAACACGGTTCTGATACCGGATCCGGTATACCCGGTCTATGTAGACACCAATGTCATGGACGGCAGGAGAATTGTCTATGCTAACGGGAATACGGACAACCACTTTTTGCCCATGCCGGATGAAAACACAAAGGCAGACATCATTTATATCTGCTCGCCCAACAATCCCACGGGAGCGGTCTACAACAAAGAGCAGCTCGAATCATGGGTCAGGTTCGCGCTCAGAAACAATGCGATCATCCTTTTTGACAGTGCCTATGAGATTTTTGTCCGGGATGACAGTCTGCCGACCAGCATCTACCAGATTGAAGGGGCAAGGCAATGCGCGATTGAATTCTGTTCCCTGTCCAAAACGGCAGGATTTACCGGGACAAGATGTGGTTATACCGTCATACCGCATGAACTCGTGCGGAGTGGTGCGTCCCTGAACCGCCTCTGGCTCAGGAGGCAGACGACCAAATTCAATGGTGTTCCCTACATCATCCAGCGGGGTGCAGAGGCGGTCTTTACGGATGCCGGCCTGCAGCAGATCAGGGAAAGCATAGATTATTACCAGGAAAATGCCAGCATCATCGTCAATACGCTGACCGAACTGGGCATCTGGTTTACTGGCGGAAAGAATGCGCCATATATCTGGCTGAAATGTCCGGGCAACATGCAGTCCTGGGAGTTTTTCGACAGACTGCTTGAACAGGCGAATGTGGTCGGTACACCTGGTGCCGGTTTTGGATCAAACGGTGAGGGGTTTTTCCGTCTGAGTGCTTTTGGAAGCAGGGAAAATGTGATCGAGGCCATGCTCAGACTGAGGCATATACAGAAGTGGTAAAAAACACGGGCTTCCTTTCTGGAACAGTTCCGTCTGAAGCACGATTCTGGTAACGGGACATCCGGTGCGAAATGGGACTGACAACTGTGCATCCCGATTAACGCCAGCTGAAAGACCCTGGCACCTTGAAGGATTTTATGCTCTGTAACGCTGATGTATCATTCGACGGGATCAGACAGGATCCATTCAGTCATCACCTTGCGGCTGAGTGGATACCGGGAACCCGTTTTCCGGACCTGCCTTTCCTTGCCGGGATGTTTTTTTTGCCCGGATATCGCAGACAAATTGCTGTCAATCATAAAAGGAGCCGACTTTGTTATTTCCATTAGTTCAACCGGAACCAGCCATTCTGGCTTTGGCCGATGGTACCGTATTCCCGGGTTACTCAGTAGGTGCAGATGGCCAGACCACAGGTGAGGTTGTTTTCAACACGGCCATGACCGGATATCAGGAAATTCTGACGGATCCCAGTTACAGCCATCAGATAGTGGCACTGACCTATCCCCATATTGGCAATACCGGAGTCAATCCGGAAGATGTCGAATCGGATCGCATCCAGGTTGCAGGTCTCATTGTCAGGGACGTGCCGCCCCGGGTATCCAGTTTCAGGGCGACCATGTCGTTGCCGGACTATCTTCGTGCGGGAAATATCGTTGCCATTGCCGGTATCGATACCCGGAAGCTGACCCGTATTCTGCGGGAAAAAGGTTCATTGGGTGGCGCGATTGTAACAGGTGCCGATGAGACAAAGGCGCTTGATCTGGCCAGATCGACCCGCTCTCTGGCAGGGCTGGATCTTGCGTCCGGAATCAGTACCCAAACTCCTTATGAATGGACCCAGACCCAGTGGCGTCGGGGTGAGGGCTATGGAGAAATGCGCAACCCGAAATTTCATGTAGTTGCTTTTGATTATGGTGTAAAGCGCAACATCCTCCGCATGCTGGCCGAGCGTGGCTGCCGGGTAACGGTTCTGCCGGCAAAGTCAACTGCAGCTGAAGCCATGGCATACAATCCGGACGGGTTTTTTCTGTCCAATGGCCCGGGCGACCCGGAGCCCTGTACCTATGCAATAGAAGCAGCTCGGGAGCTGATCGGGTATGGCAGACCGGTTTTTGGTATCTGCTTCGGGCATCAGATTCTGGGTCTGGCTTCAGGTGCCAGAACCGTCAAGATGAAATTCGGTCACCATGGAGCCAACCATCCTGTCAAGGATATGGACAGCTCGAGAGTGCTGATTACTTCACAGAATCATAATTTTGAGGTAGATGCGGCATCACTCCCGGCAAATTGCCGTGCAACACATGTTTCGCTGTTTGACGGGTCTTTACAGGGTCTGGAACGCACGGATCAGCCTGCTTTCAGCTTTCAGGGACACCCGGAAGCCTCTCCAGGCCCTGGTGATGTGGCTTACCTTTTTGACCGCTTCATCAGCATGATGGAGTCGGCCAGGCAAAAATAACCCTCAAAAACTACTTGCAAACCATATGCCAAAACGAACAGACATACAAAGCATTCTTATTATCGGAGCTGGTCCCATCATCATCGGGCAGGCCTGTGAATTTGACTATTCCGGTGCGCAGGCCTGCAAGGCGCTTCGTGAAGAGGGATACAGGGTCATTCTTGTCAACAGCAATCCCGCAACGATCATGACAGACCCTGAAATGGCCGACGTCACTTTTATCGAACCCGTCAACTGGCGCGTTGTCGAGCGCATCATTGCAAAAGAACGCCCGGACGCCATCCTGCCAACCATGGGGGGGCAGACTGCGCTCAATTGTGCTCTGGATCTGTATAACAACGGGGTACTGGAAAAGTATGGCGTTGAACTGATTGGCGCATCTCCAACGGCAATTGCAAAGGCTGAAGACCGCTCCCTGTTCAAAGAGGCCATGACCGGAATCGGTCTGGAATCAGCCCGCTCAGGCATTGCGCATTCCATGGAAGTTGCCTGGCAGGTCCAGAAAGAGATCGGTTTTCCTGCCGTTATCAGACCTTCATTCACCCTGGGTGGTACTGGCGGGGGTATTGCCTATAACGAAGAGGAATTCGAGCAGATCTGCCGTCGCGGCCTGGAAGCCTCTCCCATCAGTGAACTGCTGATCGAGGAGTCACTCATTGGCTGGAAAGAGTTTGAAATGGAAGTGGTGCGGGACAGACTGGATAACTGCATTATTGTCTGCTCCATTGAAAATCTGGACCCGATGGGTATTCATACAGGGGACTCCATCACTGTAGCCCCGTCCCAGACACTGACTGACAGGGAATTCCAGCTGATGCGGGATGCTTCTTTTGCGATTCTGCGTGAAATCGGGGTCGACACCGGTGGTTCCAATGTCCAGTTTGCCATCAATCCAAAAGATGGTCGCATGATCGTGATTGAAATGAATCCCCGTGTATCCCGCTCTTCCGCCCTGGCTTCAAAGGCAACCGGATTCCCTATTGCCAAAGTTGCAGCAAAGCTGGCCGTCGGATATACGCTGGATGAACTGAGTAACGATATTACAGGTGGGGCAACACCTGCTTCTTTTGAGCCATCCATTGATTATGTTGTAACCAAGATGCCCCGCTTTACCTTCGAGAAGTTTCCCATGGCAGATGCTTCTCTTACCACCCAGATGAAGTCGGTGGGTGAGGTCATGGCAATCGGGCGCACTTTCCAGGAATCTTTCCAGAAGGCACTTCGTGGACTGGAAGTCGGTGTTGATGGTCTGAATGAAAAAACGGTCGATCTGGAAGTCATCCAGATCGAACTGGGCAAGCCGGGGCCTGATCGCATCTGGTATGTTGGTGATGCCTTTGCAAAAGGTTTTTCTGTTGAGGAAGTGCACCGTCTTACCGGTATTGATCCGTGGTTTCTCGCGCAGATCAGCGAGCTTGTTGATATCGAGCTCTGGCTTGATGTGCATCATCTGTCGGATCTGGATCGTGACCGGCTTTTCATGCTCAAGCAGAAGGGATTTTCTGATCGCAGGCTGGCCTGGCTTTTGAAAACGACGGACGACGAGGTGCGCAAAAAACGGCGTGAACTCAATGTACGTCCGGTTTTCAAGCGGGTCGATACCTGTGCAGGAGAGTTTCCCACCAGTACGGCGTACATGTATTCGACCTATGACGTGGAATGTGAGGCCAATCCGACTGACCGGGAGAAAATCATTGTCCTGGGTGGTGGTCCCAACCGGATTGGCCAGGGTATTGAATTTGACTATTGCTGCGTACATGCGGCCCTTGCCTTGCGTGAAGACGGGTATGAGACCATCATGGTCAACTGTAATCCCGAGACGGTATCGACGGATTACGACACCTCGGATCGCCTGTATTTCGAACCGCTTACTCTTGAAGACGTGCTGGAAATCGTGGACATTGAAAAACCGGTTGGTGTCCTTGTCCAGTACGGTGGACAGACGCCGCTGAAGCTGGCGCTGGATCTGGAAAAAAATGGTGTTCCGATTATCGGCACATCTCCTGACATGATTGATGCTGCCGAGGACCGCGAGCGTTTCCAGCAACTGCTTTCCAGACTGGGTCTGCGCCAGCCGCCGAACCGGACTGCCCGGACGGAGGAAAATGCCATTGAACTGGCAGCCGAAATCGGCTATCCGCTGGTTGTTCGCCCGTCCTATGTCCTGGGTGGACGCGCCATGGAAATCGTGCATGAGCAAAGCGCCCTTGAGCGCTACATGCGTGAGGCGGTACAGGTTTCCAATGACGCACCCGTTCTTCTGGACCGTTTCCTCAATGATGCCATAGAAGTGGATGTGGACTGCATATCGGATGGCACACGCACTTTTATCGGTGGTGTGATGGAGCATATTGAACAGGCGGGTGTTCATTCGGGCGATTCGGCCTGCTCGCTCCCCCCTTATTCCCTGTCTGCGCAGACGATTGACGAACTCAGGCGTCAGACAGCGCTGATGGCCAAGGCCTTGAATGTGGTTGGTCTGATGAATGTCCAGTTTGCCATCCGCAAGGAGATGATTGATGGACAGCGGGAAGATGTCATCTATGTTCTGGAAGTCAATCCGAGAGCATCGAGAACCGTACCTTTTGTCTCCAAGGCCATTGGCCTGCCGCTGGCAAAAATTGCTGCCCGCTGCATGGCTGGCAGGACATTGGATGATCAGGGTATTGTCAGCGAGATTGTTCCGGGTTATTTCAGTGTGAAGGAAGCTGTTTTTCCCTTCATCAAATTCCCGGGTGTTGATACGATTTTAGGACCGGAAATGAAATCTACGGGCGAGGTCATGGGCATTGGTAAAACATTTGGAGAGGCGTATCTCAAGTCGCAGATGGGTGCGAGTGTTACCTTGCCGGGCACAGGCAGGGTTTTTCTGTCTGTCAGGAATGATGACAAGCCACGCGCCGTGCAGGTTGCGAAGGATCTGACTGATCTGGGTTTTTCGATTGTTGCAACACGTGGCACGGCACAGGCAATCCGTGAGGCCGGACTGGAAGCCGAAATTGTCAACAAAGTTGCCGAGGGTCGGCCAGATGTGGTCGACATGCTGAAAAACCGTGATCTGGTTCTGGTTATCAATACGGTTGAAGAGAGCAGACTGGCGATTTCAGATTCCCGTGCGATCAGGACGACGGCTCTGGCTGCGGGGATTTCGACGATTACGACCATAGCCGGTGCCGAGGCGACTGTTCTGGGCATACGCCATCTTGAAGATTTCAATGTGTATGATTTGCAAAGCCTGCACAAGAGTTTCCGATAACCCATTTGCACGCTGAATTTTCAATACATATAACTACATAGGGTCAGCTTTTCAAATAATTTCGCGCACGCCAAATTGTCCTTTTTTTGTATTCACTCCGACATGTTTCTGGAGCGCTTTTAATTTTAATTGTTCTTGCGCTAAAATAGTCGGGACGATTTTGACTGCTTTGCCAGAAAACCCGCGCACCCAAATGCCGCGATCTGCTGCAGGCATAAAAATACAGACGCCGACTGGAAACCTGAAGACGCTTTCAAAGTCGCAGCCCTGCAAGAGTCACAAAATGGAACTGCTCCTGCTCATCCACTCCATTTGACCGGATCCGCTCCACCTGTTCATGCTGCCCGTTTTGGCAAGTTTATCCTGAAAAATCCATATGTCCAGTTCACACAGTTCCTCTTCTTCTGATCTTGAATCGACCCTCAGAAAGCTGTCCAAAGAACAGCTGATTGAACTTTTAATCCGGGCTGTATCACTCGCTCCGGAAATAAGACCTCTCGTTGCCCAGAACCCGGACAAAAAAGACTCCTCTGACCTGGTGGAAAATGCACGAGACGCCATCAGCACAGCTGTGGAAGATGTTGACTGGGAGGAATGGCACCACTCCGGAAGACTGGTTGACTATGATCCGGTTCAACAGAGTCTGAAGGTGCTGCAGTTGTCGGGATTTTCCGAGGAGGTTCTCGAGCTTGGGCTGGAACTGATTGAACAGAGCAGGGAACAAATCGAGCAGTACGACAGAGACGGGGAAATTGTAGATGAGGTTCACTTCTGTATGGACATTGTGCTGGAAGCTTTCAATACGGTTGACTGGCCTAATCACAGGAAACTGCTGTGGCTGCTTGATGCGGAAAGAAATGACGACTTTTACCTCATGAGCGCTTTCAGCGAAATCCTGAAAAATCCGCATCCACCGGAAGACTGGAGCCTGGTTGCTGATGCCCTGCTGGAACAAATGAATCGGTCTGATGAAGAAAACGGCTACAACAGGCGTATGGTGGATGAAACCATGAACGCCCTCACCAGAGCCGGGCGGGATCCGGAGGTTCTCGATCTCTGCAAAACAGTTGCCATAACTGACGGTGACTACCTGCGTCTCGTGAAGCTTTTGCTGGACAAAGAAGATTACCAGGAAGCTGAAGAATGGATACACAGAGGTCTCGCTGCCGAGAAAGAAGCATCATCCCGATCTGCCGGACAGCTTCGTGAATGCCTGCTCGAGCTTCGCAAAAAACAGGAAAACTGGGATGAAGCCCTCTTTATGCAGATAGAGAACTTCGTTCAGAATGCCTCTTTGGAGCTTTTCAAAAACTGCCATTACAGTGCCGAAAAACTCAATAACTGGTCAACAGTACGCCCTTTGCTCCTGGATTTTCTCATTGAAGGAAAAAACCCCTGGGATCAGGATACCTGGCCCTTCCAGAACAAGGGGGAGACTGTCCCAATCAGGGATAGCGGATACCCCAACCTCTATCTGCTGGTCGACACGGCCATTTACGAGAGAAATCCGGCAGAAGTACTCAAGTGGTATGACCTGAAATCCGGGTCGAAAGGACATGGGTTCCATGATAGATTTCGGACGAACAGGCAGACCAAATCCGTGGCCGACGCCGTACAGGAATTTGCGCCTGAACGGACGATTGCCATATGGCAAGAACTTGCAGAAGAGCAGATAGCGGTGACCAAACCCGAGGCTTATGTGGAGGCAGGAAGGTATCTTTTGAGAATGAAAGCCGTGATGAGCCAAAACAATATGACAGCTCAATGGAGTGACTACATTCAGTCCCTGCGCACCACATACCGGCGCAGACCGCGACTCCTGGAAGTGCTTGACGGATTGCCCCGCACCTGAAAAACCGGAAAAAACCTGCGCAAGACCGGCCTCGACAAAATACCGGAGAACTGATACCTGTGGCTCGGTCAATCTGCCCCAGGGGTTCCCGTCAAATGCAGATGTTGCCTGTTTTTTTGAACAAATGAGCGCAGCACCCAGACCGTCAACTAGAAACAGAACCGGAGGCCTACGCCAAGCTGGTGCTGGTACATGTCTTTTGTCTTCATGCGCCAGTCACCCGATCCGTCACTCCACTGCTCCCACTTCGTGCTGACTTTGCCAAGCGAGACAAAACGATAACCTGCATCAAGCGTGACGCGCTCGCTCAGCCTGTAACCAAAGCCAAGACCCAGATTCCAGGCAAAGTTGGTTCGGGTTCCCGAAGCAATAGAGTCACTATATCCAGTACTGTCGTTGTATCCGGCTTTCGCTTTGATAAACTCCGCACCCAGACCCGCTCCAACATAGGGCGTAAACCGGGAACTGCCCGCAAAGTCGTAATAGGCATTGACAAAGAGCGTCTGTACCCGGTTCTTCTGACTCACATTCCAGGAATAACCAGGTTCAGTACCCTGGCCTCTTTTTTCAGCTGAAGAAAAAGCCGCATATTCCAGTTCTGCGCGGACCGGAACATTGAATTTTTTTGCAAAGTCATATCCCATCGCAAGGGATCCGCCAAAAGTGCTGTCGTGCCTGCCGCCGATACCTTCGTCGTAACCACCTTCATCCGTTCCCTGGAAGTTCACGTTTTTCATATGCGCAAGACTGTAGACAAATTTGGGCGCTACATACAGACCTGTCTGCCCACCTGCCGCAAAACCCGTCATCGGGACTGTCACAAAACCGGCCAGAGCAAGCGCTCCAGCGAGCTTTTTCATCACTTTTTTCTGCTTCATCTAAACCTCCGGTGGAGACCCCGTCCTTCAGGGCGGGGAGGAAACCGGAGAATCTTCGCGTACCATTGACGACGCTCCGGCTCAAAGTTGTTGAAAATTCGCCTGAAATTCAAGCGGGCGCTCTTCTGGTTTTGTCCGTGGATCGGGTGGGTGAAAAAAATATCCATCGCCGTCGTTCCGCTGCACAAGCTGGAGGTGTTTCCACGAAACTCCATCCACTCTTCCCGTTGCGGTAGTAATGGCAAAGCTTCCGGATGCGCGTACAGCAACGCGAGCTGTGGGAACTCCCATATGCTTGCCTGTGGGAACCCTTGCTTTAGCTATGTCTCCGGTCACAAAACCGTTAACCTGGTTTCCCCTTATTCAGATGGCAATAGCGTTAAGCCCGCTTTGGCTGTGTACGAGTGCTATTCGTGCTTGTGACGATTTTAAAACCGTGCTGTTCTGCTATGGTAGTGGCTTGCTGGTTGAAATACGCAGTCCGCTCTGAGACTGTCATATCTTTTGTTGCCTCATAGAGTTTACGCCGGGTCGTGTGAACCTCGTCCAAGATGGTATCTGGTTTTTTCATTATCAATTACCTACATCGGCGTTTTGATTTTCACTTCTGGAAATCCGGGCAATGTGTTTATTGCAGCAGTCATTTCAATCGTTCTGGCTCTAACTATATGTCGAAAATTCAGGCTGACAATCATATCGAGTTCATAGACAGAAGCGATAGCGATATGACTAGCATCAATTAATGAAGCTACTGGCAAAACTCCCTCAGCAATATACCGTTGGGCAAGCAAATCGCTGTCGTTGTTAATGGCAAGAACCAAAATATTATAGCTTACAGGAGTTTTAGTCGGAACGAAAACCCAAAACGAGCCTGTTTAATCTGAATGCGTCCGGCAGGCTGCTTTCGTCTGGGTCCTCTCACGAACCCGCAATCCAGGTAAAGCCGTCCCTCCGGATTTAATGAAAACACAGGAAACAGAAACGGCTCGTGGTATTGAGGTTCTATATGATTGCTCGGCGATATTCGTGTCTGAACATCGTGCTTCTTCAATCGCTTCGCAAATCTGGCCGCAGGTGATGATACTCAGGTAAGTCTCACTTCAATGCCCTGATTTGCCAAAAATCGCTTGACTTCCGGAACCGTCATTTCATCATAATGAAACACACTTGCCGCCAGAACGGCATCAGCCCGTCCTTTCAGAATGCCATCCGCAAAATGCTGCAGGGTGCCCACTCCACCGGAAGCTATCAGAGGAATGTTAATGGCGTCAGATACAGCCCGGGTCAATTCAAGGTCAAATCCGTTTTTTGTGCCATCCCGGTCCATGCTGGTCAAAAGGATTTCACCAGCGCCCGCCTTTTCCATTTTGCGTGCCCACTCAATGGCATCCAGGCCAGTCGGGGTTCTCCCGCCATGCGTATGCACTTCCCAGCGCCCCTGCGCGATCTGCCTGGCATCAATGGCAACAACAATGCATTGTGAACCAAACCGTTCAGACGCATCGGCAACCAGGCGAGGGTTTGCAACTGCAGCAGTATTGATGCTGACCTTGTCCGCTCCGGAATTGAGAAGACGCCAGACATCGTCAACGGTTCGTATACCGCCACCGACAGTCAGCGGAATAAATATCTGCGCGGAAACCGCTTCAATCACGTGATAAATGATTTCACGATCTTCATTTGATGCAGTGATATCCAGAAAAGCCAGTTCGTCTGCACCCTGTTCGTTATAACGACGTGCAACTTCAACAGGGTCGCCTGCATCACGCAAGTCAACAAAGTTGATGCCTTTGACGACTCTTCCCGAGGCAACATCCAGGCAGGGAATAATTCTTTTTGCGAGCATGGGAGATATCCTTTGCTATTGGTAAAACCGGTTCTTTTTTCGCAGTTGGCGCTACCGGATTTATCAGGGATTGCCTGATTCTGGCAGCACTCAATATCAGGAACTGGCCTGATGATCTTTCGGGACTTCCTTTCTGCCCGGAATGTCATTTTTTCCAGAAACCTGCCACTTTGCCATTCGTCTGAATCTGTACATATTATTCTGCATATCCCGCACTGTGTCTGTCACATGAAGTTGAAATGTCGCATATGGCAACAGGACAATCGGCAGTACTTCGCCAATCGGTAACACAACAACTGCCAAAGCACTGTCTGGAACCATCCCGGGAAAAATATGCCGGATACCAACAGTGTAAACCGGGTTTTTACTTTGGTCGTTGCAGCCTGGACATGTGATTATGGGATATATGCAAGAACGTGCAACTGAAATCTGGTTGCACTCTAAAAATTCGTATGAACCAGAAATGTTTTACCGCTCTTTCAGGGATTCCAGTTAACGAAATTCTGAAACAGCTGTAAGCCGACCGTAGCACTTTTTTCAGGATGAAACTGGGTTGCAAAGAGATTTTCATGCGACACAGCACTGCAGTAGGTCTGGCCATATTCGGTCAGGCCGGCAATATGGTCGGGGTTTTCAGGTACGGCATAATAGCTGTGCACGAAATAAAAATAACTGTTGTCGGGTATACCTTTCCACAAGGCATGTCCGGTGCTCTGATGCACACGATTCCATCCGATTTGCGGCACTTTGTAACGCGTACCATCTGGAGAGTGCGCAGCTTCCGGACGGAATCGCACGACTTTGCCTGGCAAAAGCCCCAGCCCTGTGGCCGAGCCTTCTTCACTGAAGTCAAAGAGCATCTGTAATCCAATGCAAATGGCGAGAACCGGGCGGGACCGAAGAGCTTCAACCACGGTGTCGAACAGTGCGTTTTCATGCATTTTGCGTATCGGCTCACTCATGGCACCCTGACCGGGAAGAACAAGGGAACAGGCCTGACGGATGTCTGAAGCAGCAGATGAAACTTTGATATCCGCTTCAGGTGCAGCAAACAACAAGGCCTGCGCTACCGAGCGCAAATTTCCGGTGCCGTAGTCAACAATAACAATTTTTTTCATAAAAATGAATTATTTATTCCGCTGTTCGTTTCGCATTGCAGCAATACGCATACGCAGGGCCTTGAGCCTGATAAACCCGGATGCATCTTTCTGGTCGTATGCGCCAGCATCGTCCTCAAAAGTGGAAATACTGATGTCATAAAGAGAATCAACAGGAGAGTTGCGCCCCGTCACAAGTACGTTTCCTTTGTACAGATTCAGGTCAACAGTACCGTTGACATACTCCTGCGTATGATCAATGAGGGTCTGCAGCGCAATGCGTTCGGGCGACCACCAGTAGCCGTTATAGATCATGGCCGCATAGCGGGGCATCAGATCATCTTTGAGATGGGCAACTTCCCGGTCAAGCGTGATGGATTCAATAGCGCGATGCGCCCGAAGCAGAATGGTACCTCCCGGGGTTTCGTAACAACCTCTGGACTTCATGCCGACATAGCGGTTTTCCACGAGATCAAGGCGCCCGACGCCATTTTTTCCACCAATCCGGTTCAGTTCGCCAAGCAGTGTCGCAGGTGACATCCTTACTCCATTTATCGCTACCGGGTCACCCTTTTCAAATGCAATCTGGATATGTTCAGGCTGATCCGGTGCATCCTGCGGACTGACAGTCCAGCGCCACATGGACTCTTCAGGTGCGACACCGGGATCTTCCAGGTGTCGCCCTTCATAACTGATGTGCAACAGATTGGCATCTACAGAATAGGGTGCTCCGCCTTCCTTGTGCTTCAGATCTACTTCAATGCCGGCTGCCTCTGCATATTCCAGAAGTTTTTCCCGCGAAAGCAGATCCCACTCCCGCCAGGGTGCAACAATTCGGATGTCAGGCATCAGAGCATAGGCTCCGAGCTCAAAGCGCACCTGATCGTTTCCTTTTCCGGTTGCACCGTGCGAAACGGCATCTGCATTGGTGATCTGTGCAATCTCGATCAGACGTTTGGCAATCAGAGGACGGGCTATACTGGTTCCAAGCAGGTATTCCCCTTCATAAATGGCATTTGCGCGAAACATGGGAAAGACAAAATCGCGCACGAATTCCTCACGCAGGTCATCAATAAAAATATTGTCCGGGGCAATACCCAGTTTCAATGCCTTCTGCTTTGCCAGGGCAAGCTCTTCACCCTGACCAAGGTCCGCAGTAAATGCAATGACTTCGCAGTGGTACGTATCCTGCAGCCACTTCAGAATAACGGAAGTATCGAGTCCTCCTGAATAGGCAAGGACGATTTTGTTGATTTTGCTCATATTTCACCCGCTTTGCTTACTATTGATTTACAACTATATGTTTACAACCTATCCAGAAAATCCGGCCTGCGCATCACCTGACACTCTTCGCATGGGCACCATCTCCAGTCGAAACTGCCCCTCCACCTCTTTTACCGCCACTGCAGAAGATGAAGGAATATGTTCAACAATCTGCTGCGAGACTGCCGGTAAAACCACTGTCAGACTCACAAAGACAAAAAAGGTAGAGGGAAGCTGACAGCGCAAAAAATGCCAATGCCCAAATCGCGCCCGACTGGAGTACAGCATGTCGCCTTCAGCGCTGATCAGCTCCGATACCACATTCCCTAGAATTTGTGGTTCATACCAATCTGGAATGCGGTGACGCTGCTGCGATCAAGTCCATGGTAGAAGCGTCCCACAGCTTCTTCCTTGTAATCGATATAGGCAGCCTGCGCATAGGCCGAGGTGCGCTTTGACAGGTTGTATGTGTAACCCACAGCGTATTTCCAGTTGGACAGGGACCCGGCCTCCTCCATGCCCTGGGCATCTTTCAGGCGGAAATACTGCACGGAAGCATCAATCTCTCCCGGACCGATGCCCCACTCCAGTCCCAGTAACCAGGTCTGCTGCCTGCTTCTCGCAGAATTCTCGGGATCGCCTTCAACCCACCCTACAATGTTGCTCGGTTCGCCCAGTATCCACCCCTTGTCTCTTGTATTTTCATATAACAGACTGACCCTGGCACTTCCAAACCGGTATGCCGCGCCGAGATTCCACACCTGGGAATTGTCAGAATCCGCAAGACGGCTGAAGTTACCCGTCAAAGCCAGCGGACCATTATCAAAACTCAGATTGATGCCCCAGCCATCATTGTCCTGACCCTGATAGGCCCATTGAGCCGGCGCTTTGTTGTTCTGCCCGAGTGAATAAGTCAGGCCAAAGGAAAAACCACCCCAGTTCGGGCTGTCGTAGCGGACGGAATTGGCGATACCCTCAGTGCGCTGGGTACTCCAGACCATGGATCCCACACCATACTGCCTGAACGGATCAAACTCGCGAATGGTTTCGGTGTTCAACGCATTGAGGTATCCGAAACGTATCTGCCCAAAATCGCCAGTCAGACCGAAGTTGGCGGCACCATCCCAGTCCGGCCCGGATGAACTCTCCCCTGCATAGCGCGGCACCGCTCCGGTGTTGTTGAGCGTACCATCATTCAAGTTAAAGCGCCTCTCCAGCTCGAATGTTGCCTTCAGGCCACCGCCCAGATCCTCGCCCCCCCGAAACCCGATCAGATTGTCGAGGTTTGAGCCCATTCTCGCATCACGACCGGTCTCCTTGATGTAACCGGTATCCACAATTCCATAGATGGCGACACTCGACTGGGCATGCGCGACACCTGCAACCGCTCCGAGTACTGCCAGGGAAATTAATGTTTTTCTCATGAATCAATTCCTTTGCAATTGATAATTACTTTTGACATTCCGGCAAAACCACAAGCACTCTAATATGCCAAAAGCATGTTTCTAGTATACCAACAAAAGTGTTTTCTGCTTCACTCTGTTGACAGCTCCCCACTTTTCTGAATAAACCAGAATGAACGCATTGTGATTAACAAATTCCTGTTAATCAATAGCTTATGCGTACAATCTGGCGACTTTTCGTCTTGTACAGCCCTTTTGTACTTCGTCAACAGACTGTAGCCTGTTGTTTTTTCGCAAACCGTATTGCCCGGGAGTTTGCCAAAGCTGCAAAAAACTGTCCTGCATTGTCCACATTTGAATTACTCTCCAAGCTTTCATTTTGCAATGGCTTTGACTGGGTAAAGCCACTCTGGCAATGAAAGAAGCAGCTATTCTGAACCTTTTTCAGTGCAAATCAGATACATCCGGCTGGTTCAGCTCGTTGCAAGTCCCAATGGGCGAGTGGATGAAATCTGCTCATGAGGACTTCCGGTTCCGCAACGCTGACACCAGCCGGACATTGACCACCATTTCTTCGCCTCGGGCCGGATATCGTTTCATTACCTGAAAGATATCCGCCTACCGTATGCACCCGGAGTAATGCAGCGTCCCCGGGTTTGACCCGCTACGCCGGAGCTGAAGGCATATCCAGCAATGCGGCGTAGCCTTCTTCACCTGTTCGCACCTTGATGACATTGTTCACGTCGTAAATGAAAATCTTGCCATCACCTATGCTACCGGTATACAGCACTTTTCTGACGGTATCAACCAGCATGGCTACCTCTTCCCTGCCGGCAACCACATCAATCTGGATTTTTGGAAGCAGTTTGGATGCCACCGGTACACCCCGATACATCCCGCTTCGCTCGCCCCGCTGGATCCCGTATCCCAGAACAGTGGTTACCGTCATTCCGCTGATACCTATCTGGTCGAACGCCATATTCAGCGCCTCGAACCTGGTTTGTGCCGTAATAATGGTTACCTTGCTGATCTGTGAACCGGTAGATACATCCACTACGGGAACGGCCTGGTCCGGATCTGCAGAGCCAGTGACATACTGTGCTGTCACCAGCCCTGGAACACCACCAGACAGGTGCAGGCCCGGATCTGTAACCGGCAGGAAATCGGCATAACTGCTGGCCAGACCGTGCTCTGTGGAATCCAGACCCAGAATTTCATCTTCCAAGGATGCCCGCAGGCCATGGACTTTTTTGATCACATAAAATGTCAGACTTATCGTAACAACTGTCCATGCGGCAATAGCGATCACACCCAGCGCCTGAACACCGAGCAAAGCAAAACCGCCCCCATAAAACAGACCCGCTGCCTCTGAAATGACTCCTTTTTCTGTTGCGATGGGCCTGGCAAACAGACCAATGGCCAGAGTACCCCATACACCACATACACCGTGCACCGCAATCGCGCCAACAGGATCGTCCACATGCAGTACGAAATCAATGAATTCCACTCCCACAACCAGCAGGACTCCGGCAACCGTTCCTATAATCATTGCTCCCAGTGCATCCACGCTGGAACAGCCCGCTGTAATACCTACCAGGCCTGCCAGTGCACCATTGAGTGACATGGACACGTCGGGCTTGCCATTCTTGATCCACGTAAACATGCACGTCGTCACTGCCGCAAAAGCCGGCGACACGGTTGTAACCAGGAAGATTGACCCCAGTTGCGGCAGGTTTTCTGCTGCAGCACCATTAAAACCGTACCAGCCAAACCACAGGACAAGACAGCCCAGAGCGCCGAGAGTCAGCGAGTGCGCAGGAATGGCCCGCACCTCTGTCTTACCGGTTTCCTCATTGACAACATATTTTCCAATCCGCGGGCCAAGCATGGCGGCACCAACGAAAGCGGCGATTCCCCCTACCATGTGGATGGCCGAGGAACCGGCAAAATCAATGTAGCCCATCTGTGCAAGCCAGCCCTTGTCATTCCATACCCATCCGGCCTGAATGGGATAAATAAGTCCGGTAAGAATGATGCAGTACAGACAGTAGGCGCTGAATTTGGCGCGCTCAGCCACGGCACCAGAGACAATCGTCGCTGCGGTTGCACAAAACACCAGGTTGAAAACAAAATTGGAAAAGTCAAAATTGCTGAAATCGGTGAAGATACCCAGATTCGGAACACCAATAAAACCGAACAGGTAATCCTCAGCGCACATGATGCTGTAGCCGATCATGACAAAGCAGACCGTGCCCAGCGAAAAATTGATCAGGTTTTTCATGATGATATTGGCGGCGTTCTTTGCCCGTGTAAATCCCGTTTCCACCATTGCAAAGCCGCAGTGCATAAAAAACACCATTGCGGCACCCATCAGAAACCAAATGCCAAAGTCCATATATGACCCACTTTCTTTAATATACAAAAATTAGACGGCATGTGCTTCGCTACTTGTTGCTGCAACAAAGCACACTTCACTTTTGGGCATCCGGCAGCACTGCACTGTCACATTACACCAAACTCTGGCATACCATTGTTTGCAATCTGCCATATCAAAATGCGAAGCTAGTATATCAGTTGATTTTTCTGAAGCAAGCAACAGTTGCGAAAATGAAACAGTTTTTTTAATATTTTCAGGACTACCCTCTTAAACTGCAGAATGAAAAGCTGTACGCATCAGCACAGAAGCAGGCTTACCCATGATTTTTGACTGCCATGTGCCCCACTACTGAATACAGTTCCAGAGTGCACTTCACTTTTGGGTACCTCTGGCACACCACAACTCAACTACCGATGTGCTACAATATGCAATCTGCAACATCACAATGCAAAACTGGCATATCAGCCAGCAATCAGTAATCAGTAATCAGTAATCAGGAAACTGAAATGCACTCACGAATTCTCATCCTTGACTTTGGCTCGCAGTTTACCCAGCTGATTGCCCGGCGGGTACGTGAAGCCGGTGTTTTCTCGGAAGTGGTTCCATTTGATGTCAGTGAAGCATTCATTCGACATTACGGAAATGACGGAACCCTTCGCGGCATTATTCTTTCTGGTGGGCCGGACAGCGTGACGGATCCGGAAGCTGCAAAAGCACCACCCGCCGTTTTTGAGCGGGACGTGCCAGTACTCGGTATCTGCTACGGCATGCAGACAATGGCCGTCCAGCTTGGCGGAAAAGTACGAAAAACAAATACACGGGAATATGGATATGCCGAAGTCAGAGCGCACAACCACACTGCGCTTCTGAACGGGATCAATGATTTTGTGACATCTGAAGGGCATGGCATGCTCAAGGTCTGGATGAGCCATGCAGACGCCGTCACGGAAATGCCCGCAGGGTTCAGCCTCATGGCGTCAACCGGATCCTGCCCGATTGCCGGTATGGCGGACGAGACACGCCGGTTTTATGCGGTACAGTTTCATCCGGAAGTAACACATACCCAGCAGGGTAAAACCATTTTAAGCCGCTTTGTACATGAAATCTGCGGCTGCAGATCGGACTGGAATATGCCCGATTACATTGAAGAAGCAGTCCGGGAAATCAGGGACAGGGTTGGTGACGAAAAGGTGATACTGGGCCTCTCCGGTGGAGTTGATTCCAGTGTGGCTGCCGTTCTGATTCACCGTGCCATTGGCGACCAGCTTACGTGCGTCTTTGTCGATCACGGCCTGCTTCGCCTGAAAGAAGGCGAAATGGTTCTGGACATGTTTTCCCGAAATCTGGGAGTCCATGTTGTACACGTCAATGCTGCAGAGCAGTTCCTGCGTCATCTGGAAGGGGTCACCGACCCTGAAGAAAAACGAAAGATCATCGGACGTGAATTTGTCGAGGTATTTCAGGCCGAAGCCGAAAAGATCAGTAATGCCAGATGGCTGGCACAGGGCACGATATATTCCGATGTGATTGAAAGTGCCGGGAAAGATAAAAAAGGGCACACGATCAAAAGCCATCATAACGTCGGAGGCCTGCCAGATGACCTTGGTCTCAAACTCCTGGAACCCCTGCGCAAACTGTTCAAGGACGAAGTGCGTGAACTGGGCGTTGCCCTGGGATTGCCACGTGATGTGGTATATCGCCACCCCTTTCCGGGTCCGGGCCTGGGTGTGCGCATTCTGGGTGAAATAAAGCCTCATTACGCAGACCTGCTAAGGCAGGCAGATGCCATTTTCATGGAAGAGTTGCAAAATACAAAGGTGGACAATCCTCTGGGAGAACTTGCCGTACCCATGACCTGGTATGAGGCAACAAGCCAGGCCTTTGCCGTTTTTCTTCCGGTCAGGTCAGTGGGTGTGATGGGGGACGGACGCACCTACGAGTATGTTATTGCGCTGCGTGCAGTGCAGACGCAGGATTTCATGACCGCCAACTGGGCACCCCTGCCCCACGATCTCCTTGGACGGATCAGCAATCGCATTATCAATGAAGTAGACGGGATCAACCGCGTTGTCTTTGATGTATCGGGTAAACCCCCTGCAACCATTGAGTGGGAATAACAGACGCCGGCAAAAGAAACGGAGGAAATATCATGGCGGGTTTGATGCTAACGCAACTGAAATCACTTCCACTGGTGCATCGTGGAAAAGTGCGTGACATCTATGCGGTGGGCGAAGACAAACTGCTGGTTATCCAGACTGACCGGCTTTCGGCTTTTGATGTGGTGCTGGAAGACCCTGTCAGGGACAAAGGAAAGGTTCTGACAGCCATGTCCAATTTCTGGTTCAGAAAGTTCGGACATCTGATGCCCAATCACATGACAGACATTGACCCTCTTTCTGTCGTTGCACCTGAAGAAGAAGATCAGGTAAAAGAGCGCGCCATCGTCGTGAAGAAACTGAAGCCTCTTGGTATTGAAGCAATTGTGCGGGGCTATCTTGTCGGTACAAGCTGGAAGGAATACCAGGAAACAGGAACAGTCAGCGGTATTGTATTACCGGAAGGGATTGCAAAGGCAGGAAAACTGCCAGAAATCATGTTTACGCCATCGATCAAGGCAGAAGCAGGCGAGCATGATGAAAACATCACCTTCGCGCAGGCGGAAAAAATACTGGGAGCCGGTGTTGCGCACAGGATAAGAGAACTTTCCATAAAGCTGTATACGGAAGCAGCCAGATATGCAGAAAAAAAGGGAATCATTATTGCGGATACCAAATTTGAATTCGGCGTTGATGAGCATGGTACGGTACACCTGATTGATGAAATCCTGACACCGGATTCCTCACGCTTCTGGCCCATGAGCAGCTACAGGGAAGGCATTTCACCTCCCTCCTTTGACAAACAGTCTGTCCGGGACTGGCTGGAAGTGCAAGCCTGGAACAGGCAGGCTCCCGCTCCTCGTTTGCCCGCAGATATTGCAGAAAAAACGGCGCAAAAGTATATTGAGGCATGGCATTTGCTGACAGAATAACAGACCAGTACAACTCTCCTGGTTCCGGACGCTGTATACGGTTTGTATGGCATGCGGGGCCAGGACTTTGAACGGTCAATTTCAGGCAAGGAGTCCACAATGTGTGGCATCATCGCGGTAATTTCGCACTCACCTGTCAATCAGCTTATTTATGACGCCCTGCTGCTTCTGCAGCACCGGGGTCAGGATGCAGCCGGCATTGCAACTACCGCCAGCCAGAAATTTGCCCTGCACAAGGCCAGCGGCCTGGTAAGAGATGTTTTTCGCACCCGGAACATGCGCTCGTTACCTGGTAATGCCGGAATCGGGCATGTCCGCTATCCTACTGCAGGCTCGGCTTTTAACGAAGAAGAAGCTCAACCCCTGTACGTCAACGCCCCTTTTGGAATGACATTTGCCCACAATGGCAACCTGACCAACAGTGAAGAGCTCAAGGTCGAAATGTTCAAAAACGGACGTCGACACATCAACACCAACTCGGATTCCGAGGTACTGTTAAATGTGCTGGCACATGCGATTCAGGAATCAGCAACGGGGTATTCTCTTGATCCGTCCGTACTTTTTCGTGCAGTTGGCATCGTGCACAGCCGGGTGCGAGGAGCCTACGCTGTTGTGGCACATATCATGGACACCGGTCTTCTGGCCTTTCGTGATCCTTACGGAATTCGTCCCCTTTGCATCGGTTTTTCTGAAACGGACAAGGGTACGGAATACATGATTGCCAGCGAATCCGTGACCTTTGAAGGAGTCGGCTTTCGCTTTCTGCGTGATGTTTTACCGGGTGAAGCCATTTTCATTGACCACGACGGGAATCTGTACAGCCGGCAATGTGCGGAAAACCCCAGTCTGAATCCGTGCATTTTTGAATATGTCTATCTTGCCCGCCCGGATTCACTCATTGATGGCGCTTCCGTTTACGCCTGTCGCCTGAAAATGGGAGAGTACCTGGCAGACAGGATCAGGCAGGAGATACGCACGGGTGACATTGATGTGGTGATGCCGATTCCGGAGTCTTCCCGTCCTGCAGCACTCGAACTGGCCCTGAAACTCGATATTGAATACCGTGAAGGATTCATAAAAAACCGTTATGTCGGGCGCACCTTTATCATGCCCGGGCAGGAAGTCAGGCAAAGATCGATCAGACAGAAACTCAATACGATCAGCCAGGAATTCAAAGGCAAAAGTGTGCTGCTGGTGGATGACTCCATTGTCCGGGGCACAACCGGTTATGAAATTGTCCAGATGGCGCGTGATGCAGGGGCCCGACAGGTGATTTTTGCCTCAGCTGCTCCTCCGGTGAAATTTCCCAATGTATATGGCATTGACATGCCAACCCGCAGGGAACTGGTTGCGTACGGGAAGACGGTTGAGGAAGTACGCAGGGAGCTGACAGCAGATGCTCTGGTGTATCAGGAACTGGACGCGCTCAGGCAGGCCATCAGGGATGTCAATCCTGAAATCCGCAATTTCGAGGCGTCGTGTTTTGATGGCATCTACATCACGGGGGATGTAACGCCAGCTTACCTTGACCGGCTGGAAACAGCGCGACTGAACCGTCCCGCCGAAGTCGGGAATACTGCCCGGTCCCAGTTGCAACTGTCCCTGAGCTATGACGACTGAAAAAAAGGGTCTGCCGTACGGCATGGAGCCGGACAGACTCCGGGTGCCGTAACTGCTGTCCGTTCATCATCCCACCCAGCTGCGGGCATTGTAAAACATGCGCATCCAGGGTGAATATTCTCCCCAGGTA
>Ga0099364_10002745_pt1 | contig 27893 bp, 26 predicted proteins | sample TergutTh196P3_FD_73070 | JGI IMG/M metagenome (GOLD analysis project Ga0099364, IMG submission 73070) | Microcerotermes parvus P3 segment gut microbial communities from Pointe-Noire, Republic of the Congo - Th196 P3 | ecosystem: Host-associated > Arthropoda: Insects > Digestive system > Gut ... | reverse complement strand
TATTTTAAGGGGTCTTTTTAGCAAGAGAGATGCCCAATTGGGCATCTCTCTTGCTAAAAAATATCATACTTTTTGACCATTAAGCCTTTTTTAGGGTAAACTCATCATACTTTTTGACCATTAGACCGAAAGTTACATCAAATAGAAGTCTTTAAACAAATCTTGAATCAAACTGTTCTTTTTCCCAAACATATTCTTTTTGATGCGGTTTATATGAAATACAGGCAGGTTGGAAGTTTCCAAAATCTTTTGTTTGTGATAAACAATAATATTTAGATGAAGCGATTCTTTTGGGGGCTATTTCATTGTTTTCGTTAGTGTCCCAAGTTATTTTTGCATTATCATAAAATGCTATTTTGAATTTACTACCGATACATAATGCACATATTCTTATTTCGCCATTTGGGTGGACTAAAACCCTTTCGCCCATTTTGGCAGGACAATAAGAATAATTATCTTCTATCGGGATAAATCTTGGGGAAAGCCTTATTTCTGTGAAATATTTATTGTTTTCTATATTTTCCCTTATTTCATTATATTTCTTTACCCATTCATCGGGTGTTAGATGATTTCCCCCTGTAAAATTATCTCTATCAATTCCAACTTTGAATATTGGGTGAAAATTTACTTCTTTAATACCGATTTCTTGAAAGTATGAAATTATAGATTCTATTCTATCTATATTTAACTTGTGAACACAAGACGTAACGGTTACAAATAATCCTTTGCTGATAGCGGACTGAATATTAGATACTATTTGAGTATGAATATTCCCTCTCATTATTGAGGTAGTTTCTTCCAAATAATCGTCAAGACTAAATGAAATATTATCAATTAATTTGATGTTCGGATTATCTAATAATTCATTCGGGAAAACTCCGTTAGTATCAACACGAAGATATTCATATCCAATTTCTTTAATAACGCCCAATAAATCAATGAAATGAGAATATAAAGTTGGCTCTCCGCCTAATAAAGTAATCTTGCGAGCACCATAACTATAAAATGTCTTTATTAACTGCACTAATGTATCATAATCAATTTCTCTATTTGATAAATTGGTTTTGTATAAGCAATAAGCACAATGCAATTGACATTTATCTGTTAGGTATATAAAGACTTGCTTTAGATTATCCTTAAAATAATTTTCAAATTTATTATCTACTATCATTGATTGTAAATATTTATTTTTCTTAATTCTTGTTGAATAAAGTTTGCTTTGTCGTCATCATTACGCCCTCTATTTACGAATATCGTTTCAAATCCAAGTTGCTTGGCTATTTTGGTATTTTCCCTGTGGTCATCAATAAATAAAACTTCATATGGCTGACAATTATATTCGTTGAGAATCTTTTTAAAATATTCTTCTTGTGGTTTTACGAAACCACATTCGTATGATAAAAATGTATCAAAATCTTCAAAATATCTATGAAGTTTGTAATGCTCTCCATTAAGATAATCACAATTAGAGCTTATTGCAATTGTGTAGCCAAGAGATTTTAATCTGATTGCTAATTCTCGTATTGGCTCATTTATTTTCCAAGTATTATTCCAAAATCCTATAATTTTATCTTTCTCATTTTTGATTTTTGTTTTTTGATTCTGTTTAGTGAACTTTGAATTAAGATGTGATATAATATCATAATCTTTATCAAGATTTAATTTCTCATCAACACATAAATGGTCACTATCTTTTGCAGAGATAAATAATCCTCCTAAACCATTTAGCTTTTGATAGAAATCTTTTATATCCCCCGAACAAAAAACACCTGCTAAATCAAAACATATATGTTTTATAAATAAATTTGTTCCCTTATCGTTAATGACATCAATAATTTCATCATACAGTAAATTAACAATATATTGGTCGTCTAATTTATTTAATCGAAAATGACTATTGTCTGTTTTATTGTAAAGTAATGCCGATTTTCCTGTGACATTTTCTTTAAGTCGTCCTCTCAAACTCTTATTACTTGTTGAATATCCGTTTATTTTAGCACCTTCTTTAACCAAGTCATACAATAGTTCTATTGGCGGACTACCTTTGGCTTTATGGTTTAGCAAAATCTTGTATTTATTGGCATCTGCTTTAATTAAATTGTATTGTTCGCTCGATTTGTTATTTGGCTTTACAAGGAATTTTCCTGAGCCACCAAGTACGATTATTTCATTAGCATCTTCGGAAAATCTTAATAATTCCTGTTGTATTTCCTGTTCAGACCACATTTCTGTTTCTTTTACTTCTTTTTCATAGACTTTGAAAGGGTCTTTTGATACAAGGATTTTAATTTTTTTTAATAGATTTTTTCTTTGCTTTTTGGACATTAAAGGAAGAAAAATGGAACCGAGTATGAAAGTAATCCCTACAGCGTGTAGCCACGCAAAGTTTGTATTAACAAAAAAGGTATGTAGATTTGCTAACTCTGTATTTTGACATATAAGTAATAGTATTCCAAAAATCATATAGATAAAGGTCAATAAAAGAAGAAGCCAATACCTATCTTTTAAGACCGCCCATATACTACACGCCGAACCTAAAACTGCTATAATAATTTGTCCAATATCGTCCATAAAATTAGTTTTTGTTAAGCAATAAAAATGGATACCCTCTATAATCTATGTTTAAATTATCTACCCCTAAAGACTTAACGAATTCAATCATCGTGCTTTTGGTTTCCTCTGGCGTTCCTATTTTTTTTAGTGCTTCAATTTCCATAAAATAACCTAATCCTACTACGTTATCAATCGTGATTTCATATAAATCTTCGTATTGATACGTTACTCTGTTTTTCTCAACAGTAACAATATTTTTTATTTTAAGTTCTTCAAATATCAAAACTAAATTATCAATATTGTCTATTTTTACTTCGTATTCTTTTCCATACGAATGTTTTTCTGCACCCTCTGGATAAAAGTGTTTGAAGTTTAAGATTTTATCGTTTCCTCTTTCTCTTATACTCAACCATTTATAAGGAAATTTTTCATCTAAATAATTATCATCTATTGGAACAAAATATGAATCTTTTTGTTGGCTTTCTGCTTTTAGAACAGCCTTTGACTTAATATTAGATAAAACAGTTACAACTTGTTCGTCGTCTAATTTAAGTTTGATTTCTATTTCTATATTATCGTATGCCATATTTTTTGTGTTTTTATTTTCCACTTGCACCCAACAAAGATGTAGCACGTTCTGATGAAAATTCTTTTAATTTGTCATAAGAAATTTCTTCAGACTGAACTTTTGGAATAGGAATAAGTATTGCTTGTGCAATGGCTTTTTTATAATCATAAATTACATCGTTTTCATTTTCTTTGTACAAAGAATCATCTTTTTTGATAACGATAGTCTTACTACTTGTATTATTAATGGCTATAAATATTTCTCCTCTATACCCTGAATCTATAACTCCCATTCGCACAGACATTCCTTTTGAACCTGTACTACTTCGTTCTTTAATTATAAGAACATAATTGCGAGGAAATGCGGTAGCGATGCCCGTAGGAATCATAACTATTTGATGCGGATTGATAATAATTTCAGATGCTTCAAAGCAAGCATAAATATCAAATCCTGCATCTTCTTCTCGTTTCGATGGAATTATTGCATCATCTCTTAATACTTTGGAAAAGTAAATAACATTATCTTTTATCTCCATAATATAAATATTTTTCAAAATTTAACATAATATCCTTCTCGTTTTTATTGCTTGTAATTATCCAAAATCCACCATTTGTAATATTTATGCTATACATTAGTTTAGATAAATCAACGCTAAATGTGGCAGGTGTTGAAGAATCGGTAGGATAATCTTTAATTTCTACATTCTTTCCTGTAATTTTTTCTAAAAACGAGATATGCCGAAATACGTTTTGTTCTTTATCTTTGATATATCCATAATCATAAGAACACCCAACTCCCACAAATTCGTTCAATATATAATCTGTAAATTCTTCATACATTCCATACGGAATAATATTTAGAGGAATAATAACGAAACGTAAATTATCGTCTATTTTATTTAACAAGGCGTTAATTTGAACTAACGCATCTTTTGTTGTTATGCCATAATCCAAATTTTCACATTCTGTTTCGGTTGGGATTTTCACTTTTAAATCATTAACAATAGAATCAAAAGATGTAGGATAACCTAACTTTTTCAATGCTTGAAATACATAAACAGGCACACAATAATAACCGTTATTAATTTTATCTGTCAAAATACACATAACTTTCAATCTTTGTTCTCTGATTTGTTTTCGATAGCGACTGTATTTGCGTGATGTTCCTTTGCTATTGCAATGGCACGTTGCAACTTCTCACTCAATAATTTTTTATCGGGCAATTGCGTATAATATTGTGCTACTCTAATACTATTGTCTTCAAGCATTAGATATTCAATGTGTTCGGTATTTCCCTCTGAACAAAGAATTAATCCGATGGGCGATTCTTCGCCCTCCACTCGCTCATTTTTATTGAGATACCTCAAATACAGCAACATCTGTCCCTCGTGTTCGGGTTTAAACTTGCCAAGTTTCAAATCAATAGCGACTAAACGGCGTAATTTCCTGTGATAGAACAACAAATCTATATAATAATCAGTAGAATCAACTGTTATTCGTTTCTGTCTATCCAAAAAAGCAAAATCACTGCCCAATTCTTTAATAAATGATTGTATCTGAATTAAAATAGCATCTTCCAAGTCTTTTTCGCTATACACATCAGTCAATCCGAGCATATCTAAAAAATAATCGCTACGAAAAACAATGTTTGGTGTGAGCGCATTAGTTCCCTTTATTTTTGCAAGTTCCTGTTTAATAACTTCTTCGGGCTTTTTGCTTAACGCTGTTAATTCGTAAAGTTGGTTGTCTATTTTCTCACTTAATGTTCGTGTGTCCCAATGTTCTAATCGACACATTTCCACATAGAACGACCGTTTTAGTTCATCGTCAATGCTCATCAGCGACCGTAAATGTGTCCAATTTAATTGGGTACTCACTGCGTACCGAATCTCATCTTCGGAAAAAAGGTACGCACTGCGTACACAATGTTTCAGTTTTTCATATCCCCAACCTTTTCCATATTTTTCTGAAAGTGCAACTGCGAGATTTTTAATGACTTGCTTTCCGTATTCGGCTCTTTTATTGAACAAAACATCTTCTTTAATGCGTTTGCCTATATGCCAATGCAATATACAGGCTTCGGCATTTATTGTCGTAGCCAACCGCTGACGAGTGTTCTCTATCAGAGAACAAACATCTTTGTAAAGTTTATTTTCGACTTGTTGCTCTGGCAAAGCATCTATTTTTTCGATATTTTTATTCATTTTATGTTCTGTTTCTTAACGTATTAACTTTAAAAACTACAACTGCAAAATTACAAAAATATTTTGAATTTCAATTTTTCTTTTTCTGTCCGTTTCAAATCGTGCTGTTCAACCGCACAACTCTTAGTGTCCGCCACCGTAAGGGTGGCGGGTGGGCAGAGCCGAAAAATGGCGAAGCCCATTTTTGGGCGTGGGGTTGGCGATGCTGTGTGAGCGCAGCGAACACGGCAAAAGCCAATTATCTATAAAATTTCTTTGACCTATTCTTACCATTTTTCATTCATTTTTTCAAATTTCGTTATCGTTGTCAGCAACGCTCTGTCTTTTTCGCTTCCCAATCGCACTGCGTTTCCTCGCTTCCGTCCGAACGAATGGGAAAGTGTAAAGGTCAATACGCCCAGCCCTGCAATGATGATATAACCGAGCAATCTTTTGTTGGTGGCTAAGACGGCGCCCAATTGAACGTCGCGCAGCGACAATGGGGCATGTCCCATTGCTTGTGCATCGAAATATACCGCTAAATCGCCAACGCTTTGCAACTGAAATTTATAATGCAGCCGCCCAAACAGTGCGATGAAAAACGCCATCATGATAAAACTCCTGAAAATCATAATAGGCGCCACAGAGGGCAGTATGACATTCATATCGGGCTTCACTTTATCAAAAACATATATCCAAATCCCTATGAAAAGCGAACACATGGCATAACCATTAAGTATCTGAGGCAAATAGAGTTGTCCGATATTGAGTTCGGGGACCATCATAAAATAGAGCATTACCGTATAGAGAAAATAAGCCGCAAAACCTGAAAAGATATACATTTTAATGGGTATATTGTTCTTAGCCCAATGAAAAGCGACATAACCCGCCAGAACGATGCCCGGCAAGGTCATTAAAGCCAATTCGCCGTTGGTTATCCAGTTATACCCCAAAATAGCAGATGTGTAGATAGACATAATAGTACCCACTCCCATAAACATTCCCTGTGCAACCAATAAAAGCAGTCCGTAACGAACATCTCTGATTTTGTATATCTTGAAAGAGAGAAAAGGTCGTTTTATAGTCAATTGTCTTGTTATTAATGCAATGATTGACACTATGACGATAACGACGCTCCATGTTATATTCGGTGAATTAAACCAGTCCTGCTGTTTGCCGAAAGTAAAAATATAGGCCATGGACATCAGCGCTGTTATGTAGAAAGATACTCCGACCCAGTCAATGTAATAAAACGGCGTTTTCTTCTCGAAACGCTGATTATGACACACGATGACGCAAACAATGGCTGTCAGCAATAACGTAGCCGCACCGTAATAATGCAGCATTTCCCAACCGACATTGAGCGATATCTTAGATGCAAGAAAACCGCCCACTTGGCTTGAACTTATAGATATGGGATAGAATATGGCATAAAACCTTTTTTTCTCTTTATCGGGACTTATGATGCCCATTATCGGCAAAAGCATTTCCACCATGCCTATCATATTTGCCACTCCGAAAATAAAGCAGGCAGCCACCACAATTTCTCCAACGGTTGTCTTCGTTACAACGATGCTCATGACAGCCATCACGACAAATGCCGTAATCAACAGTTCCTTTGAGCGAAACCGTGTTTTGATACGCCATATAAACGGAAGAACAAGCGAAAATCCGATGATAACCGCGTAGTTTCCCCACATATAATATTCCATCATGACCCCTGTACTGCTTGCCATCAGGCTGATGTTAGCCGCGTTAATCGGTTTAATCAGCAGTACAACAGCCGTCAGCAGCACGATGAGCAGCAACTGTACAAGACCGGGAACCCACTTATGAAACAAACCTCTGTTATACATCTTTTTATTTGATAAATACATTCATGTTCATTCCCACTCTCAAATGCTGCAAAGCCTCAATATTGTTGCTGCTGGTAAATTCTATACGAACAGGAATACGCTGCTGCACTTTCACAAAATTGCCTGTGCTGTTATCGGTCGGAACGTTTGAAAAACGTGCTCCCGTTGCTGCCGAAATAGCGGTTACAATGCCTTCAAAATCCGCCCCGCCCAAAGCGTCAGCTGTCATACGCACTTTTTTCCCGATGGCAATGTTGGGCATTTGGCTTTCGAGGAAATTTGCCGTTACCCACTTGTTGTTGTCGGCAACAATGGTTGCCGCCTGCATTCCGGGCTGCTGAAGTAATTGCCCTTCCTGTATCAGGCGCCGCCCCATTATGCCATCGTATGGAGCTGTGATAACGGTATAGGTAAGGTTTAATTTTGCCATTTCCAAAGCGGCTGCGGCGCGTTTGATTTCGGCGGCGTTCAGCGCCAGTCGGCTTTTTACCTCCTCTGTCGTGAGGTCGGCGGTTTGCCTTTGGTTGACGAGCGCTTCGTAAGCCGATTTCGACATGTCATGTTCTGTTTGTACCTGGTCGTACTGAAAACGAGTAACCGCGCCCGATTGAAGCAAGTTCTCATAGCGTTGCAGATTTTTTTCAGCGTTTTCAAATCTTGCTTTTGCTCCGCCAATGTTGGATTGGAATGTCGCAACATTGTTCGACGCGGTGTTTACTGCCGAAGCGGTTACGCTTTTGGCTGCGAGCGCAGACAAATAAGCGGCTTCAGCCTGCGCTAATTGAATACGCACCTCGCTGTCGTCGAAAATAATGAGCGTGTCGCCCAATTTTACGTCTTGATGTTCGATGAAGCGGATTTGCTTAATGTAGCCCGATATTCTTGTGTTTATCGGATTAACAAAACCCTCAACCTGTGCTGAATTTGTGAAATTGCCCTTTCCGATGTGGAAATAATTCCTTACCAAATAGAAGAACCCACCTACGAGAACTACAAAAACTATGAAGTTTACAATGGCAACTTTCAGTTTATTATTGACTTTTTTTGAATTTACTTGATTTGACATGATTTCTATTTTTTAATTGATTAAAGTGTTCCGGTTGATTTGAGTAAAGAGTAATACTGAAATTGCGCATTTATAACGGCGTTCACGAATTGCAATTCAGCATTTAATTTGGCGTTGCTTGCATCGGTCATTTCAGCCATAATGGCCAACTGGTTCAGATATTTTGCCTGCACGATTTCGTAATTTTCGTTAGCCAGATTTTTTGTTTCGTCCATCAGATAAACTTGTTCTTCGGCTTCGCGGCATTTCAAAAACGCAGCATTTACGCCGATTTCGATATTTTGCTGCACCAGCGCTAACGTTTCCTGTGCAATGCGAGCCTGACTTTTGCTTACATTTACATTTTGTCTGTTTTTGTACAGATTATCGAGTTTGAACGTCAAATTCAGTCCCACCTGCCACGAATTATTATACATATCCATCGGCGGCGTACTCGTAGTCAGCGGTCGTTGCATATTATATCCGCCAAAAGCGGAAATTGCAGGGAACCAATTTGATTTTTGAATGGCGATGTTACGCTCCGCTATCGCTACATTTTTTGCAGTCATCTGCAACGCAGGATTGTTTTTATGCGCCATTTCCGAATAGAAGTTTTGTGCCTGCAAAGTAATTCCCAGATAGTGGCTTTCTTCCGTAATAATAAGGACATCGTTGGGCAACCCCAAAGCATAGCTCAATTGATTACTCAAAATGGCATGACCGTTTTTCATGGTTAATAGCGTTTGTTCGAGATTTTTGATTTGCAACTCGGAGCGTATCAATTCGTTGCGCGTTACCATTTCCTGTTCGTACATTTTGGTAATGTTTTCGAATACCTGTTCGGCAAGGTTTTTATTGAGTTCGAGCACTTTTATTTGGTTTAACAATTTTTGAATATCCAAATAATTGGAAATAATCAAAAATTTAATATCCTGCTCGTTGGCGAACCTGTCCAATTCAGCTAATTGCATTTTAAGTTCGGCAATCTCAATAGACTTCCGAATAACGCCGCCCTTGTACAGCAATTGCGATGCTTGCAGTCCGAAAGTGTTTCCGAAGTGCGGCATTTCAATCGTTTGCGCCTTCGACCAGTCGGAATTTAAAATCGTTACATCGCCCAGATAGAAGGCATTTGCCGAAAATTCGACCGAAGGCAACATTTGATTTTTAGCCGTCTGTAGTTGATGTTTGCTGACATCAACGCCTGCTTCCGAGATTTTTAATTGCTGGTGATTTTGCAATCCGAGTTCAAGCGCTTTTTCAAGCGTGAGGCTGTGTTCCTGTGCTGTCGCAACGATGCTGAACAGAATACAGATTACGGATAATTTTATTAATTTCATTTTTAAAAATTTATTTTTGATTATTACTTAATAAGTGAAATAATTTTTATTATCTTTTGGTGGCACAAAAGTACGGGGCGAAACATGGTCAAAAAAGGTCAAAAGGATAAAAAATTGGGCGTTTAGCCCAAAAACTGTTCGTGAATTCCTACTATTAGACTATATTTGCACAAAAAAGCCAAACATGAAAAATATTATCGAAGTTTTTAACTGGCGACCCGAACTCAAGGGAGCTGATAATGTGGTGTCGATTGGAGAGGATTTTATCCTGTTCGACAAACCTATCATAGCATCGGTATTCGGCTATCCTTTCAAAATTGATGTCGTTACAGCTATTATCTGTGAACAGGGAGAATTGAAAGGGAGCATGGATTTAATTCCTTATCGTTCTACTGCGCCAAGTATGACAATCATATTGCCCGACCAAATTCTGCAATATGAATATATAAGCCCCGATTTTCAGGGCTTGTTTATCGTAATGTCAAAAAAATTTGTTGACAGTTTGGGTATCGAAGACCGCTTCTCAGCGCTCGTGTCAGTTCGTGAAAACCCTTGTATTTCTTTAGCGGCGGAGGAAATGAGAGCGATGCAGACATATTACAGTATGATGTATAATGCAATAAGTGCGAAAGAACACCCTCATCGTTTGGAAATTGCAAAGAACCTGACAAGGGCTTTGTTCTTTGGTGTGGGATATTTTTTCCATAAAACGCCTGAGGATAAAAAGAAAACAAAAAATGAGAAATTGGTGGACGGCTTTCTGAGATTAGTACAGTTGAATTACAAAAAACACAGAAATATAGAGTTTTATGCGGATAAACTCTGCATTACCCCTAAATATATGTCCTCTGTAATCAGGCAGACAAGCAACAAGAGGGCAGGCGATTGGATAGACGACCATGTAATGCTGGAAGCCAAAGCCCTGCTTAAATCTACCAACAGTACCATTCAGCAAATTAGCGATGAACTGAATTTTGCCGACCAGTCCTTTTTTGGTAAATATTTCAAACGGCTTGCAGGCGTGTCGCCAAAAGAATACAGGAAGGGATAAGCATTTTTTTTGCAAAAAACAATCAATTTTAATGTGCTAAACTATTGTTTTTATCATTTATTTTTAGTACATTTGTCGAAAATTACACTGTGTTTTTCTACAGTGTAAGGTTGTTTTTTTGTAAAAATTAATAATGATTAAAGTTAAACAAATTACGAAGAGTTACGGCGATTTGCAGGTGCTGAAAGGCATTGATGTAAGTATTGATAAGGCCGAACTGGTAACTATTGTAGGTCCCAGCGGCGCAGGTAAAACTACGCTCTTGCAAATTATAGGCACGCTTAGCCGTCCCGATACAGGCGAGGTGTGGATTAACGGCGCCTCGGTCTTTGGCCTTAACGACCGCAAGTTATCCGATTTTCGGAATCAGCATATAGGTTTTGTCTTCCAATTTCATCATCTCTTGCCCGAATTTACGGCCTTGGAAAATGTGTGCATGCCCGCGCTGATTGCTAAGCAATCGCAGGCGGCAGCCGTAAAACGCGCTAAGGAATTACTGGATTTCTTAGGCTTGAAAGACCGTTGGGAACATAAACCTAACGAGCTTAGCGGCGGAGAGCAGCAACGAGTGGCCGTAGCCCGCGCCCTGATGAACAAGCCCGATGTGCTGTTGGCCGACGAGCCGTCCGGCAACCTCGATTCGGCTAACAAGGAAGAACTGCACCGCCTGTTCTTCACCCTGCGCAACGAGCTGCAGCAAACCATTGTGATTGTTACGCACGACAAGGAATTGGCCGGCATGAGCGACCGTATATTAAGCATGAAAGACGGGAAAATGGAGTAAATGGGGACGTTTTAAGCAACTCAACAAGCTAAGCCCTTGTTTCACAGAACTTACCTTGATATATTTATCTGTTTCTAAACGGAGTTAGTAAAAATAGGCAATTTTACTAATCGTAGTTAAAATGTTTTTTATATCTTTGCAAAAAAATCTAAAATCAGCATTTATGAGCACCACTCCCTTGATTCATAAAAATGAAATTATTTTCTATCAGGAAAAACACCATGTTAAACGACCTTTTACAGAAGAATACAGGAAGATTTTAGATGATTTTGGTATTGAATATGATAAACGGTATATATTCCATGAACTTGAATTGGATGCATCCCTACGGGATGCTACTATTGCTCATGGCGTAACCAATTCTACCGAGAGATGCATCCCTAACGGGATGCAGAAGGTTGATTGTAATTAATTTAACCGATCAATACTATGCCCAACTCCTATTTCCGCTTTAAGCAATTTACCGTGCAGCAGTCGGCAGCAGCCATGAAGGTGAACACCGACGGGGTGCTGCTGGGCGCCTGGGCCGATGTGCAGGGCGCTACGCGCATATTGGATATAGGCACAGGCACAGGCCTTATTGCCTTGATGCTTGCGCAACGTACATCTACAGCGCTTATTGATGCAGTGGAAATAGATGAGGATTCGGCAAGGCAGGCGATTGAAAATGCGGCAGCAAGCCCCTGGTCGGAGCGCATGAGGGTTTTTGCCGCGCCCTTTCAACGCTATATGCTAAGTACTGCCGACCGCTACGATTTGATAGTGTCGAATCCCCCTTATTTTGTTGATGCGCTGTTGCCCGACAAGGAGCAGCGCTTAGTGTCGCGCCATGCCGCGAGTTTGCCTTATGATGAACTTATTGTCGGCGTTAATGCTTTGCTCACGAACTTCGGCCGTTTTTGCCTGATACTGCCTTACGCCGAGGGCAATGTGTTTATTGCCAAAGCAGCCCTTGCAGGACTATACTGTACCTGTAAAACCAATGTGTGTTCCACTCGCGAAAAACCGATAAAGCGCTTGCTGCTTGCTTTTGAACGAGAGCAGGCGCCGCTTAAGGAAGATACGCTGCATATCCACTTGCCTACGAAAGAGGTGAAAAATGCCGACATAGCCGCCTCCTACACCTCGGAATACCGCGCGTTGACCAAGGAGTTTTATTTGTATTTTTGAGGGATAATTACACCTTAACGTTTAAAGAAAACCGATAATTTTACCCATAAGCTTGTGTTTTAGGCAAATAAATACTACCTTTACATTTACAAGCTTTCCTCCAACCTGCCATTTTTTTTGGCGGATGTAAGGTTTATGAAAATTATTGCTTATCCTTGCTTTTGAATAGGTAAAAAACTTGTAATAAAATTTATATGACTTAAAATTTAACATATCCTATAATTAAGCGTTATCTTTGATTTTGTCCTTGAAAACTTAGACACTTTCAATGTGTACAGCAAAACAAAGTTCAACGCTCACGGCAATCGTGAGCTTTGTTCAAAGTTTGTTGTACAGGTAGTCTAAGACCTCAAGGGCGAATTAAGGATAAGTTCATGATTTTTTATTTTATAACACAATATAAATCAATAATAAACAAATAATAAATAATAGATAAGAACAGGTTTTTGCGTAGGGCCGGCCCCCCTGATAACGGAAAGGTAAATAAATTGAGAATTGACAGTTGAGAATTGAGAATTACTGATTTCAATCATCACTCATCAATGAAAAAGCCTTTCCACGAAAGAAAAACCTAAGCGCACGGCAATGCAACAGTAAATTTAACTCATGTAAAAAGGCTCCTGCAAAGGTAAGGAAATAAGGCGAACCACCAAAACCTCCCCTAAAGAGTGGGACAGGTTTGGCGCATCTGCTAAGGCACTTGTTGTGCCGGCGGTTGTGTGAAAAAAACAGCTCCCCATTGCCGAAAAGCTGTGAGTAAGTAGGCCTTAACTAAATTTTTTTAAAGATTATGAAAAAATTGATAATATGTTCGTTTCTTTTCCTAATTGTACTTTTTGGTCTTTTAGGTGGTGGTTGTACTCCTGATCCCGGCGGTGCACCACCTCAGTGCAAATCTTATCAAACACATTTAAATTTTTATGGACTTCAAATGTATGGCGATACTTATTTAAATTTCACATGGTTAAGTAGTTTTAGCGAGGCTTTAAATAAAGGATTCAGCATTGCTGTTACTACTAAATCAACGGCGTATTGTACTTATAATCAAACCCAAACATATACATATAGTAATAGAGCAGATGTTTCTGATATTACTATTTATAAAGTTAAGCTTCCAGAAGTCGCGAGCGGCAAAGCGGCGATTACTGTGAAAATAGAAACTCCTTGCACCTACTATAATGCTTGGATAGGCACTTATGTAAAATACACATGGACAAGAACTGTAAATGATACTTACATAAATAATTTTGATATGGGTTTCGGCCAAGCATCACTTTGTAGTAGTAGTGGCAGTTCCGGCGGAAGCTCTGGAGGTTCAGGTGGAAGCGGCGGTTCCGGTGGTGGCCTTGGCGGCGGAATTAGTGAGCATGGCATGGCCTATTTGCAACATTGTTACGAACAGAATATGGTGCAATTTTAAATTATTAAAATCAGAAAATTATGAAAAAGATTATTTATTTTTTAGTAATAATGCTTTGTATCACAGGATGTAATACAAAGGAGGAAATCCATAACCCTGCGGAAGATATACAAACGCCCGAAACCGCCGGACAGGTTATACAGGAAATTATTTATAACCAATACAGTAAATATGCCAAATATTTTGACGCTAATGTTGATATTGAGGTGTCTTATGGTTCATCAAGTTCACACCCCATGCAAACTCGTGGTTTTAGCGCTCAAGAAATAACATTAAGTAGGGATGGTGCATTAAGTACAAGAAGCGGCGCCGAAAGCAGGATTATAACGATTAACGGTAAAACGCCTGAGCAACTCAACCAGTTAACCGCCATACAAACACGCGGCGGCGGCGACCCAACACTCACACATGATTTGTACGGACAGGAGGTTACCTTTACCATCAAAGAAAGTATATTGGTTAATGACGTGCCGGTACTTATTGATACGGCCATAACTATGTATGTGCCCAAGATGGCGGAAATAGCCTACCCTAAAGCGCACCAAGTCTTGTATCCTGTTTGCAAGTTTAACAATTATCGTTTACAATGGGATAAGGACCTGCTGAACGATAACGGTATGGTAATTATAGTGGAATGGGACGGCGATATGCTGGAAGGTTCGGTACTCAATACCTATATCCAGCGGATAGATATAGTAGAAGATAACGGAGAAACAATTATTAAGCCCGAAATGTTTGAGGATATCCCTCACACAGCCATTGCGCGGGTATCTATCCTGAGGGGAAATATTGAGATAGCGGAGATAACGGAGGATATGGTCTATAAGTTCTATGCCGAATCCAATGCCTCTTTGAGAACGATTATTCTGAAAGAAGATATTGTTTTTGAATAATTGTTAAAAGCACACAGGTGAGGCAGATTAGACTGATTTTCACAGCTAAAATAAATACAATCTTGATTGTAGAAGAATAAAACTGCGTATATCTGTGTTATCTGTGTGCTATTTTTTGTAAATTTGCAATATGAAAAAATATTTATTACTGCTTTTCGCTATATTGCTGACAATTTCCTGTTCATTGGAAGAAGAAAAGGTAACCGACCCTTTCGAGTTCTTTTGGCGCGAAATGGACAGAAAGTATGTATATTTTGAGGAAAAGGGAGTGGACTGGAATGAGGTATATGCTACTTATAAACCCCGCACTGCTACAGCCAATCGCGAGGAACTGCTGCAAATATTTCAGGAAATTATCAATCTCTTAAAAGATGGGCATGTGTCGATTACAACGCAGGATACACATATACGGTATGAATGGTGGAATAAAGATGAAATAGTGTTTTACTATTGGGCTGAGCACATCGTTACTTTTCCTACACATCTCAATGATGAGGATGGCTTCCAAGTTTTTCAGCTTAAAAATGATATTATTTACATTAATTTTTATACTTTTCATACTTACTTTGATATTAATAAATTTCGACATCTTCTTTATGACTATTCTTTTTCCAAAGGTGTTATTATAGATATTCGTCTGAATGGAGGCGGTAGCACAAACAGTTTCAGCGAGTTTGCATCCTGCTTTGGCACAGGTCAGCGGACAGTATTGTACCGGCGTAATAAAACTGGCCATGGACATAACGATTTTTCCGATTATTTTCCCCTTAAGGCAACAGGTAGAGGGGTTGTCAACGAAAATATACCCATAGTGATATTAACGGGAAGTTACACTTACAGCGCGGCTAATTTTTTTGCCGCCATTATGAAAACCCTGCCCAATGTTACGCTCATCGGTATGCCTACCGGGGGGGGCGGCTCTGCCAGTTTTTGGTATGTAATGCCTAACGGATGGACAATGCACTACCCCACCAGTCCTACATACGATATAGAGTATCGTTCTATTGAGTCGGGGGTAACACCACATTATTATATCCTTACAACGGCTGAAGATGTGGAAATTGCCCAACAAACAGGAGTCTATCCTTTAATGGAGTTTGCCTATCAGTATTTAATGAGTCAATGTGATAATGAGCCAATGTGATGATGAGTAAATTGTTTTTAAAAATAGCTAAGTGGGGTGGGTTGATTATTGTCAATAGCTTGCTTTTTATAGTTCCCTTTTTGTGGGATCAATTTTTTTTCCTGATTTTCGGAGCCTTTGCCCTGCTGTTTAAAATAAGCGGGCAATTGAAAAGAACCGCTTGGCAATTGCTCTATAGCTTTGCGGTTATTCTGCTCTGGCAATCCGGTATTATGCATTGGATGCACTCCTACGCTATATTATGGTGGGCAAGTATATTAGCTATTCTTTTTCTATGTGTTCTTACTTTTTTACCCTTTTTCCTGTATTTTAGCCTGATTAACAGGCTGCGTATTGCGGAATATGCTAAGTATTTGCTTTTTAGCTTGGTGTGGCTATTCTTTGAGTGGCAGAGCTTTGAATGGGACTTGACTTATCCCTTCCACACCCTGGGCTATTATTTGGGCAATGTTCCTCCGCTTATCCAATGGTATGCCTGCACGGGCGTATTGGGCGGTACGCTATGGATACTATTGCTTAATTGGACTGTTTTATGCTGCTTCAACAATAAGCTGTCGAAATCCATTAAATGGGGTTATATAATAATGGCTGTTGTTCCGATACTTCTTTCCGTTGTGATGTATTGTTTCCCCTTGACTGCTGAGCGTACTGAAAAGCTATTGGCTGTGAATATCAAAAAAGAAAAAGATTGTACGACCTGTGGTAAAGATTATGTTTTTAACAATGTCTTAGACCAATTGTACGCAACAATGGATAGCGCTGTTTTTTTAGCCGTATGTCCGGAAACTGTTTGCCATTTGCCGGCTACTTCTTTCCCTTATAATTCTTATTTTTCTGCCATAAAACGTTTGATAAAACAACTGGCCCCGCAGGCTACGGTCTTATTTGGCGCTGCTACTCAGGATGTGCAGGGCGAGGTTCCTTTCCATGATAAGCGGTATTTCAATATGGCCCTTTCCTGTGATGCTACAGGCTGGACAGGTTTTAGAAATAAGATGCGCTTAGTGCCTTTCGGCGAATTTTTTCCTTACTCATCAATTTTTAATAAAATAATTGATACGGACAGCATTGTTAGCTATCCGTTTACTTATAAAAAAGAATATGACACTATCATAGGCGTTAGGGAGGTACAGGTGCTTCCCTTAATATGTTATGAGTTGTATTTCACTAATCTTATTGGCCAACAGCTAAGGAAAAACAAGGTGCAATTACTGGTAGCTATATCTAACGACTATATAGTAGCTCAGCCGATTTTTGCTCGGCAATTTATCCGCATGGCTAAGGTACAGGCGGTATCATTCAGGAAAACGGTAGTAAAATCTGCCATGTATGGCGTCTCGTTCATCATTGCTCCAAAGGGTGAACTATTGACACAGTCGGGCTATAATACCTCCGAAGTTATCAGCGCCGAGGCGCCCATTAACAGCCACCTTACGCCGTTCGGCCAATACGGTAACAGCGTGGCTTATTTATTGTGGCTAATCTTATTTTTTGTTGCATCAATACTACATTATTATGAAAAAAAGACTGTTATTCTTAATCCTTGTACTTAATATTGCCTCTGTAACCGCCTATTGTCAGGAATACCGCGGAAAATTCAGCAGCAGCGCGAGCATCGGCGCGCGAAGCCTCTACAACAACATGCTCTATCCCTATACTTTCCGCGGCGCCAACTATAACCTGAATTTCGAGTGGCAGGGTCTTAGCCCCGAACAATGGCTCTCGGATGTAAAAGTGCAGTTGCATTTCGCACCGCTCTTTGCTTTAAACAGCGCCGTCAATATAAAATTATATAATACGGTTATCTACGTATTTGGGGCCGAAGCGCAGGTGCAGCAAATGAAAAAAATAACCGCACTGTCCAATGATAATTTTTCCCTTTTTGCCGGCGGTAATTTAAGCGGGGCTGTCGGGTATCAAGTGTTTGTCGATGTCTTCTCTGAAGGAGCGACTTATTCTTTTAACCCGCTTGATTTTTCCTTGGGCGCCTCCTTACATGCCGAATACAAGTGGGGCAAGCTAACCTTGTCCGACAATTTTCAACTGCTGCTGTTGGCAGGAACCTTTTACCCTCAATACGGCAACAATAATCCCTTTACCTCTGTGGGTACGGCTCCCGATTACTTTTTGTTTACTTCCATAGGCAAACTCAATAGGCTAAGCAATTTATTTAAAGTAGAATTTCCTGTAACCATCAACAAAAAACTGTGGAATACTGTTTTTGTCGGCTACCGTTTGGCTTACGAATATTCCACTATTCGCGACAATCCTTATAGAGATCTTACCCAGGCCCTTTGTTTGGGCATCGTATTTAGAATATCGAAATACAATGAATAATTAAGAAACTGTTTAAATTTTAAAGTAACAAAATATAAGCGTTAGGATAAATTTATTAAGAGATAGAAGTCCCGTAAGGGACGTGATATGGATAACCGCAGGTGAGCGAAGCGTAGCCTGCGGTTAGACGAACCGCCTCTGCCTTTCGCGCGGAGCAGAGCCTTTGCCTTGAAAGACCTAGCTTCCCCGCGAGAAGCGAGACGACTTGTCATCAGCCCCGAGCTGCCCCCCTGCGGGGGTTGCACGGGGTTATTCATGTTTCGCTCCTTACGGAGCATGTAAATACAATCAATAAATTAAGAAAACCGATAATTTCGCTCATAAGCTTGTGTTTTGGAAAAATAAATGAGAAGCAAAATGTAGTGAAACTATGTAAATTCGCTAAGTTATTCCATAATTTTTTCTTATCTTTGTTGCATTATACGGTAAAATTCACCACGAAACACCACTCGTAGCCGATTTTCCGTCAAAGTTTATTTTATTTACAAGCCCCGAAGCAGTAAGAGGAGGGCAAATTGTCAAAGGAGTAGATTATGGAAGCAATAATTATTCAAGATAAAATATACGAAGTAAGAGGCGTAAAAGTAATGTTGGATAGAGACTTGGCTGAAATGTACGGTGTCGAAACCCGCGCCCTAAATCAAGCGGTTAAACGAAATATTGAACGGTTTCCCAATGATTTTATGTTCCAATTAACAGATGAGGAGTTTAAAAATTGGAAATCACAAATTGTGATTTCCAATTCTATCAAAATGGGGGTAAGGAACAAGCCCTTTGTTTTCACAGAGTTGGGCGTAGCAATGTTGAGCAGCGTACTTAATTCAAAAACAGCGATTCAGGTAAATATGAAAGTGATGAGAGCCTTTGTAGCCGTTCGTCAATTATTGTTAAATCCCTCGGCAAATGAAATGAAAACATTACAAAATGAAATTAAAGAATTAAAACAGTATATTGAAGAAGTATTTGAGGATTACAACGATATTAATGAGGATACTCGTATGCAGCTTGAGTTGATCAACGGAACCTTGGCGGAATTGCAATCAAAAAGCAAGGCAATAGATAAACCTCGCAGGCCGATAGGCTTTAATGCTATTAAAGACCGAAATATTGCAGAGACGCAATAAATACACCTTGGGTAAGTGAGCAGGGAATTTTTTCAATTATAAAAAATTTAGTATCTTTGTAATTCTACAACTGGAATATGGATAAGCTTTTCGTGGAAGAAAAAAAAATAGTGGAAACGCCACTGATGAAACAATATAGCATGATTAAGGCCAAAAACCCTGATGCTATCTTGCTTTTTCGAGTGGGTGATTTTTATGAAACCTTCGGCGACGACGCTATTATTGCCAGCGAAATCTTGGGAGTAACGCTTACCCGCCGAGCCAACGGAGCTGCAGCTTACGTGGAGTTGGCAGGTTTCCCGTACCATGCCTTAGATACCTATCTGCCGAAATTGGTGCGCGCAGGCAAGCGCGTGGCCATTTGCGACCAGTTGGAAGACCCTAAAACCGCTAAGAAAATTGTTAAACGCGGAGTAACCGAATTGGTAACGCCCGGCATTGCTTATAACGACACCATTCTTTCGCACAAGGAAAATAATTTCTTAGCCTCGGTATATGTTGACAAGGAAAGAAGCGGCGTGGCTTTCTTGGATATTTCTACCGGCGAATTTCACGTAGCCGAAGGCGATATTGATTATATTGATAAATTATTGGCCAACTATGCGCCTAAGGAAGTACTCCATAAAAAAGAACAGGAAAAATTGTTCAACGAACATTTCGGCGTAAAATATTATACCTACAAATTAGACGAGTGGGCCTACTCGCCGGAGGCTACCCGCGATAAACTGTTGACGCATTTCCAAACTGCCTCGCTGAAAGGTTTCGGGGTTGATGAGCTGCGCTTGGCTACAGTGGCGGCGGGGGCTGTGCTGTTCTACCTTGAACTTACGCAGCACGCCCGACTGCAACATATCACCGCCATTTCGCGCATCGACCGCGACCGCTTTGTGTGGCTCGACCGCTTTACCATGCGTAATTTAGAACTGTTCCACTCTCCGAATGAGAGTGCCAAAACGCTGATTGATATTATTGACAAGACGATTTCACCTATGGGCGCACGTTTGCTGAAACGATGGGTGGCCATGCCCTTGAAAGAGGTTTCGGCCATTAACGCCCGCCTCAATGTGGTTGATTATTTCCTGCAACACGAGGAACTGTGCGATTTGTTTAAAACGAATATCTATGAAATAGGCGATTTGGAACGTATTATTTCGCGCGCTGCGGCAGGTCGTTGTACGCCGCGCGAAGTGGTACAGCTAAAGAACGCCCTGAGGGCCTTGAAGCCGATTAAAAAAAGCTGTGAAGCGGCGCAGGAACCGACATTGCAAAAAATCGGCGAACAGTTGAACCTCTGCTCCGGCATTGCACAGCGCATTGAAAAGCAATTAGTAGCCAATCCGCCCAATCAGGTGGGAAAAGGTGCGGTGATTGCCGACGGAGTACATGCCGAATTGGACGAATTACGCAATATCTCGCGCAATGGCAAGGATTATCTGATAGGCATACAGCAACGCGAGGCCGAGCGCACAGGGATTACCTCGCTGAAAGTGAGTTTTAATAACGTGTTTGGTTATTATATCGAAGTGCGCAATACCCATAAGCATAAAGTGCCGACCGAATGGATACGCAAGCAGACCCTGACGGAGGCCGAGCGTTATATCACCGAAGAACTTAAACAGTACGAAGAAAAGATATTAGGAGCAGAGGAGAAAATTATAGTTTTGGAGCAACAACTGTATCAGGAATTAGTGGCTTCTCTGGTCGATTATGTAACATCTATTCAACTGAACGCCTCGTTGATAGCCCAGTTAGACTGCCTGCTGGCCTTTGCCGAATTAGCACAGAAAAACCGCTACTGCAAACCTGCAGTCAACGACTCCACGGTGATTGATATCAAAGGAGGTCGGCATCCGGTAATTGAGCAGATGCTGCCCTTGGGCGAGACTTATGTGAGCAACGATGTGCTGATTGGTACTGAGGAGCAACAAATCATGATTATCACCGGGCCGAACATGTCGGGTAAAAGTGCCCTGCTGCGACAAACAGCGCTCATCGTGCTGATGGCGCAAATAGGCTCGTATGTGCCTGCTGCAGCTGCTACTATAGGCGCTGTTGACAAAATTTTCACGCGGGTAGGCGCTTCCGACAACATTTCGCGGGGCGAATCGACCTTTATGGTGGAAATGAATGAAACGGCCAGCATCTTGCACAATCTCTCGCACCGCTCGTTAGTTTTATTGGACGAAATAGGCCGCGGCACCAGCACCTACGACGGTATTTCCATTGCCTGGGCAATGGTGGAATATATACACGAACACCCTGCGGCTAAGGCCAAGACCTTGTTTGCTACCCATTACCACGAATTGAACGAGATGGAAGAACGTTATCATCGCGTTAAGAATTACAATGTGAGCGTGAAGGAAGACGGCAAGCAGGTGATTTTCCTGCGTAAATTGCAGCCCGGCGGGGTAGCGCACAGTTTTGGCATTCATGTAGCCCGCATGGCCGGAATGCCTGGGGTGGTGCTAAGCAGCGCCGAACAAATGTTGTTAAAATTAGAATCGCAGCGCGGCGGCCGTATCAGCGGCAGCGGTAAAAAGCGTCCTGAAACGGGAGGCATACAAATGTCGTTTTTCCAGTTAGACGACCCTGTGTTGGCCAAATTACGCGAAGAATTAGACAAGATCAAGATTGAAAACCTTACCCCTCTGGAAGCCTTCGACAAATTGCGCGAATTCCAGCGCTTGGTGAAGGAGTAACGTGTGTTTTTAGTTGTATGCAACCCGCGTGCAGCCTTGCTTGACACCGCAACGAAAAAGACAGATAAATGACAAATTAAAACTATGCCACTAAAAAGAGATCTGATATATATTGACGGAAAAGACGAATCAAGCCGTGTCGTTTCTTATTCATATCGTGGCGATAAATGTGTAATTATTTTCAAAAATAACAATACAGAATATTCATACGGTAAAAATAGGGTAAGAATTATCAAAACAGCAATAAGCGACGTTAAAGCCTACAATATTTTCGATTATTTGAAAAAGATTGCAGACACAATCGGACTAAAAACGGAAGAAGGTAACAATATACTTGCAAAAAGTTATGAATTAGTTTCGGTTATACCGAAAGATTGTATCCTTGCAAATTATTTAGATAGAACAATATCTCTAAAAAAAGAATATAGTCAGCCAATAGAGATTTTTCCTTTTGGATTTAATGTCAGTCAAAAAGAGGCTGTAAATAAGGCATTTTTTTCCTCTTTGAGCGTTATTGAAGGACCACCGGGAACGGGAAAAACTCAAACCATATTAAATATTATTGCTAATGCAGTTATGAATGGACAAAGTGTTGCTGTTGTTTCAAGCAATAATTCAGCAACTAAAAATGTTTACGAAAAACTCAAAAAAAACGGCATTGAATTTATTGCCGCACTTCTCGGAAATTCCCAAAACAAAAAAGAATTCATTGAAAGCCAGACAGATATTCCCGATTTGTCGGAGTTCAAGTTGTCTCATATTGAAAAAACGAAAATAAAAGAAAAAGTTCGGACGCTTTTTAATCAACTCGCTGAATATCTGAATAAAAATAATGAATTGGCGTTATTGAAACAAGAACTTGATAATATAAAAACCGAACACCAACATTTTCAATATAGTTACAAAGAGAAAACGGTTTCTGAATTTAAGAAAAATATAACCGCCGATGATTTGCTTTTATTGTGGTTGTCTGTCGAAAATCAAGCAAAAAAAGGAAAGAAATTTGGTTTTATAAAAAGATTGGTTTTTCGACTGAAATATGGAATTAAAGATAAGTCGTTTTATTCGCACTCTTTTGGAAAAATGATATTCATTTGTCAGTCTATATATTATCCTGTAAAAATTTCAGAACTAACCGATAAGGAAAAAACATTAGAAACTTCGCTGAAAAGATTTTCTTTTGACGGCAAAATGAAAGAATATACAAAACTATCAATGCAACTTTTGAAAGCCGAATTGTACAAAAAATATGAACACCAAAAACGACAACGCTACACGATAAATGAACTTCGTTCCAAATCGTCCGAATTTATTAAAGATTATCCTGTAATTATGAGTACAACATATTCTTTAAGAAGAAGTTTATCTGATGGAATTTCTTACGATTATGTGATTATTGACGAATCTTCACAAGTTGATTTAGCAACAGGTGCGCTTGCTTTATCTTGTGCAAAACGAGCCGTAATTGTAGGCGATTTGAAGCAACTTCCTAATGTGGTTGATTCCGTTATGAAAGAGAAAACGGATTTTGTTTTCGATTCTTTTAATCTATCCGAACCTTATCGGTATTCAAATAACAGTTTGCTTTCTTCGGTAATGAAACTTTTTCCCGATGTGCCAAAAACGCTTTTGAGAGAGCATTATCGTTGCCACCCCAAAATCATAGATTTTTGCAATAAGAAATTTTACGACAATCAACTCATTGTTCTTACTGAACAAACAACAAAACGACAACCTCTTGTCGTTTATAAAACTTCGCCCGGAAATCACGCACGAGAGCGAATGAATCAAAGGCAAATTGATATTATCAAGCAAGAAATTATCCCAAATGAACAACTTGAAACGGTAGATTTAGGAGTTGTTACACCTTATCGCAATCAAACAGACGCTTTACAAAAAGCATTTCAAGGAACTACAATAAAAGCGGACACAGTCGATAAATTTCAAGGTAGAGAAAATGAAGTTATTATACTTTCTACTGTTGATAACGAAATTTCAGACTTTACAGACAATCCAAATCGTTTAAACGTAGCGGTTTCTCGTGCAATAGAACAACTAATACTGGTTGTGAATGGAAACGACAGCGAAAAAGACAACAATATTGCCGATTTAATCCGATATATTGAGTATAACAATTTTTCAGTAGTTCAAAGTGATTTATGCTCTATCTTTGATTGTTTGTATAAAGGATTTGAAAAAAAACGATCACAAATAATTTTAAAAAGCGGTAAAGTGTCTGAGTTTGATAGCGAAAACTTAATGTATGCACTGATTAAGGAGGTCCTATCACACGATAACTTTTCAAAATATGGAGTTCTTTTGCATTTTTCGGTTAGGAATCTTATCCGAGATTTTTCCAAGTTGGACGAACAGGAATACAAATACGCAAGCAATCCTCTAACACATTTAGATTTTTTGATTTATAACAAACTCGGAAAAAGCCCTGTCCTTGCGATAGAAGTTGACGGATTTACGCACCATAAAAAAGGTACCCGACAAGCAGAAAGAGATGAAATGAAAGACAAAATATTAGAAAAGTACGATTTGCCACTTTTACGCTTTGTGACAAATGGAAGTAATGAAAGGCAGAAATTAACGAGTAAACTAAATGAAATACAAAGGAATAACTAACAAATGGACTGCGTATAGCTGGTGCTTTGGCGGAAGTAAAACAATGGCAATTTGCAGGTGGAAATTTATAGGCAAAAATAATACTGCATGTTTTATTGTGTAAAATGTGCAGTAAATTAGCTTTAGATTTTGAAATACTGCATATTTTTTATACTTTTGTGGGCAGAAAAACAAAGATATATGAGAAAATTTGATTATTCGTTTTTAAAAAACTCATTATTGCCGACCAGTTTACTTGGCACTACCAACAGTATTGCAGAACTGAAAGCACTTGACAAAATCCGCAAACATGATTTTCAGAATATCTTCACAAAATTGGAAAGCATAGCCAAAGTACAGTCGGTCAAAGGCTCGAATGCTATTGAAAATATCGTTACCACCGACAAGCGTATTGAGGAAATTGTTAATCACTCGTCTGCCCCACTCAACCATAATGAACAGGAAATTGCAGGTTATCGTGATGCACTTAATGCTATTCACAACGGTTTTGAAAATATCTCACTTGACGAACAAACTATCTTGAATCTGCATTCCGTCTTGCTTTCCTTTACCGAAACAGGTGGCGGTCAGTATAAAACTTCCGACAATGTAATTTTGGAAATTGACAGCGACGGCAACCGAAAAATACGGTTTATGCCCACAAAAGCCACAGAGACACAATCGGCTATGCAACAACTTGTGTATGCGTTCATTGACGCCAATAGTGATAACGGAATAAACAAATTGCTTTTGATACCATGTTTTATTCTTGATTTTTTGTGCATTCACCCATTTTCCGATGGAAACGGAAGAATGTCGCGCTTGCTTTCTTTGTTGCTGTTGTATAGAGCTGGTTATGATGCAGGAAAGTATATTTCTTTTGAAGAACAAATCAACAAAAACAAAAATTCTTACTACGAAGCGTTGAGAAAATCTTCTGAAAACTGGGAAAATAACACGAATGATTATTTGCCGTTTATCGAAAACTTTATTTTTACGCTACTTATATGCTACAAAGAACTTGACAAGCGTTTTGCCCTTATTCAATCAAAAAAAGTTTCAAAACGCGAGCGAATTGAGCAAACCATACTTAACAGTTTGCTTCCGCTCGGCAAGCGAGAAATTAATTATATTTTACCTGATGTTTCTGCAACAACCATAGAAAATATTGTTTCTCAAATGCTTAAACAAGGAAAAATTAAAAAAATCGGAACATTCAAAGATGCCAAGTATATTAAAAATTGACAGAAATAGTGCAGACAAAACCTCCTCTATTGTCAATAATCTTAGCGTTAAGCATTGGGAAAAGAATAACTGAGGGAGATATTTGGCTCAAAAGTGAAGAATATTCAGCTCAAAAAAGTACATTTCTGTCAAAAAATCATTACATTTGCCTAATTATACTTTAAATAAACAATTATGAAAGAACAGATTTTTGAATTGACAACCACTGAATTGAAAGAGATTGCTAACGCTCTTCAGGATAAAATCACCGAAGGATTAAAAGCCGATAAACAGGAAATAGCGGCCATTCCGACCCATATTAAACCCGCCGAAAATATTCCGGACGGCAAGGTTCTGGCCTTAGATTGGGGCGGTACCAATTTCCGTGCAGCTATTGTGGAGTTTAAAAATGGAAAGGCAAGCATTTTGGAGAGTAGGAAAGCGCCCCTGTCGAAAGATGAAACTAAGGGATTTACGGCAGACAGGCTGCACGAAGAAATGACGAAGGTGATTGCCCAATTGGCCACCTTAGATGAAAAGGTTACCCGCATCGGTTATTGTTTTTCATATCCTGCGGCTTGCCGTTTAAACGGCGACGCCATACTTCTGCGCTGGACCAAGGGCATTGATATTCCCGACATGATTGACCAGGCTGTGGGAGAGCTCTTGTTGAAATACCTGAACAATCACAAAGAGATTAAGCCTAAGTTTGAGAATATAAAAGTACTGAACGATACGGTGGCCTGTTTGTTTGCCGGTTTGGAAGATGCCGGTTATGAATCTTACATTGGCCTCATTGTCGGAACAGGCACCAATATGGCCGGCCTGATGCCCCTGAACAAGATAGACAAACTGAATAGCGTCGGCGATAAACTTGTTCCTGTAAACCTTGAGTCGGGGAATTTTAATCCGCCCCATCTTACGGTGATAGACGGATTGGTTGACGCCATGTCTAATAATAAGGACTGTCAGCGCTTTGAGAAAGCCATCTCGGGCGGCTATTTGGGCGAAATGTACAAAACGGTTTTCATGGATCAAAAAATCAAGTATAATTTTGATGGAGAAGATTTGTCAAATGTTATCAATAACCCCGCACAATATACCGAAGAGCAGGTGAAAGTGGCCAAAGCTGTTCAGGAACGTTCGGCTAAATTAGTAGCCGCTTCGTTGGCCGGAATGGTGCAGGTGTTGACGGCGCAGAACCCGACCTTGAAGAAAATAGGGCTTGCAGCAGACGGCAGCGTATTTTGGAGCGAAAACGCACAACAGCAATGCGGGTATAAGAAAATAGTGGAAGAAACATTGCAACAACTGCTGCCTGCGGGTGTAACTGTAACGGTATTAAAAAAATTGAAAGAGCCTAACCTGATTGGTTCCGCTATTGCGGCGCTGTCGTGAAATGTAACAAATATAAAGTAAAAAAAATCCCTGCTGAAATTTCAGCAGGGATTTTTTTATGCATCATTTTCATGATTTAGTTTACCACCTTAATTACCACTCTTCTGTTTTGTTTGCGGTTTTCTTCGCCGGTATTAGGTACTATAGGCTCGTGGTCGAGCTTGGAGGCTGTGCCTGTAATACGTTTTTCATCAATGCCTTTGGAAATCAGGTAGGCTTTGGTGTTGTTAGCGCGTCCCAAACCTACTTTTTCATTGATATCGTTGCCGCCGATTTCGCAGGTATGGCCATAGATAAATACGTCCATGTCGGGATATTCTTTCAACAGCTCAATCTTCTTGTCTAAGTCTGCTTTCTGCTGAGCTGTGGGTGCCGTTTGCGACAGGTTGTAATGATCTATCGGCTGCTCGATTTGATCTTTTATTGCTTGCAGCGCTGCTTTTTCGGCTGCTAAACGTGCGGCTTCTTCATCGGCCAAGCGTTTGGCTTCGGCAG
>Ga0099364_10002744_pt1 | contig 27915 bp, 25 predicted proteins | sample TergutTh196P3_FD_73070 | JGI IMG/M metagenome (GOLD analysis project Ga0099364, IMG submission 73070) | Microcerotermes parvus P3 segment gut microbial communities from Pointe-Noire, Republic of the Congo - Th196 P3 | ecosystem: Host-associated > Arthropoda: Insects > Digestive system > Gut ... | reverse complement strand
CCCAGCTCTGCACTGAAAATCTCTGCAGCTTCATTGTTCGTCACCGCATCGGCAACGGAAACCTCGACACTCATGGCATTCCAGCGATTCTGATTATCGCGGATAGGTTGGTAAAAAGCGTCTTCTATCGCGAAATTTTGTTCTATGGTGCGCACGTCAAAGCTGAATGTCCGGAACTCTTTATCAAGCCCCGACAGCACCTTATTCAGATGGAAATTCACTCTGTAAAGCGTGCCTTCTTTCAGAGGCTCGTCGGGCGAGAATTCTATCAAGCGCTTGCTTTTCCAATACACACGCCCCTTCACCGCCGGTGAAAAGCTAAACACTTTGTCTTTGATTTCTGTGAACGGTTCCACTTGCGGCTGGTCTTCCGCCAATTCAATTTGAATAACGGCTTTAGTGGAAATTTGCCCCGAAGTAAAGCCACTGATATAGCGACTGAAATTTTGGTTTACCTCGATAGTTTTTTGCTTACACGCCGACAGTCCGGCGAATAGCACCGATACGGTTAGCAATTTGATGAGCTGTGATTTCATGGCGATGTGTTTTGATAGTTTTAGTATTAATTCGAAATGCAAAGATACGAAAAATAATGAAAAAAGAAACCTTTTTTACAGCGTTTTTTTTAGGGTTCAAAAAAAAGTTGTATCTTTGCACCACATTAAAACAAGAATATGGAACAACAGGTTACTTCAAACTATCTAAGTGCCATTCAAACGATAAAGAATGCCATACTCAAAAGTCGCTATAGGGCAGCAACCTTGGCAAACAGGGAACTGTTGTCGCTTTACTACGGAATCGGCAAGTACATTTCCGAAAATAGTCGAATTAATTTTTGGGGGACAAAAGCGATTGATACCATTTCCCGAAACCTACAACAAGAGATCTCCGGACTACGAGGTTTCTCTCCATCCAACATAAAAAATATGAGAATGTTTTACGAGGAGTGGAATCAGTTCTATGCATTTCGCCAGTCAGCAACTGGCGAAATGGTCGTTTTATCTCAAGAAATAGACCTCCAAGAACTCACCTCAATTCGCCAGTCATCAATTGGCGAATTACAACCTCCTCTACTTGAGGATAATACAATTCGTGCGTTGGTAACGCACGATATTGGCATATTTCTTGATTGTTTCCTCAAAACAGGATTTACCCACCATTGCGAAATTCTGACAAAGGTTAAAACTGTGGAAGAACGCCTGTTCTACATCGAACGCTGTGCAACCGAATTTTGGAGTGTTGAAAAATTAAAGTATAATCTCAAAAGCGATTTATACACTAACCAAGGCAAACTACCCAACAACTTCCAAATAACTATTTCTGACAAAGATTTTGAACGAAAAGCAATGATGTCATTCAAAGACGAATACTTGCTCGATTACATCAATGTGGAATCGCCTGATGATGAGCCTGACGAACGAGTATTAGAGAGCGAGATTATGAATAATATCCGAAAATTCATTATGTCATTAGGTAAGGATTTTTCTTTTATTGGCAACCAATACCGCTTGATAGTAGAAGAACAGGAGTATTATATTGACTTACTTTTCTACAATCGACAATTGCAATCGTTGGTGGCTATTGAGTTAAAACGAGGTGTTTTCAAGCCTGAGTATTTAGGAAAGATGAATTTTTATTTGTCGGCATTAGACGATTTAGTAAGGCTTCCACACGAAAACCCCTCCATCGGAATCATCTTGTGTAAATCGCAAAACCAACGACTTGTGGAATATGCTTTTCGTGACATGAGTAAGCCGATGGGTGTAGCCACTTACAGAACGGCAAAAGAATTACCGCCCGAATACAAAGGCATACTACCGGATACAGAAGGCTTGATAGAATTGTTATAGCAGATTTTTTTGTAGAGGTCAAAAAAAAAGTTGTATCTTTGCTCCATGTTTGGGGGGGCGTGTGGTCGCAAGTTCGAATCTTGTCGTCCCGACTGCTGAGAATCAAGCACTTATGGAGGTTTCTATAAGTGCTTTTTTTGATTCCCCAACATCTCCAAAAGCCCGTCTTTCCAATGAGGAATGGACAATCCGAAACGTTGTTTGATTTTAGTTTTATTCAAAACGGCATAAAACGGACGTGATGCCGGAGTGGGATAATCTTTGCTTTCTATTGGAAATACTTGACATTTGAGCTTACACTGTTGCATAATTTCTCTTGCAAAATCATACCAACTGCACACACCTTCGTTTGAAAAATGATAGACTTGTACGCCTTCTTTCCAGTCGGTTAATTGTGGAATAATTTTCCATATCGCTTCCGCTAAATGCCCCGCAAATGTTGGTGTTCCAACTTGATCGAATACCACGTTCAAGGTGTCGTTTGTACGACCGGCTTTTTGCATCGTGTGCACAAAATTAGTCCCGAAATTAGAGTACAACCACGATGTTCGAATGATAATACCTTTCTCTACACTTCTCGCAGCCTGCTCGCCCCGCCATTTCGAGATTCCGTAAAACGAAATCGGATCCATCACATCAATTTCCCTGTAAGGTTTGTGGCCATGCCCGTTGAATACATAATCGGTGGAAATATGAATCAAAAAACTGTTGTATTTCGAACAAATTTCCGCCAAGTTTGTAACGGCTTGACAATTGATAGCGAGGGCTTGATTATGCTCTGTTTCCGCCTTATCCACAGCAGTGTAAGCCGCACAATTCACAATAAAATCAAAGCGATTTCCTTTGAAAAAGTCGTCCAACACATCCTTTTTTGTAATGTCTAAATCTTCTACATCCGTAAAGAAAAAATCGGCATTCGGAAGTAATGCAGTTCGCTTTTTGAGTTCGTTGCCAAGTTGTCCGTTGGCACCTGTTACGAGGATATTCATATTAATTATTTACACATTCAAAACCAATTCCGATATAATCGAAACCTTCTTTGGCAAGTTCGTTTTTGTCGTAGATATTTCGCCCGTCGAAAATTACCGGCGTCTTTAGCATTCCCTTTATTTTCGCCCAATCCGGGAAACGAAATTCTGTCCATTCGGTTGCTAAAAACAATACATCTGCCCCGCTCAATGCATCGTAATGATTATCGCTATATTCGATTTTATCGCCGATTCTGCGTTTGCATTCATCAATCGAAACAGGGTCGAATGCTTTAACTTTGCAACCTGCATGCGTTAATAAATCAATCAGCACTAACGCAGGTGCTTCACGCATATCGTCAGTTCCGGGTTTGAACGCCAAACCCCATATCGCAACGGTTTTTCCTGCGATATCTCCGTTGAAATACTTCTGAAATTTTTTGAACAAAATTGTTTTTTGTTCATCGTTTACGTCCTCAACACTTTGCAACACACGCATCTTGTAACCGTTTTGTTGGGCTGTTTTCACTAATGCTTTCACATCTTTCGGAAAGCACGAACCGCCATAACCGATGCCGGGATACAAGAATTTACTGCCAATTCGGCTATCACTTCCAACACCTCGTCGCACTTGATTAATGTCGGCACCAACCAATTCACAAAGATTTGCAACATCATTCATAAAACTGATACGTGTCGCCAACATCGCATTGGACGCATATTTCGTCATTTCAGCAGAAGGCACATCCATGAAAATCACAGGGTGTCCGTTGAGTGTAAACGGCTTGTACAAACGTTTCATCACCTCCTCAGCACGTTGAGTTTCCACGCCAACCACAATACGTTCGGGATACATGAAATCTTTGATCGCAGAACCTTCTTTCAAAAATTCAGGATTCGATGCAACATCAAATGCGATTTTCTCTTTTCGAACATCCAATTCGCTTTGAATTGCTTGACGAACTTTCGCTGCTGTCCCTACGGGAACCGTACTTTTAGTTACGACCAAAACGTATTTCTTCATGTGTTTTCCAACCGTTTTTGCCACATCCAAAACGTATTTCAAATCAGCAGAACCATCTTCATCCGGAGGTGTTCCGACAGCCGAAAAAACAACATCCGCATCGTGCAAACACTCGCTCAAATCGGTCGAAAATCGAATGGTACCTCGCTGAATGTTCTTTTGCAAAAGCTCATCCAAACCTTGTTCATAAATGGGAGAGATACCTTTTTTTAGGTTGTCAATCTTCGTTTCGTCAATATCCACGCAGGTTACATCAATACCCACATCAGCGAAACAAACGCCGGTTACCAAGCCTACATAGCCTGTCCCTACAATAATTATTTTCATAGTCTTATCGTTTTTTTTGTGCAAAGATACGAAAAAAAAAGGAAAATACTTAAAAAATAATCACAAAGTCAAATTTTTTTTGTATCTTTGCACAAATTTAAGCAAAACAATTATCAACAAAAAAACAAAGAAAGATGAAAAAAATTCTGATTCCTATTGCTGCTCTCGCGATTCTGACAGCATGTGGTTGTGGTGGGGAAAACCCCAGAGTCGCTAAAAACACTAAGGTTTTCACGCAAGAAGAGCAAGCAAACTTGACACCGGATTGTGTCATTCAAATCCTTAAACAAGGTAACGAAGATTTCGTGAGCAATAAGCTTACCGTGAGAAACAACACCGACCTCGTACGCGATGCTGCCAACGGACAATTTCCGAAAGCGGTGATTTTATCGTGTCTCGATTCTCGTGTTCCGGTGGAAGATGTTTTCCATCAAGCGATCGGTGATCTTTTTGTTGCACGTGTTGCAGGTAACCTCATCAATGTTGACATTTTGGGTAGCATGGAATTTGCTTGTGCTGCTTCAGGTGCCAAATTAGTGATGGTTCTCGGACACGGTGCTTGTGGTGCTGTGAAGCACGCTATCAGCGACACTGAGCTTGGTAACATCACTGAAATGTTGAGCAAAATCAAGCCGGCTGTAGCACAGAGTGCACAAGATTTTACCGGCGATGCAACAGCTACTAACCCTGAATTTGTTGATATGGTTGGTATCAACAATGTTATTTTGGCTGTTGAGAATATTCGCAAAAACTCGCCGATTTTGGCAGAGATGGAACAAAACGGTCAAATCAAAATCATCGGTGGATACTACGATCTGCACACCGGTAGAGTTGAATTTTTCGAGGAAATTTAATGGTTCCCGATCATAAAAAATCCCGCCAATCGGCGGGATTTTTTTTTACAATTCTAATCGCAGCAAATTCAGTGCCGACAAGCAAGCACGAAGGATATTTCGTTCGCGATTGTCGCCGTAAGAGAATTTTTTTGTAACCGTTTTTTCCGGAGTCGCAACAGAGATCCACACCGTGCCCACAGGCTTTTCATCGGTTCCTCCACTCGGACCCGCAACACCCGAAACGGCAATAGCATAATCCGTTTTGAATAATTTTTTGGCTCCTTCCGCCATTTCTTTAACGCACTGTTCGCTTACAGAACCGAAGTCTTCAATGGTTTTCAAAGAAACGTTCAGCAAATTCAGTTTCACATTATTATCGTACGCCACCACAGAACCTTGGAAAATAGCCGAACTGCCGGGCAACATGGTAATACGATGTGCAATATAGCCTCCCGTGCAACTTTCGGCGATAGACAAGGTTTGTTTTTTTTCTTTCAATAAACGGAAAACAACCGACTCCAAACTTTCATTTTCGTAGCCGTAAATCAGTTCGGGAATAAGTCGGTGTAATTCGTCTAATTGCTTGGTCATTTCTGCGTTTAGAGATTTTTCATCTGTTCCGAAAGCGGATAGTCGCAAGCGTAAAATTCCGGGTTGCGGTAAGTAGGCTAATTTGAAATTTTCAGGTAAATTGTCCTCCCAAGATGCGATGCGTTCGGATAAAAATGACTCGCCAAGTCCGTGTGTCATCACGGTTTTGTGAATGATGATTTCCCCGCCGTTCAAGGCTTTCAGACGAGGAAGCAAATGTTGTTCCATCATCGTTTTCATTTCGTAAGGCACACCGGGCAACGAAATCAGCACGCCGTTATGGGGCGTATCAAACCACATTCCGGACGCTGTACCACAAGTGTTTTCAATCACTTCACAACAATCGGGAACTTCGGCTTGCTTGCGATTGAGTTCCGTCAATTCGTGTCCGCGTGCTTTGAAATAAGCGATGTTGTTTGCCAAAACGTTTTCGTTTAGCACCAATTTGGCATTGAAAACATTTGCCAAACATTGCTTGGTAATGTCGTCTTTGGTTGGACCTAAACCGCCGGTTGTAATGACTAAACGATGTCTTGAAATGGCTGATTTTACAGTATGTTCGATTTCTTCGCCCTTGTCTGAAACGGCTAAAATTTTGTCAACTTTGATGCCGATTTGATTGAGCTGTTCTGCCAACCACGTTGCGTTGGTGTTGGTTACTTGTCCAATCAATAATTCGTCTCCTATGGAAATTATTTTTGCTGTCATTTCAATCCTTTTACACTTGGTTTTCCTGCAATAAAATCTTTTAGATAAAACGGTTCAAAATATGCAACATCAACGAAATCCTTGTTTTCAAAGGCTTTTTGAGCAAGTGAAATCATATTTTTTGCGGAAAATTTCAAAGTTTCATCAATATGAATTTGCGAATGGTTTTTGAAAATCTCTTCACATTTTTTTGCACCATCACCTAACAAAACGAAAGGTTGTTTTGCAAAATTTGCGTATGAATTTTCGTCAATTATATCCGCTTGAACATCGCGTAAACACTCGTTTTTTGCATCATATACCGCCGAATAAACTTCCATGCGCCGAGCATCAATCATCGGGATGAACAAATGATTTTCGTCATAATGTTTCGCCGCTGTTTGTGCTATGGCTTGCAATGAACTTACCGCAATCAATGGCTTGTTCAGTGCATAGCAAAGTCCTTTGGCAATCGACACTCCAATTCGCAAACCGGTATAAGAACCGGGACCTTTACTAATCGCAACCGCATCTAAATCCGACAACTTCACACCGGTTTCTTTCATGATTTCGTCCACAAAATTTGCAGCCAATTTAGCATGTGAAAGTCCTTCGTGATTTTCTCGAATAGCAAGTATTTCCGCACCTTTTGCGAGGGCAACGGAACAGACCGGAGTTGAAGTTTCAATGAGCAGAATCATGAAAATTATTTCGCATACTTAAATCCTTTACCCAGATAATTCGCTGAAACGCCCAACATTTCCTCGATACGGAGCAATTGATTGTATTTTGCAATACGTTCCGAACGACAAGCCGAACCGGTTTTAATCATTCCGGTGTTCAATGCAACAGCCAAATCAGCAATGGTAACATCTTCGGTTTCGCCCGAACGATGGCTCATAATCGCGGTGTAACTGTTGTGATACGCCAAGTTCACGGCATTGATAGTTTCGGTCAACGAACCAATTTGATTTACTTTGACCAAAATCGAATTTGCAACACCCTTGTCAATGCCCATTTTCAGACGATCAACGTTAGTTACAAATAAATCGTCGCCAACCAAATTACAAGTCTGTCCGATTTTGTCGGTAAGATATTTCCAACCGTCCCAATCGTCTTCCGCCATACCGTCTTCGAGTGAAATAATCGGATAACGTTTGTGCCAATCAGCCCAAAAATCAGCCATTTGCGTAGGTGTTAATTTTTCGCCGGTTGATTTTTTGAAATGATAAACTTTTTCATTTTCCACATAAAATTCAGACGCAGCAGGGTCAAGTGCGATGAAAATATCTTCACCCGGTTTGTAACCTGCGATTTCAATGGCTTGCATAATCACTTTCAACGCATCTTCGTTTGATTTCAGCATGGGAGCAAAACCACCTTCGTCGCCAACAGCAGTACTCATGCCTTGTTTGTGGAGAACGTTTTTCAATGCATGAAAAATTTCTGCACCCCATCTGAATGCCTCAGAAAATGTTGGAGCACCAACGGGCATAATCATGAATTCTTGAAAATCCACGCTATTGTCGGCATGCGAACCGCCATTGATGATATTCATCATCGGAATCGGTAACGTGTTTGCGTTTGTTCCGCCAATATAGCGGAAAAGCGGTTGATTCGTAAATTGAGCAGCAGCGTGTGCAGCAGCCATCGAAACACCCAGAATTGCGTTTGCACCTAAGCGACCTTTGTTCGGCGTTCCGTCCAATTCGATCATGATTTTATCAATTTCGTTTTGTTCAGTTACATCAATCTGACCCACCAACGCATCAGCGATTTCGGTATTCACATTGTGAATGGCTTTCAAAACACCTTTTCCAAGAAATTTGGATTTATCACCATCGCGAAGTTCCACTGCTTCGTGGACTCCCGTAGATGCTCCGGAAGGAACAGCGGCACGACCAAAATAGCCGTCTTCGGTTACTACTTCAACTTCAACCGTCGGATTTCCGCGGGAATCTAAGATTTGACGTGCGTGAACGTCGAGAATTGTGCTCATAATAATTGTTTTTTTTTAAGGTTTTTACACGTAGAGACGAGGTACATTCCGCCTTTACAAAATTTGGTTGCAAAGATACGATTTTTTTTTGTTTTTTGCAAGTGTTATTCTTCCACGAAAATGAAAATGTCTTCATTGTCGCGTTTCATAAGGAATTTTTCACGGGCAAATGTTTCTAAATGTTCCAAATTATGGTCGAGTAAATGAATATGTTGCTTGTTGATTTCGATTTGACGAAGGTAATACTGACGTTCAGCTTTATAGTCTTTAAGCTGTTTGCGTAATTTATGTTGAGAAACCAAACTGTTCGAACTGAAAAAAATCATCCAAATACCAAATGCAATCAAGGTAACGATATATTTGTCCGTCAGATATTTGAGGTAGCGATGGGATTTTATGTACGACCAATATGTTCTCATTTCTTTTTCGGAAAAATCGGTAATTGATGTTTTATCGCCAACCATAAAATCACAACCCCCGCCAAAATAAAAGGAATACTGAGAATTTGTCCCATATTCAACCACATATTTTCTTCAAAACCAACTTGCACTTCTTTGATAGATTCAATGATGAAACGCCCACCAAATAAGAGAATCAGAAAACTTCCGAATAAAATTCCTTCTTTGGGTTTGTAATGTTGCTTAACGTAATACCACAACAAACCCGCGAAAATCAAGAGATAACACAGTGCTTCGTAAAGTTGTGTCGGATGTTTTGGAAATACTTCGCCATTTTGTACAAAGATAAAACCCCATGGCAAAGTTGTTGTATAGCCGTAAATTTCGGAGTTAAATAAATTTCCGAGACGTACCAAAACCCCTGTAATTGCTACGAAAATCACCACTCGGTCTGTCATGTACCAAAACGTTTTTTTGTGTTTTTTTGCAACCAAATACAATGCAATTAAAATTCCGATTGCCGCACCATGACTGGCTAATCCGCCATCTCTGATTTTCAGAATTTCGATGGGATTTGCCAAATAATATGCCGGATCATAAAAGAAACAATGCCCCAATCGTGCACCGATAATCGTTGCAATTGCCAGATAATACAGCAAAGTATCAGGAATTGTTAAATCGCTTTTTTCTTTTTTCATCATCCACATACACAGCCAAAACGTGAAAGCGAATGATGCTGCAAACATCAGTCCGTACCAACGAATTTCAAAGCCACCAACAGAAAATGCTACGGGATCAAAATCCCAAATTATAGAATTGAACATGTTACAAATTTTCTTTTAAGTCCAACAAAAATGTTTTAACGTTTTTTAGTGTTTTTATAGCTTCGAACTTCACGTCCGAATCTTGCGAAACCTTTGATTTGAAACGGTCTTTAGCCCCTTGCAACGTAAAGCCCTGCTCTTTCACCAAATGATAAATTTGATGAAAATAATCTACATCTGACGGAGTAAATAAACGATTTCCTTTCTTGTTTCGTTGTGGTTTGATGACGTCAAATTCCTTTTCCCAAAAGCGAATCAGCGATGTGTTCACTTTGAACATATCGGCAACTTCTCCAATGGTATAGAACATTTTTGTGGATTCCATATTACGACATACTTCGGTTAATTTCATTAGCTTTTTCAAGAATTTGTTCGTATTCTTGAGGCGTTATATCGAGGAAAAAATAAAAGACCGGATTCACTTTTTTCCCGTGCAAAATTACTTCATAGTGCAAGTGCGTACCTACCGATTGCCCTGTATTTCCCATACGGCCGATTAAATCGCCACGTTTAACACGTTGTCCGACACGAACGTCTGTCTTGCTCAAATGTCCGTACAACGTTTGAAACCCGAAACCATGATTGATTACAACCGTAATGCCGTAACCGCTATAACCTCTGGAGTATCCTCCGGATTCCGTTACAACACCATCTCCGGTTGCGTAGATTGGCGTGCCCGTAGGACCGACAATATCTACACCGGTATGCATTTGATACGTCCGAAAAATAGGGTGCATACGCATTCCGAATCCCGAATGTACCTGTGCTGTTTTTTTGTTTACAGGAAAAATTGCCGGCATGGCATCCAACATTTCTTTTTTGTTTTTTGCCATTGCAAAAACATCGTCAAACGACCGAGATTGCGTGTACATTCGTTTGGTCAAATCGTCCACTTTTAAAGAGGTTCCGATGATTAAGTCGGAAATCGAATTGAGCCGAAATTCCTCGTAAGTTTCGTTGCCTAATAAATCAGAATCTTTTTTAGGTGGTTCGGCTTCAAAAATAACGCGATACAAGTTTTCATCACGCGTTTGGATATCTTTGAGAACAAGCGAAAGCTGGTCTACTCGCCTGCTCAATTGACGATATTGAAATCGCGATTGATCCAAGTCGCGTCGTAATTGACGTTCTTTTGGAGAATCAAAAACGTAGACTGTGAACGCAACTGCTGAAACGAATAATACAAAAGTCAACGACAAATAAAAGAGAATTTTTTTGAAGAGTTCTCGTTTACCTATTTTCACTTTTTTCAAAGAAAGCGAATCGGGGTCAAAAGTATAGGTGTTTTTTGCCATGTTTTTTTATGCGTACAACCCGCAAAGATACAAAAAAAAAATGAAAATGTCAATTTTTTTTGATAAAAATTATTTCAATTCGTATTTTTTTTGTATCTTTGCACTCGAAATCTGTGAGGGTGATACTTGTTTCGACTTCCGTTCAGCAATCATGCATCGCCCCTGCAAAATTTAGGAAACTATGATATCATCTACACAAATTAGGAAAACATTTTTTGACTTCTTCGCAAGCAAACAACATCATATTGTGGAGTCAGCCCCTATGGTCATCAAGAACGACCCGACACTGATGTTTACCAACGCAGGAATGAATCAATTCAAAGATATTTTTATTGGTCATATACCTGTGAAATATCCGCGAATTGCCGATACCCAAAAGTGCTTACGGGTGTCGGGAAAACACAACGACTTGGAAGAAGTCGGGCACGATACTTATCACCACACCATGTTCGAAATGCTTGGTAATTGGTCGTTTGGAGATTATTTCAAAAAAGAAGCGATAGAATATGCATGGGAATTGTTGACCGAAATTTACAAAATTCCGAAAGAAAATTTGTATGTAACGGTTTTCGAAGGTGACCGTAAAGACAACACGTCCAAAGATATGGAGGCTTACGATTTATGGAAAGAAATTATTCCGGAAGATCGAATTTTATTTGGAAATAAAAAAGACAATTTTTGGGAAATGGGCGATACCGGTCCGTGTGGTCCGTGTTCGGAAATCCACGTGGATATTCGTTCGGCGGAAGAAAAAGCAAAAATTCCCGGACGTGATTTAGTCAATCAAGATCATCCGCAAGTGATCGAAATTTGGAATTTGGTGTTCATGCAATTCAATCGTATGGCGAATGGTTCGCTCGTTGAATTGCCCGCCAAACATGTGGATACGGGCATGGGGTTTGAGCGTTTGTGTATGGTCGTTCAAGGGAAACAATCGAATTATGACACCGATGTTTTTCAACCGATTATTCAAGAAATTGCGAAACTTTGTAAGCAAACTTATGGAAAAGATTTGAAGGCAGATATTGCGATGCGTGTGATTGCCGACCATTTGCGTGCAGTGAGTTTTGCGATTGCAGACGGACAATTGCCGTCGAACAATAAAGCGGGTTATGTGATTCGCCGAATCCTGCGTCGTGCGGTACGTTACGGCTATACGTTTCTCAATTTCAGAGACCCGTTTATGTGTAAATTGGTGCCGTTGTTGTGCAAAGAAATGGGAGAACAATTTAAGGAACTCAAAGCACAGCAAGAACTTATCACGAAAGTGATTGCAGAAGAGGAAAGTGCATTTTTGCGAACGTTGGAATCGGGAATGCGTTTGTTAGACCAAATTATGACGAAAGCGAAAAGCAAAAATCAAACCAAAATTTCGGGACACGACGCCTTTGTTGCGTATGATACGTACGGCTTTCCGTTCGATTTGACGGATTTGATTTTGAAAGAAAACGGCTTGACGGTGAGTTTAGAAGATTTCGAAAAAGAACTTAACCAACAAAAAGAACGTTCGCGTTCAGCAGCAGCCGTTGAAACCGACGACTGGGTTAGAGTTCATCAAGGCGAGGAAACCAATTTTGTGGGTTACGACGAAATGTCTTGCGAAACAAAAATTCTGAAATATCGTAAAGTTTCCGCAAAAAATAAAACGTATTTTCAATTGGTTTTAGACCATACACCGTTTTATGCTGAAAGTGGCGGTCAAGTAGGAGATAGAGGTGTTTTAATTGATTCGGAAAATAACCAAACTGCCATTTTCGACACTAAAAAAGAAGGCAATTTGATGGTTCATTTATGCACGGAATTGCCCGAAAAACCGGAACAAATTTTCATGGCACAAATCGACATTGATGCGCGTTTGGCAACGGCGTGCAATCATAGTGCGACACACTTGATGCATCACGCTTTACGCACAGTTCTGGGCACACACGTGGAACAGAAAGGTTCATTGGTTCGTCCGGAAGGTCTGCGTTTTGATTTTTCGCATTTTCAAAAAGTTACAGATGAGGAAATTCGGCAGGTGGAAAAAATAGTGAATGCACAAATTCGAAAATGTTTTCCTTTGATAGAATCTCGCAATCTCCCTCTTGGCAAGGCTCAAGAGAAAGGAGCATTGATGCTGTTCGGCGAAAAATATGGCGATGAAGTGCGTGTAATTGAGATGGGCGAATCGGCGGAATTGTGTGGCGGAACACATGTTTTGAATTCCGGACAACTTGGATTTTTCAAAATTATTTCGGAAGGTGCCATTGCTGCCGGAGTACGTAGAATAGAGGCTATTTCAGCAGAAACAGTGGAAAATTATTGGTTTGGATTGCAAGATTCATTCAAAGAATTGCAAGAAGTTTTCAAATCGGCAAACCTCAAACAAGCTGTGTTGAAAACTGTACAAGATAATGATGAATTGAAAAAACAACTTGGTGCTTTTATGGAACAACGTAAACAACAATTGAAACAGTATTTGTTGTCACGTGCAGAACAAATCAATAATGTTTTGTTAATCGAAATGCCTGATGAGCACGTTTTACCGGAGATCATAAAAGGTTTGGCAGTTGATTTGAGAAAAGAAACTCCGAATTTGATTTTCATTGCAAAATCTGTGCAAAACGATCGTTCATCTATCACGTTGACACTCGGCGATGACCTTGTCAAAGCAGGATACAACGCCAACACTCTCATCAAAGAGGCTGCGAAATTCATCGACGGAAGTGGCGGTGGACAGCCATTTTCAGCAACTATCAGCGGAACAAAAATCGACGGTTTCGCCGATGCGATTGCGTATTTGAAAGGAGAATTGTTGAAGTAAATTAAAATTTACTTTACGATTTTACACCGTTTCAATAGCCTCAATAATCAATGCAATCGCTTCACGCAACTGTTCTTCGGTGATCACCAACGGCGGTGCAAAACGAATGATATGTCCGTGTGTCGGTTTCGCTAAAACGCCCAGATCACGCATTTTCATGCACACGTCCCAAGCCTGTTTGCCGTCTTTCGGACGAATCACCACAGCATTCAAAAGTCCTCTGCCACGAATGAGTTCGATGCGATCAGATTTACATTGGCTCATCGCATCACGGAAAATTTTTCCAAGATATTCGGATTTTTCAGCCAACTTTTCTTCTTTCACAACGTCCAAAGCAGCCATTGCAACTTTTCCTGCAAGCGGGAATCCACCGAACGTTGAGCCATGTTCACCCGGTTTAATGTTGAGCATAATATCATCATCACACAACACGGCAGACACAGGAATCACGCCTCCTGACAAGGCTTTGCCAAGAATCACAATATCCGGACGAACGCCTTCGTGATCGCAAGCCAAAAGTTTTCCGGTACGTGCAATACCGGTCTGAACTTCGTCTGCAATAAACAACACATTGTGCTTTTTACACAAATCGAAACACGTTTTCAAATAACCTTCATCGGGCACGAAAACACCGGCTTCACCTTGAATCGGCTCTAATAAAAATCCGGCGATTTTTTTACCGTGTTCTTCCAAAACTTTTTCCAACGCTTTCGTGTCGTTGTACGGAATGCGTGTGAAACCGGTCATTAGCGGACCATAGTTCGCATACGAATCCGGGTCGTTCGACATCGAAACAATTGCCAACGTACGTCCGTGAAAATTACCTTCACAACATACAATCATCACCTCATCGTTTGGAATGCCTTTTTTCACCACACCCCAGCGACGCACCAATTTCAGTGCAGTTTCAACACCTTCCGCACCGGTGTTCATCGGCAACATTCTATCGTAACCAAAATACTCGGTCATGTATTTTTCATACTCGCCGAGCGAATCGTTGTAGAACGCACGCGAAGTCAGCGTGAGCGTCTGAGCCTGATCACACAAGGCTTTCACGATTTTCGGATGGCAGTGTCCTTGGTTAACGGCGGAGTATGCCGATAAAAAATCGTAGTAACGTTTTCCTTCAACGTCCCATAAAAAAGGACCTTCGCCTTTGCTTAAAACGACGGGTAGAGGATGGTAATTGTGAGCGCCATAACGCTCTTCCATTGCGATGAGTTGTTCTGTTTTTGTCATGATAATGTATTTTTTTTTGCAAAGATACGAATTTTTTTGAAATAAAAAAAGGGGCACGAAATTTTGTACCCCCACAAGTTTACGATGACAATCATCTATCTCCCTAAACCTTTTTTCAAATACTTGATAAATTCGGCTTTTCCTATATTGCCAACGCCTTGATTTGTCGTAGGTTTGCCGTCTTGATCCAATGTTACGTAATATGGCAACATCGCCGTGTTAAAGCGTTCCATCTGAAAATCGTAGTTTCTTTTGCCAATCGTGTTTTTCACTTTTCCATCAATTTTCGACGTAATCCATTCGGCTTCCGGAAGTGGTGTTCTATCGTTGGTATAAAGAGCAATGATAACATATTCTTTCAATAATGCCAACACTTCCGGATCACTCCAAATTTTGCCTTCCATCTCTTTGCAATTTTTACAACCATGTCCGGTGAAATCCAAAAAGATTGGTTTGCCGGTTTCTTTGGCGTATGCCAACCCTTCTTCATAATCGAAAAAGCCGTGCAAACCAAGTGGCAATTTGAATTTGTCTCCGTGTTTTACAGGTTTTTGCGACGTTGCTTCCATCGGAACATAACCTTGCGATTGACTTAAATCGAATTGCTGTGCGGTCAACGGCGGCGTCAAACTTGCAATCATTTTGAGTGGCGCTCCGAACAAACCCGGAATCATATATACCACAAACGAAAATACAGCAATCACTAAAAATAAACGGAACACACCAATGTGTTGTACATCGCTATCGTGCGAGAATTTGATTTTTCCCAACAAATAGAATCCCATTAAAGAGAAAATCACAATCCAAATACCGAGATATACTTCGCGTGTAAATAATTTCAAGCCGTAACCTGTGTCGATAGCCAATAAGAAAGTCATCGCAAATGCCAATAAAATAAAGGCAAACACGATTTTTACCGAGTTGAGCCAACCGCCTGATTTCGGCATTTTTTTCATCAGTGCAGGCGACATGGATAGAATCATAAACGGTGAACCCATCGCCAAACCAAACGTGAACATTCCTAAAATAGGTTTCAATACCGAAGTGCCCATTGCCGCTTCAACCAGCAATAACGCTACAAACGGACCGGTGCAAGAAAATGAAACGAGGGTCAATACGGCTGCCATGAAAAACGCCGCAATCAAACCTCCTTTGTCGGCTTTGGCATCCAATTTGTTGGAGAGCCCCGTAGGAAGTGTGATTTCAAACAATCCGAAAAACGAACATGCGAACATGATGAACAATGCAAAAAAGATGATATTCGCAATCCAATGTGTACTTAGAGCATTAACGATTGCAGGGTTTTTGGTTATGGCAACTAAAACACCTAAAAGCGAATAAATCAATGCTACGGAAAATCCGAAAATCAAACCTTTCAAAATACCTTCCGAACGTTTTGCACCGCCACTCATAAAAAACGAAACCGTCATAGGAATCATCGGAAACACGCAAGGGGTAAGAACTGCAGCCAATCCGGCTCCTAACGCCAAAAAGATAAACCACCAAAAACTTTCCGATTTTTCTTCCGATTTTTCAGTGGAAAAATCAGACTCCAAAATATCTTTTTCTTCATCCAAAAGTTCATCGGTTTCGGCAAGATCCGGAATGGCATCTTGAACTGCAACATCAGACGTTTCCTTTGCTACTGTAGCAACAACACCTTTGACCAAAAAACTGAAATCATGGTCTTGCGGCAGACACGACACCTCATCGCAAACCATGTAGTTAATCGTTCCGGTAACTAAAAAATCTTTTTCACTCAAAATCTCGATAGCTTGCACAAATCGAGCATTTCCGGTATGCACACCGATATTCATTTCAAATATCTCATCGAATTTGATTTTCGGTGCAGAAACCTCTTTAATTTTTCCAACTTTTTGGAACATTTTTGAGTCGTCAAAATCAAATTCGGTAGGTAGCGGTCCGTTTGGCGGAACTTGAACTGCATACATTTGATAACCGGAAGTAACGGTTGCCGAAAAAACCAATTCGGCTTTGTTGCCCTGCAATTGGTTAACGGAATACGTCCATTTGACGGGATTAGCATTCAAACTGAATGCCGAAAAGAGTAATGATAAAAGTACGATTTTTTTCATAACGATTAAATGATTTTATTTATAATTATTGATTTTTTTTCCTTGCGTTCTGTTAATACAAAGGTACGAAAAAAATTTGGTATTGTCAAATTTTTCAGTAAAAATCATTCCGACGATATTTTCGCCAATACATGATCAAAATAAATCCGAACAGCATTCCCCCTAAGTGAGCGAAATGGGCGATATTTGTTGATGCTCCGCTGATTCCCGAAAATAATTCGAGAAATCCATAAAAAACTACAAAGTATTTTGCTTTGATCGGAAACAAAAAATACAGATAAATTCTCATGTTTGGCCAGGTCATTCCAAACGCCAGCAAAATCCCAAAAACTGCACCCGATGCACCAATTGTAACAGCATTGTTCATAAATCTTGCAATCGAAATCGGATTGTAACCGACTTGCGTAAAATTCCAAATTTCATACGCAATCACTCCATTTTGAATAATCCCCGCACCAACGCCGCAAACTAAATAATAAAACAAAAATCGTCTGCTGCCCCAATAATTTTCCAACGAGTAACCGAACATCCACAAAGCAAACATATTGAAAAATAAATGTCCGAAATTGGCGTGCATAAAGAGATACGTGAAATATTGTGTTGGAAAAAAACGTTCTGCAAGCGGATAATGCAAGCCCAAATAATACGTTAAATCCACGCCGAAATTTCCAAGCGTTATGTCTGTCAAAAATAAAATGATATTGATGATAAGCAGATTTTTGACAACGGGAGGTAAAAAACGAAACCCTTGAGGACTATAATTTTCTTGCATGATAATTTAGTTTAATCGAGTGTGTATTTCATCTTCGGAAAGCAGCGTAAACACCGGCTTTCCTTTGGGAGATAATTGTGGAACTTGGCACGAAAATAATTGAGTTAACAATTGTTTTTGTTCGGTTTTTTCGAGCGTAACGCCTGATTTTAACGCCATTCCGGATGCCATCGAAACAGCAAGATTAGTTTGCTTGTCGTTTCGATTGAGCATAATTCCGCTTTTGAAATTTTCTAAAATTGATTCCAAAACACTTTGCACTTCGCTCTCTTTTACCTCTGTTGGCGCGGCGTTCACAGAAAATGAATGATGTCCTAAATTTTCAATATCCCAACCTAAATCTTTTAAGTTTGGTAAAATTTCGTTCAAAATTTCAGCGTTGGTTGCGGAAAAGTCCAACGATTGCGGAAATAATTTTTGTTGTGAAACGGTTTGACGATTGGCGATTTGTTTTTGAAATTTTTCGAACAGCACTCTCTCGTGTGCACGTTGTTGACAAACGATTAGCAAGCCTGAGCACGTATCAACAACGATATATTTTTTCGAAAATTGGAAACTATCCAAATACGCATTGTCATCTTCAACGGCGAAATCCTCACCGGAGATTGTCGTGTGTTCGATTTCTTTTTGAATGCAGCTTTCGATTGGTTTTTGTAGCAATTCAAACGATTCCAAATACGCTTGTTGATTCAATTGCTGTTTGCGATTTTCGGAAAAATTGGTTTTTTCAAACGGATTGTAACTCGGATTCACGCGGATTGTCGGCGTTTTCGGCGTATAATTTTGGGGTAAAATATCCGGTTGATATTTGGGATTAGTCAAAAAATCCAAACTCGGTGCAAGATTGTATGCACCAATGGATTTCTTTACAGCCGCAAGCAATACACCGTACATCAACTTCTCGTCTAAAAATTTAATTTCGGTTTTTGTCGGATGGATATTGATGTCGATATTTTTCGGATCCATTTCAAAACAGATGACATACGACGGATAACTTTTTTCAGCAATCAATTCGTCAAACGCCTGTGAAACCGCATGATTCAAATAAGGATGTCGGATAAAACGATTATTCACAAAGAAGTATTGTTCTCCTTTGGTTTTCATGGCAAATTCCGGTTTGCAAATAAATCCGAAAATTTTCACATGACTAACCGACTGTTCAATCGGCACCAAACGTTTTTTATAAACATCGCCAAACAGAGCAATAATGCGTTCTTTGAACGATTCGGATTCTAAATTATGCAAACATTTTTCGTTATGATAAAAACTGAATTTAATGTTTGGATGAACCAATGCAATGCGAAAAAATTCCTCTGTGATATGTTTCAATTCAACATTATCACTTTTCAAAAATTGTCGTCGAGCCGGCACATTAAAAAATAAATTTTTCACCGCAACGGATGTTCCTTTCGAGCATTGACAAGGCTTTTGGGACTTCACGTCCGAGCCTTCAATGCGAATTTCCGTACCTAATTCTTCGCCTTCTTGTTTGGTTCTTAATTCCACTTGTGCGACGGACGCAATAGATGCCAATGCTTCTCCACGAAAGCCCATTGTTCGGATAGAAAATAAATCTTGTGTTTCACGAATCTTTGATGTGGCATGGCGTTCGAACGATAATCGAGCGTCGGTTTCCGACATACCTTTGCCGTTGTCGATGATTTGGATTAAGGTTTTTCCTGCATCTTTGACAACAAGTTGAATCTCTGTACTACCTGCATCTACGGCATTTTCCAGGAGTTCTTTCACTGCGGAAGCCGGACGTTGCACAACTTCTCCTGCAGCAATTTGATTCGCTACCGAATCCGGCAATAAACGAATAACATCAGACATAGTTAAAAAAGCAAAAACTTCGTGTTGCTAATCATCATAACTAACAAAATAATCAAAGCAAGATAGATTAAAACCCTTGTGCTTGTCATCTTTTTGTTTCTTTCTTTTTTCATCGAACGCCTACGTTCAAAGGCTTCATGAATACGTTCCGAACGTTTTTCTTCTTCCGCTCCCTCTTCACCAAGCCGACGTCTCAACTCCTCAGCACGCTCTTTCTCCGCACTGTAATAGCGAGGTTTCATTTCGAATTGTCGAAGTTTTTGAGGTTGAAAAAAAATGCCCATTTGACCAAAAAATTAGTTGCGAACGCTGTAGTTTCCTCCTATCGGCGTGGTTCGAGACGGAGCACGTTCCGGTGCTCTGGTTACTTTTTTAGGATTAGATCGATTGTGCTGATTAGCGAAAGCACAATGAGGCGGAACACTGGATCTGTAAGCCACTGGGGCTGACGACGAAGCACACGAAGCCAAAAAAACCAAAGATATGATTAAAAGGCTCATTTTTAGAACGATAGCAAGTTTCATAGACGTTGTTTATTAGAATTTATCTACAAAAGTACAACTTTTTTCGCAAAAAAACAACTTTTTTCAAAATTTTTATGTACTTTTGTAAAAAATTATGAAAAAAAATATCTATCTTATCTGTTGTTTGCTGATTGGGATTCCTTTTAACGGATTTTCTCAAAGGGAGTATTATGACGATGATGAGGATTTCAAATTTATTACGATAAGCCTTGCGGGAAGTGGTTTTTTTGCCGGAAAACATGTTGCGAATTATTACAACGGACGAATGGAAAATGTCAATAAACTATCCTATGCATGGCGAAATATCGACTTTGTAAACGCTGTCAAAGAAAAACTTAAAGTAGATGATTTTGAGGTTTACCAAGATAATTTGCCTGCTCAAATGCGTTACAAACCTGCGGCAGCAGTGAGTTTTCGTGCTGCCATAAATTTATCTCCATACACATCTGTTTTTCTAAATGTCAATCAGGTTACGCTTATTGCAGCAGATATTTTTACGATTGATGTCGGACGTATTCCGGGTACATCAGAGCCAATTTTGCATCAAGGAAAAATTTGGGGCAAGGAATCGCGAACGATGCTGGATGTCGGTTTTCAATGGACTGATGACTTGGAAGCACAGAATTGGCAAACGTTTTACGAATTAGCATTCAATATAACGAATACCAAAGTTAGAGAAAATAATATCGAAATCGAAGGACTTCAACATTCGATTATGGATCAAGGAACTCACCTTCCCGGTCAAGGTTTTTCGACTATTGCACTTCCGGAAAGGGCTTTCGGTGTAGGGATTACGGGGTCTTTCGGGTGGCGATATGTGGTTAATTCTTATGCCTCGCTTGACTTTGGTGCGACCGCATATCTTCAAGATATCAATCTTACGGGCTATAAAAAATTTCATCTAAATTTCAATATATTCGCTCGATTAAATCTTTTAATGTATTAAGTTTTTTACTATGACCATCTCTTCGAAAACCGGAAAAAATATCAATCGTTTTTTACTTATTGCGTCAATCCTTGTTGTGATGTCTTCGATATGGGCAACTTTGGTTATTGTTCAGCAAATCGGCAGTGGCGAGCATCACAAAGTGAAATTGTGGGCATCATCGGTTCAGCGACAAGCCGAGTTGATTGAACACGGTAAAACATTTTTCGATCAGATTGCGTTGATGGAACGCAATAAACTACAACTTTGGGCAGAGGCTGTATCAAGAATGAATTTTCCGAGAAGTGCTGCAGAATTTGAACTTTACAATCAAATTATTGAGGAAAACACAACGATTCCCGTTATTGTTACAGATGGGAATCTCCGAATTTTGTACTGTGTTAATACGGATATAGATTGCTCTAAAATCACACAACTGCAAGACACACTTTTGAACGAATTTTCGCAGTATCCGCCGATTAGCATTCCATTTATGAATAATAACTGGTATTTTTATTACAAGCATTCGAAGGCATTTGTAGAACTTCAACAAATTTTGGATCATATCGTTAATTCGTTTATGGACGAAATTGTTACCAATTCTACTTATGCTCCGATTTTGATTGTGTCTGAGGATGAAAAAACCGTTATTCAAGCCAGTAATGTATCGCCTGAACGTTATGCCAATCCTGAGATTTTGAAAAACACGTTGGCACAAATGCGAGAACAGAATACCCCCATTGAATTTTCAACCGATCTTCAGGAAACGTATTTGATTTTTTATGAAAATTCGATAACGATTCGATATTTGGCATATTTGCCACTCTTGGCTTTTGTGGTTTTTGGCATATTTATTTGGTCGGTAATTTGGGGAACGCGAATGTCCCGACAGTCGGAAAACAACAAACTTTGGGTGGGTATGTCGCGTGAAACAGCTCATCAGTTAGGCACTCCTCTTTCGTCGTTGATGGGTTGGGCGGAATATCTGAAAAATCAAAATATCGATAAAAATCACCTTGCGGAAATGCAAAAAGATATTAGTCGGTTGACGGTAATTTCCGAACGTTTTTCCAAAATCGGTTCACTGCCCGAAATGGCAAGCGAAAATATCGTTCAGGTTGTTTACAAATCGATTGCTTATCTGCAACCTCGTTTGTCACAAAAAATAAAACTTCAAGTCAATGTTCCGTCAAACGCTGTAATGCTGGCAAAAATCAACGTTCCATTAGTGGATTGGGTATTGGAAAACTTAGTCATAAATGCGACAAACGCTATCGGAATAAAAAAAGAAGGGCTGATCGAACTTGATTTTATTGAAGGTGTCAAAACGATAACCATCAACGTTACCGATAACGGAAAAGGCATTCCTAAAAAAGAGTGGAAAAAGATTTTTGACGCCGGATATACCACCAAATCCAGAGGTTGGGGACTTGGGCTACCATTGTGTTATCGCATCATTCACACGTATCACAACGGCGATATTTTTGTGAAAAAATCAGTTGTCGGTGAGGGTACTACCATGCAAATTATTCTCAATAAATAATGGCGGGAATTTATATTCATATTCCGTTTTGTCGCCGGAAATGTGCGTATTGTAATTTTTATTCAACGGCAGCAGGCACGGGTATTTCGAGAGGCTCAATGAGTGTACCTCAACCCTATCTTGACGCATTAATTTCCGAAATAAATTTACGTAAAAACGAAATTGATGAGGCAATCGAAACTATTTATTTTGGTGGCGGAACGCCGTCGTTATTGGAGATTCAGCAGATTGAACAAATTTTCGACGTGTTGCAAAATCAATTTTCTTTTGCAAAAAACATGGAAATTACCTTTGAAGGGAATCCCGAAAGTTTGACGAAAGTATATTTGGAAAATCTTAGAAAACACACGCCTGTCAATCGTTTGAGCATCGGCATTCAATCATTTTTTGAAGATGATTTGAAGTATTTAAATCGAAAACATTCTCCGAAACAAGCCTTAGAATCTATTGAAAATGCACAAAAATCAGGATTCAAAAACTTGTCGATCGATTTAATTTATGGTATTCCAACTTTGACGAACGAACGTTGGATAAAAAATTTAGAAACGTTCTTTTCGCTTGATATTCCGCACCTTTCAGCGTACGCTCTAACGGTTGAGCCGAACACTATTTTGGATCAACAAATTCGAAATTTCACCGCAGAATCGCCGAATGAAGAGCATATCGAACAGCAGTATTTGCTATTGAGAGAGCATTTGAAAAAACACGATTTCGAGGCTTACGAAACTTCAAACTTTTGTAAAAACAAGCAGTATTCCAAACACAATTCGAATTATTGGAATCTCAGTAAATACTATGGGTTTGGAGCTTCTGCACATAGTTTTTCCGGTGTGTCGAGAAGTTGGAATATGGCTGATGTTGCCATCTATATTTCGTCTCTAAAAAATGGGATTTTACCGAGCGAGTCGGAGGTGATAACTCTCAAAATGCAATATAATGAGTACGTGATGACCGCTATTCGCACGCAATGGGGTATTTTGCCAAGCGAAATTCAAGAGCGTTTCGGCAACAAATTTTTTCAACATTTTCAAAACAGCATCACTAAAATTCCTAATGAATGGTTAATTTTTGAAAATGCACGTGTTGTTACCACTGCAAGAGGAGCATTATTTTCAGATGCCATCGCCGAAAAATTGTTTGTTTGATTTTGTCTCTTACCGAGCGATACATCTCCTACAATTCACTATTCACTAATTTTCGTGAGGTTATTAACAATTTGCGAAAGTTATCAACAATTTAACACTTTTTAACAAAAAAAATATACGAAAATCGAGGGGTCGAGCGTTATATATAGTAGGGGCGAGGCATACATCAACAAATTTTGTAATGATGTTTCGCTCTTGCAAAAAAAATATCGCTATGTTAAAAGATCTTATTAATCTCCTGTATCCCGCACCATGTCTGGCATGCGGAAAAATTTTACATCAAAATGAATCTCTGATTTGTTTGGAATGTCTGTTTCATTTACCTAAGACAAATTTTCACAACGATCCGTCAAACGCGGTGTGCAAGCTGTTTTGGGGACGAGCAAAAGTGGAAATGGCAACGGCTTTTCTATTTTTCACAAAAGCCGGAAAAATCCAACATCTGATTCATCAATTGAAGTACAGTAAAAAACCTGAAATCGGCGTTTATTTAGGAAAATTATTCGGAAAAGATTTACAGAAATCACACTATTTTCAGAGTGTAGACGTTATTGTACCTGTGCCGTTGCATCCGAAAAAAATTAAAACCAGAGGCTATAATCAAAGCGAAAAAATCGCAGTCGGATTGTCGCAAGTGATGAATGTTTCTGTCGATACAACATCGTTTGTTCGACGCACAGAAACCGAAACACAAACTCGCAAAAACCGTTTCAATCGTTGGGAAAACGTGAAAGAAGTATTTTCGGTCAACGATGAAAATGCGTTGAAAAACAAACACATTTTGTTGGTAGATGATGTGATCACAACCGGAGCAACGATAGAAGGTTGTATTCGCAAATTGACAGCCATCGAAGGTGCACGGGTTAGTGTAGTCAGTTTGGCGGTTCCGACTACGTAGGGGCAGGTTTCAAACCTGCTCTCTACGTGCGATTACTTGAAAATATGTTGTGCCAATTCCAATTGTTCGGGTTTGCCAACATCTAACCATAAATCCTCATCATGCCGAAATCCGCAAATATCAAAGGTTTTTGCTAAATCCAAATAGGTTTCTACAATCGAAAATTTACCGGATTGGTTGATGTGTTTGAATATATCGGAACTGATGATATGAATGCCACTAAATGCAAGTGGGGTGAGCGTTTCGGACGATGAATCCAAAAGAATTTTTTCATTCGTTTTTGTATTTTGCCAACCTCTGAGATGCCAATTAATTTCGTTGGGGGCTTTGCCGGTTGTATGGAATAAAAATTTCCGGTCGGTTGGTCTGTCACGAACTGCCATCGTTGCTAAAGCATTTGATTTTACATGTTGTTCAGCGATTTTAGAAAAATCCATGTCCGATAAAATATCGACATTATGAACTAAAAAATTTGATTCGTTTTCTAAAAAACATTTTGCTTTAAGAATCGCTCCGCCTGTATCCAAAAGCTGTTCACGCTCATCACTGATTTGAATTTTTACACCGAAATTTTGATTTGCATTCAAAAAATTAATGACCAAATCCGCAAAATGATGAACGTTGATCACAATTTCTGTATATCCGTTTTCTTTCAACTTTTCGATAAGTCTTTGTAGTAGCGGTTTTCCGTTCACTTCGACCAATGCTTTTGGTTCGGTTTCGGTAAATGGTTTCAGGCGAACGCCAAGTCCTGCGGCGAGAATAAAGGCTTTATTCATACAACAGATATTTTTTTCGTGTTTCTGCAAATTGTTCTAAACCCGGTTGCCATGATTTTCGAATGTTTTCCTCTGAAACGCCGGCTATGATTTGCTTTCGGAGGGAGTCTGTGCCGGCTAATCTATCGAAAAAATTGTTACGAAAAAAGAAATTATTTTTATCCGTAGCGAGTTTATAGGCTTGTATCACATACGACAAGTTCAAACGTTTTTCGTTTCTGATGGAGTCGTAGGGGAGTCCGCTTAAATCAACGCCATAGCACAATTGATCTCTGAATGGCGGATTTTCACTTTTTCCGGAAATTCGGCGAGGCGTAAAAGTGTAGTTGAGTTTTCCTTTGAAATCGGGACTTCCAAAAATTTCGAACGGCTTCTCTGTACCGCGTCCAACGCTGACATTTGCACCTTCAAACAAACACAAACTGGGATACAACGCAATGGATTGTGCAGTGGGCAAATTTGGCGATGGCGGAACAGGTAAATCGTACGGTTCGTTGCGGTTGTAATGTTCCATTTTCACAACAAATAAAGGACTTTGAACACTATTCGATAACCAATTTTCGCCGTTGGTCATCTGAGCATATTCGCCGATAGTCATGCCGTGAACAATCGGAATAGGGTGCATTCCAACGAAAGACGTATGTTTTTTTTCCAAAATCGGACCGTCCACATAATGCCCGTTCGGATTGGGTCGGTCTAATACAATCAGCCCAATGTCTTGCTCCGCACAGGTTTCCATCACATAGTGAAGTGTAGAAATGTAAGTATAAAAACGTACACCGACATCTTGCAAATCGAACAAAATAATATCCAAATCTTTGACCTGTTCTTTGCTTGGTTTTTTATTATTTCCATAAAGCGAAACAATCGGAAGTCCTGTTCTAACGTCCTTTCCATGTTGAATATGTGCTCCGGCTTCGACATCACCACGGAATCCGTGCTCAGGAGAAAAAATGGTTTTCAAATTTACACCCAGACTCAACAAGGTGTCAACTAAATGTGTGGAACTAACCAAACTGCTTTGATTTCCAACCAATCCAACAGATTTCCCGTCCAACATCGGCACATAAATTTCCGTTCGCTCGGCACCCAAACGGAGTGTTTGGCTTTGCACCATTGCGATGAAAAATAAGCAAAATACGAGCAATGATATTTTTTTCATTTTGCAAAGTTACGAAAAAAAATGACAATTCCCGAAAAAAAATCGTAATCATTACCAATTTTAACATTTCAAAAAAAAATCATTGAAATTCGGTGCATTTTTCGTTTTTAGAAAGCATTGATTTTTCTAATAGTTCAGCGATTTTAGTTAAAAGATTTTAAGATTTAACACTTTTTAACTTAAAATTTGGGGTTTGTGTTGGTCTTTGTTGTAATTTTGCAGGAAAAAACATTATGAAAAATCTCACAACTATGAAACAAAACGAAATCAAACATCTGTTTGAACAATTCGAGGCTGCGGCTTTCGATTATGAGGGCGTGGAATGCTGGAGTGCACGCGAATTACAGAAACTTTTAGACTACGCTGAATGGCGAAATTTTTGCAAAACTATTGACAAAGCAAAAGAGAGTTGCAAAAACGCCAATATAAGCGTTCTGTTCAATTTTGTTGACGTCAACAAAATAGTACAAACCGGCGTGGGAGTAGGGAAAGAGGTCGACGACCTAATTTTGACCCGTTACGCCTGTTATTTAATCGCCCAAAATGGCGATCCTCGCAAAGTACAAATTGCTTTTGCACAAACCTACTTCGCTGTGCAGACGCACCGTGCAGAGGTTATCGAGCAACGTCTGTTGGAGTACGAACGGCTCAAGGTTCGAGAAAAACTGAGTGAATCCGAAAAATTGTTATCTAGCATTCTATACGAAAGAGATGTAGATAGTCAAGGTTTTGCTGTCATCAGAAGCAAAGGCGATCAGGCACTTTTCAAGTTAAACACACAACTACTCAAACGGAAGTTTGGTGTTCCCGAAAATCGTTCACTCGCCGATTTTCTGCCAACGATAAGTATCAGAGCCAAGGGCTTGGCAGCCGATATGACCAGCATCAACGTGCAAAGCAAAAATCTGAAAGGACAAATTCCCATCGAGGGCGAGCATATCGACAATAACCTTGCCGTCAGAAAAATGCTCAAAGAGCGAGGCATTATTCCCGAAAACCTACCTCCTGCGGAAGATGTGAAAAGAGTAAGAAAACGCTTGCAGGGGGAGAAGAAAAGGCTGAAGCCATAACCTAAGGTGACACGCCCATCATGTCGAGCCCTATTTCTTAATACTTTTTTTTGAGAGCAAAAAAAGTATTCAAAAAAACTCTTTGCAGGAAAAAATGTTGCACCCGTGCAACGTTTTCCTGCGATAACGTATTCGGTCGCTTTGCGACCTCATGGTTTTTTACGCTTCGCCTCTCGCCCTGAAAGGGCGTAATCAATAACGTAGGGCAAAAAATTCTCCTCCTTTGGAGGAGTACGGCGAAGCCGGGAGGTGGTTTATGACCATCGCTGGCGAGGTGGTTTATGACCACCCCGGCACTTCGTGCCACCCCTCCAAAGGAGGGGAATT
>Ga0099364_10002743_pt1 | contig 27918 bp, 19 predicted proteins | sample TergutTh196P3_FD_73070 | JGI IMG/M metagenome (GOLD analysis project Ga0099364, IMG submission 73070) | Microcerotermes parvus P3 segment gut microbial communities from Pointe-Noire, Republic of the Congo - Th196 P3 | ecosystem: Host-associated > Arthropoda: Insects > Digestive system > Gut ... | reverse complement strand
TTCCCCCCCCCCATAAATGTGGGGGGATTTTCCCCCCACATTTACGGGGGGGGTTGGGGGGGGGAAGAAATGCCTCCCTTTTTTTATGAGTTTTTTTTTAAGTGCGTTAAAATTTTTGACAAAATAACGATGATTTAAATAAAAAGTGCTACAAAATACTTGACAAAAAACCTTGAAATTTAATATTTGTAATTAAAATTTATAAAGTGCGAGGTAAATAATGCTTTCATGGGATAAAATCCAGTCAAATGCGGTTTCATTTTCAAGTAAATGGATAGATGCACACAAAAAAAAAAAAATAAAAGCTAAAGTTTTTTTGAAAGACTTTTTACATGTTTTTGGAGTAGAAGACCCTGAAAAAAATGGACATTTTAAATATAAAGTAAAGCTTTCTCTTGATAATATAGATTATATCGATTTTCTTTTAATAGGACAAATAGGAATTAAGATGAAGTCTCCCAAAATGAGTTTAAATGAGACTTTTGAGCAGCTTAAAAACTATATGAGCCACCTCCCCAAAAAAGTGATACCAGACCTTTGGATGGTCTGCGATTTAAAAAGAATAATCTTGTATATACGCTCTACAAAAGAAGTTTATAACTTTCAAGTAAAAGACTTACAAAAGCATATTAAAAAATTTGCCCTCATTGCAGAATACTCTACTGAAAATAACCAAGAAGACCCAATCGAAGTAAATATAAAAGCAGCTGAAAAAATAGAAAAACTACAAGATGCTTTAAAAACATCAGGATTAGAGAAACAGTATCTCGATATTTATCTTATTCGTCTACTTTTTTGTATGTTTGCAGACGACACAGGCATTTTTCAAAAAGACAGTCTGTATAATTATATCAATAAATCAGACGAAAACTTATGCCTCTCCAAAAGGATTGATGAGCTATTTTTGGTCTTGAATATGCCTGATGAAATCAGAACTAAAAATACCTTATTGTCTGAAGAGCTTAAGCAATTCCGTTATATAAACGGAAATATCTTTAAAGAATCTTTACCAAAAGCTGACTTTGATAATAAAATAAAGAAAACACTCCTTGAATGTATCAATTTTGACTGGTATAAAATCTCGCCAGCTATTTTTTGTGCTATGTTTCAAGAAGTCTTGGATAATAATAAGCGTCGAGAGCTAAATGCACACAACAAGAGCGAGGAAAACATACTCAAACTCCTTAATCCACTGTTTCTTGACGAATTATGGATAGAATTTGAAAAGATTAAATCTGACACAAAAGCTCTCGATAGATTTCATGACAAAATTGCGAGCTTGAAATTTCTCGACCCCGCTTGTGGTTGTGGAAACTTTCTTATTATCGCATACAGAGAGCTTAGATTGCTCGAGCATGAAGTTTTGAAAATGAAAACAGCTGATAAAAAACCTAACTTTGATATTACACCTCTGATAAAAGTTAATGTGGAACAGTTTTTTGGTATAGAATACGAAGAATTTCCCTGTCTTATAGCTCAGCTCGGTATGTGGCTCACCGACCACCAAATGAACCAAATCGTCTCTGAGCATTTTGATTGCAACTTTAACAGACTACCACTGACACAATCCGCTAAAATCGTTCACGGAAATGCTCTCAAGATGGAATGGAAAGAGGTTGTTTCAAAAACTGAATTGAGTTATATTCTCGGTAATCCACCTTTTGTAGGCAGTAGATATTTATCATTAGAACAAAGAAAAGAAATTTCTGAAATCTTTCTCGAAAACAAAACTATGGATTATGTATGTGCTTGGTTCAAAAAAGCAGCAGAATATATGTTTAATACAAGAATTAGGAGTGCATTTGTATCGATAAATACAATAACTCTGGGTGAGCAAGTCCCATTACTCTGGAAATCTTTGATTGAAAAAGGGATATATATAAATTTTGGGGTACCCACTTTTAAATGGAAAAACGAAGGGAAAAGGAATGTAGCAGTTAATTGTGTTATTATCGGTTTTAGCTACATTAAAACAGCTACAAACTTAAACCCATACTTATCAGAAAAACCAGTTATTTTTGTAGAAAATAGAAAAATACCCCTATGTTCCGTTCCGCCTATTCGCAAAGGAAATATATTTGCTGATGGACAATATTTAGTCCTTGATGCTCATGAATATGAAGATTTCATATCCAAAGAACCTACTGCAAAACAATACATTAAGCGTTTGATAGGTGCTGAAGAGTTTATATCTAATGTTCCGAGATATTGTTTATGGCTAAAAAAGTGTTCTCCCAGTGATACTAGAAAAATGCCTCTTGTAATGGAAAAAATTGAAAAAGTTCGTAAATGGAGGCTTTCAAGTAGTGATGAAGCAGCACGGAAAATTGCTGGAACTCCTACTTTATTTAGAGAGATGATTAATCCAGATAGTTTTATTGCTATTCCTATTATTTCTTCTGAAAAAAGCGACTATATACCCATGTTATTTATGGATTCTGAAACAATAGCTACTAACACTGTCCTAATCATCCCAGAAGCGACTCTATACCATTTTGGTATTTTGACATCAAGTGTGCATATGGCTTGGATGAGGGCGGTGTGTGGTAGACCTGGGATGAGTTATCGTTATTCTAAATGTATTATTTATAATAATTTTCCATGGCCTACAACTACTGTTAATCCGGGAGTTATAGAAAGTCTCGCTCAAAACATACTCACTGTGAGGACACTGTATCCACAAAGCTGTCTTGTTGAACTTTATGACCCCAAGACAATGCCTATAGAACTCCTGAAAGCTCATCAAGAGCTTGACAAAGCAGTCTTAAAACTGTATGGTATAAACCAAAAAGATTTTTCAGAGGAAGAAATAGTTGAGATGTTGATTGAGAGATATATTGAATTAATTAAGAATTAAGAATTAAGAATTAAGAATTAGGAATTAAGAATTAAGAATTAAGAATAAGGAATTAAGAATTAAGCCTCCCACCTACCTCTCCCCCACTCTGAAAAGGTAGCAACGGCATCTCGCCGTTTAAATTTTCTTATGACATAAAACATAACTTACCAATAACTTCAACTGGGAACGCAGGCATCTTGCCTGCAAAAAACCAGAGTAATCATAATTTGCATGCAAGATGCCTGCGTTCCCAGTTGAAGTTACCACCTCGATGGTTCTACCCTTGGGTCGTGGCGACTCAAAGTTTAAAAATTCAATAATTTCATCGCAATCTTTGGTAAAACATTTGCTTGAGCAAGCATAGCAGTAGAGGCTTCCATAAGTATCTGTGAGGTAGCATATCTTGTCATTTCTGTAGCAAAGTCGACATCAGCAAGCTGAGAATTAACACCATTTAGATAGAGTATTTCATCTTCACGGAAACTCAATGAGGCTTCAAGTCTATTTTGCATGATACCCATGACATAGCGGTTTCCTTCTTTTACTATGAGAGCAGAGTTGATAGTATCAAGGGATAGTTGAGCTCCGTGTTGGGAAGCTATATCTATTTTTTCATAAGCGTCAATGTCTGGGTCTCCGATATTTTTCAAAAGACCATTCATAGACAAATCTCCGATGCGGACAAAATAATAGTCTTCAAGTCTTTCATTTCTGACACCAAAATGGATTTTCATACCTGATTGTTCTACATTAAACTCTTCTTCGATAACTCTCTGGTTATTTGCTGTATAAAATGAGCCATATCTTTCAGCCATGTCTTTTTCAGAAAGTGAGCCATCAAGTAGTTTGTGTCCTTTGAACTCTGTAGCTCTGGAAATTCTATCTATTTCATTGGCGAGCTGGTTAAATTCTGATGCTAAAATCAATCTTTGAGTATCGGTGAAAGTGCCTGTAGCAGAGTTTGTCGCTATTTCTTTCATTTTTATCAAAAGCTCATCTATGCGAGCCATTGCTGATTCTGCTGTTTGCACCATAGAAATAGCATCCTGAAGGTTTTGTCTACCTTTTTCGAGTGTGGCGATGCGACCATTGTGGACATTGTGAACAGCCATATCTACTGGGGAATCCTCTGATGAATTTAATCTTTTACCAGTAGTGAGTCTGTGAACTGATTGACTTAAACTTGAATAGTGAGATTGAGTTCTGTTGCTTGCTCTAAAAGCAGCGAGATTTACATTTACATTAAGTGACATTTTTCCTCCCTGAAAAACTTTGTCTCCGACTTCCTTGTCAGATTGGCAATAAAGCTTTAAGTTTTTTTGTCGATGAAATGCGATTTTTGATTTAGCTGTCCGTATTGCGAAACCGCTTTAGCACCTCTTTCTTGCTTTGCCATATTGAGCTTCATCCTCTCTTTTAAACTTTGAAGCTCCACTCTATTTTCATCTTCTTGTTTCATAATCTCGTTGATTACATAGTGTATATCGGAAAGAATTTGATTAGCTTTAATTTTTTTTTCATTTTTGGGGTGAAACTTCTCAAATATTTTAAAATCTATCTTTTTTAGTAGTTTATCTATTTGGTTCAAGACTTCATCTTTTTGATTTATGATATTCTCAAAATCGTCAATCTCTTCATCATTTAGTATTTTGCTTTCATCTTGGACACAGACAAAAAAGTTTTGATAATATTCGTAGAGTTTTATCATATTTGACAAAGTCTGCTCTGGGTCAATGTCGAGAATAGTCTCAGATTCAGAGTCTACTGAAACTTCATCTTCCTTTGCAAGTGATGTTTCCTCAAAGCTAATGTCGTCAATGTCGAGGAGAGTATTCATCAGGTTTTCCTTTTTTAAGCGCGTAAATAGTTTTAAATCCGTATTTCCTTTTTTAAAGACAAGCCTGCCAAACTCTATCAACTCATTTAAATCGAGGTCTTCTATACTGTTTTCTTCGTCTATATCAGGTTTTTTGTCTTTTTTCTTTTTTTGCTGTTCGTATTGACTTTGTGAGCTGTCCTGACGAGAAGAAATGCGGAGCATATCAGAGGATGGTATTTTTAAAAAATCGTCTTTTTCCATAATTATAACCTCTATATATCGTTTTTTTAATAGCAATCTATGAAAATAAATTGATTTTCCTTATAAATATCTCGAAGAGATTATCTCTTAATAGAACTGAAATCCCCCCCCCAGTATCCCTCCTCACCTCACACACCGCTGCAGCGGTGTGTGAGGTGAGGAGAGGATGGACTGGGTACATGGTCTTTTCTATTAAAAGATAACAACTTCGTTGTATTTTTAAGGAATAATAAATTGATTTTATTAGTTTTATTCATAGAACATATATTCGGAACGGATAAATGCGTTCCCTACAAACAGAACTCTCTATTCGTTTTATCTCCCCCGCATATCTCTCAGCAGCTTCATAGCTTCCTCGATATTATTCTCACCAAAATTCACCTGTAAAAGAGCTTCCGCAGCTGCATTATAATTTCCAGCGGCATGCAATCTTCTACCTCTTTCAAGGTTTTCTCGACTTTCTTCCTCTATCAAGGCACTCAATTGATTTTCTGCTATAGTGATAAGCTGGCTTAATTCTCTTGTATTTATGCTGATATTGTTGTGAGCTCTCTCTACAGCATCTTCCTCATTATTTTCACTGAGACCACGACCAGTGCCTTGAAAAGTTCCTATAATAGCTCCTGTGCTAGTTATACCAAATTCCAGATTAACAGTAGCATCAGCGAGATAGCGTGGTAAACCCAATCCCTCCACAGACCTTTGCTCACCTATTACGACAACACCATTGATAAAGAGAGGAGCTTCTTCTTGCAAGATGATATTGTTATTTGTCAGTATTCGTGAAATTTGTCTATGACTATTTTGCATAGTCTGCCCAGTTTCATCGATTACTGTGAGATTGATAAATAAAGGTAGAGCTTCCGTAGTCCTAAAATGAGCGACACCATTGAGATGTCTCATGCTTTGAAAATAAAAATCAGGATAACCGAGAGGATTGATTTGGATGACTATCCTACCTCTGTCTGGTTGCTCTGGAGTTGCGAGAACATAGACACGAAAATTCCCTTCAATGTTTGTGAAACCATTATCTAGAGGTTTATCATCTCCGTAAAATATACTTACAGGAAGATTGCTGAGATTTATTCTTTCACCGTTTGCCCTTCTACTTGAAGCATTAAATACAACTGCTTCTGGTAAAATAGTTCCAACTCTCGCGGTCTGTTGATTTCCGCTGACTACTTCAAATCTAACAGAAGCAATGAGGTCATGGATTCTGTTTTCAAGCTCTGTCCCAGAAAGTATTCCTTGAATAGTAAAAGGAGTTGGAGACAAGCTATCATATACCATTTTTAAAGAAAAAAGGTCTGTCAAGGAAGTTAATATGTTTGCATAAGTATCGAGAGCAAATACAATTTGACCTTGTATCTGTAGCTGCTCTATTCTATCAAGGTTGCTCTGTATATTACTTTTTATGTCGTCCATCTCATTTTCTAAGTTTCGCAAAAATCTGTTTTTGTTGAGAGCGACCATGATATAAAACTTCCCTAAATACTCTTCTTGATTCATGATTTCTACATCTTGAAAATAGTCTTCAAAAAAAGTTTGGATGTTTTGAGTTAAAATCTCTGAAAAATAAGCTTGATATTCTGCCTCTTTAGACAAAAATGAGAGGTCCGTATCTGTAATAACCAAATCGGAAATCTGTTGAGTAAGCTCTATATGAGCTAATTCAAGAGCTTGTTCATTAGTATCACCTTCAGCGAGTCCAACCCAAAAATGCTCTGGGTTATAAAATCTAAGAGGAGTTTGATACCAGCTGGGAATTGCTTGTAATAAAGATAAAACACAGATAGTGAGTAAAAGAAATATGGTCTTTTTCGTAAAACTACCCTGAAATCTATTTAGCATTTTTACCACCTTTTTATTATTTAATACAAATTTTCTAAATGAGGGTATTTTGTCAAGCAGATTTTAGCAACTTGATTTTGTAGAGAAAGTATTTATGACCCCTCTCCGAAAAGGTAATAACGGCGTCTCGCCGTTGAAAATAGTTTTGTCGATGATTTCGTCAAAACTATAACATTATATATTATAATAAGTTGCATATTCTTTTCACATCGCTAATATCAACGGCGAGACGCCGTTGCTACCCAAAAAACCTCACTATGCGACAGTCTCATAAAAAAAGAGGGAGTCGAAACTCCCTCTAATTTATTCTGAAATATGAATAGGAAATCGGAAATAGATTATGTAATATCACATTATCCATTATCCATTATCCATTATCCATTATTTCATCAAGACCATTCTTTTAGTTTCTGTAACACCATTTGTTTCAAGTCTATAAAAATAGATACCACTTGCTACATCTCTACCGTTGTTATCTACACCTTCCCAGACGACCCGATGATCACCAGCAGGGCGATTTTCATTAAGTAATGTATTGACCAGCTGTCCTCTGACATTGTAGACATTAAGTCTGACATTGCCACTTTGTGGGATATTGAATCTGATGGTAGTAGAAGGATTAAAAGGATTGGGGAAATTTTGAGCAAGCATCGATTCTGGACGAGGAAGGAAAATGTCGTTTTCATTTGGCGGGATATCCTTTAAATCAAAATCTATTGCAGTATATCTGATAGCTGTGCCATTTGCTAAACCTTCGTTTTGAATTGAAGAACCATAACTAAAGTCGTCCATATACATAAAAAACAAGCGAACTGTATCTCTGTCGAGAACAATTAGCCTGTCAGCTGGATAAACAAATGATTGATTATTTGCTATAGGGTTCATAGAAAGCTGTGAGCCGGGTTCTGAATTGTAAGCCATTCTATATGGTTTTGACCAAGTTTTGCCACTGTCACGGGTCATAGAAATCATTAATTCTGGAGTGTCATTAAAGTCTTCAAACCATGCTCCACTTGAAGCATCATTGTAATAAGCTTTTGTAGAATCATACCACATTGCAGCCATATAACCGTTTGTGCTTTCTGTCAATCTCATTTGGTTGTGAGTAAACCAGGGATTTGCTGGCGGAGCTGGATCTACATAGTGCCAGAAATTTGGGACTAACCAAGGCCAGACTGTAGGAGTTCCATCTGGTAACCAGTGAATATCCATGTAACCATCATTATCGAGGTCAAAAATAAAGGGAACATTATTTGGCATATCAATAGGAACCTCTGGCTCAATATGAGTGAAACGGGCTTCACCTGTGTCTGGATTGAAAGCTATAATATGAGTCGAGATAAACTGAGGAAAATAACTTCCATCGTTGAGACCAGTTGCATAGTTTGAGGGAAAATGGATAGTTCCATTATTGTCAAAGATTACCGTTTTGTTGTTCAAAGTATTAGGCATAGTAACCCAGTCGGTTCTCTCTTCAGAAGGACTCCCAATATTCGCGTTATACCTTTGTAAAAAGATGTCTCTATTTTCTGGTGACATAGCATCGAGGTCAGCTGGGTTGTATTGTGGTTTCCAAGTAGATGGTGGTCTTTGCTCTGCAAGGAAACTCATATTTACAAAACTTTCACCATAATCTTTACTCAAAATCACAACATGATTGTGTTCTGGCAACATATCGTTCCATTCTGAATATTGAGCTCTCTCTGGTCCTTCAACTTGTCCAGCAAGAACTACATGCCCAGCAAGATGAGGTTGTAAAGCGACAGAAAACGACAAATAAGCACGAGCATTTCTGTAAGGATCTGTCCCATGATGGGTATTGTCCCACCAATAAATTTTTTCGAGATATTCAAAATAAGTCTCTGTCCAAACAACAGAATGTAGGTCATTCCAATCTTCTGGACCAATATCTGCTGTAACCATAAGGGTATTTGATGAAGGCATAAAGCCTGAATCAGAATTTGCTATTTGATAAGGACAACTACCATTTCCATTGTGAAAGATATAAACTCTGCTCTTATTTGGAATTGGTGATGGACCAAAATGAACTACAGGCCAGTTGAACTCCTGCTGTTGCTCTCTATTTTCACGAATAAGAGCTTCATCATTTGCCCAGCCCTGTCCACCAGTGTTATACCAAAAAAACCTATCCCAAGTAAAATAGGTGTTTAGTTCCCCTTGATAACCTGGTGGAGGAAATTCAATAGAATAAGGGATTGAATGCCAAGCAAAAATAGGATTCCCTGTCATCTGGTCAATTGCAAGTGTGCCAAAACCCTCACGATGAGCTGCATAGCTTGTCAGTGGATCTCTATCACCGACTTCAAAGGCATCTATTTGAGCCCATGCCCAGTGCTGTTTTCTTTCCTCGCCAAGAGGTTGGACCATATAGGTAAAATAAATACCTTGACCAATAATGTCATCACCATGAATTCTCATGGGAAAGCCATTGTATGCACCATTCATATAGTCGTAGAGGGAATAGCCAACTATAGTCGTTGGTGGTATGGCGTATTTGATGAATTCGATTTCATTTGTAAACTCTGCATGCAAAAATGCAGTAGTTACAAACATTAAGAGAACGATTAAGATTGTTAATCTTTTCATTATTCCTCCAATATCTTTTTTTTATTAGTGTCATTTTTTTTTTTTTAGCTAATTTGTCAACTATTTTTTTAAAATAGTGGTAAAAAATAATTTTTTAATAAAAAAAGGCAAGTTTCCTTGCCTTTTTTATTATCTTTTTATTTCTGAATGAATCTCTATTTCATCAAGACCATTCTTTTTGTTTCTGTAACACCATTTGTTTCAAGTCTGTAGAAATAGATACCACTTGCTACATCTCTACCATTGTTATCTACACCAGTCCAGGTTACTCGATGTTCACCTGTAGGGAGGGTATCATCAAGTAATGTATTTACCAGCTGTCCTCTTATATTGTAGACATTAAGTCTGATATTTCCACTTTGAGGGATATTGAATCTGATGGTAGTAGAAGGGTTAAAAGGATTGGGGAAATTTTGAGCGAGCATCGATTCTGGACGAGGCAGGAAAATGTCGCCTTCATTTTCAGTGAGTCCAGATACATCAAAATCAATAGCAGTATATCTGATAGCTGTGCCATTTGCTAGACCATTGTTATTAACTGAAGAACCATAAGCAAAGTCATCATTATACATAAAATACAAGCGAACTTTGTCTCTGTCTAAAACAATCAGCTTATCGGCAGGATACACAAAGGAGAAAAAATTTCTATCTGGATTTAGAGAAAGCTCATAGCCGGGTTCTGAATTGTAAGCCATTATATATGGTTTTGACCAGGTTTTGCCACTGTCACGGGTCATAGAAATATGGAGTTCAGGAGTATCTGGATAATCTGGATAATATTCCCCAGAAGAACCATTATGTAGGTATGCTTTCGTAGAATCAAACCACATGAGAGCCATGTATCCGTTGTTGTTTTCTGTCAATCTCATCTGGTTGTAATTAAACCAAGTTCCCTCTTCTCTAGTGTAATGATAAAACATCGGTATAAGTCTTGGAAAAACAGTAGGCCATCCGTCTGGAAAAACTACCCTGTCCATTATACCATCATTGTCAAGGTCAAAAGTCCAGGGTATAGAGTGTGGCATATCAGCAAGAACTTCAGGGACAAGATGATTTACCAAGATTTCCTTTGAAGCCATGTTGTAAGCAAACATCTGAGTTGATACAGTTTCAGGATACCAGCTTCCACTTTCGACAAAAATTCCATACATAGATGGGAAATGGATATTCCCGTTATTATCAAAGATAACTGTCTTGTTGTTTAATAATGCTGGCTCCATAGCCATACCTTCTGCACCATCTATGAAAGAATTATAAGATTCCAATAGAGAATTTCTATGCTCTGGAGATAATTCAGCGAGCCAATCTTGGTCGAGCTGGGGTGTCCATTCTCTAGGAGGTCTATTTTCTAAGAGAAAAGGATTTATCTCAAAAGTTTCTCCATAGTCTTTACTTAAAATTATGACATGATTGTGGTCGCCCCATTCGTTCCAATCCCAACGAGTATACTCCCCAGAAACTTGTCCAGCAAGGACAACATGTCCAGCATAATTGCCCTTAGGTGCAACACCATATCCCAAAAAAGCACGAGCTGAAGTTCGGTCTGGATGACCATATTCAGCAGGATTCCAACGGTGCATTTTTTCCAGATAGTCAAATTGTTTTTCTGTCCAAACTATAGCATGTAAATCGTTCCAATCATCTTGACCTAAATCACCATAAACTACCAAAGCAGTTGATGATGGAGTAAAACCTGAAGTAGCACCAGAATTTACTTGGAATGAAGGTGCACTGTTGTTAAAAAAGGCATACAATCTGCTCTTGCCTGCAACAGGAGAAGGTCCAAACATAACAACAGGCCAAGAATACTCATGCCTTAGTAAATCGTCAGGGTCTAAGACAAAATTGTCTGCTAATATAGCCTCATCATTTGCCCAGCCCTGTCCACCAGTGTTATACCAAAAGAATCTATCCCATGTAAAATAGGAATTTAGTTTGCCTTGATAATTTGATGGTGGATTTTCAATTGAATAAGGGACTGTATGCCAAGCAAAAATAGGATTCCCTGTGATTGGATCAATGGCAAGTGTGCCAAAACCCTCACGATGCGCAGAATAGTTTGTCAGTGGATCTCTATCACCGATTTCTGTGGCACCAATTTCCGCCCATGCCCAATGCTGTTTTCTTTCTTCGCCAAGTGGTTGGACCATATAGGTAAAATAAATACCCTGACCGACAATGCCTTCATCATGAATTCTCATGGGAAAACCATTGTATGCACCATTCATATAGTCGTAGAGGGTATAACCTACAACATTTGTTGGTTGTAGATGATAACCAAGAAACTTGATTTCATTTGTAATCTCTGCATGCAAAAATGCAGTAAATACAAACATTACGAATACAAACAAGATTAATAATCTTTTCATTATTCCTCCAATATTTTTATTTTTTTTATTTATTTGTTACTTGCTCCACCACTTTTCCGTCTATTTGAGACCGTTTGAAATAGACTGTGTGCAAAAGTTTATGAGCAAGGTCATGATTAGGTTTTCCGAGAAAATTCTCGTAGACTTTTTTCACTTCTGGATTTTCATGAGACTTTCTATACTTACATTTTTTGTCATCAGCATAAAGACCTGCAGCTCTTTTTGCTCTTTTGGCAAGATCATTTCCATAAGGCTGACCTCCACCACCGACACAACCGCCAGGACAAGCCATGACTTCTATAAAGTGATATTCGGACTTTCCAGTCTCCTTGATTTGTTTTCTCACTTTATTCATCAGGACTCTCGCATTTCCAAGTCCATGTGCTACGGCTACTTTCAATTTGCCAAAACCTGGCATATCGATTTCTGCCTCTTTTATACCTGTAAAGCCTCTGACCTCTTTGATGTCTACATTTTCAAGCTCGTTGCCTGTTACAAGGACATAAGCAGTGCGGAGAGCAGCTTCCATGACTCCACCTGTAGTTCCAAATATCGTGCCTGCACCTGTGTAAAAGCTCATTCCCTCATCTGCAGTAGCTGGCTCGATATTTTTGAAATCTATACCTACTTCTTTTATCATTCTGAGTAGCTCTCTCGTGGTCAGGACATAATCTGTATCTCGATATCCAGAATCAGACATTTCAGGTCGATTTGCCTCAAATTTCTTTGCTGTGCAAGGCATAATAGCTACTGAAACTATTTTTGCAGGGTCAATATTCTTTTCTTTGGCATAATAGGTCTTTGATAAGACACCAAAAATTGACATAGGGGACTTGGAAGTCGACAAACAGCCGAGTAAATCAGGATAATATGTTTCGACAAATTTTACCCAGCCGGGTGAACAAGAAGTAATGACAGGTGTTTTTCCACCGCTTTTTAGCCTTTCTACAAGCTCAGTCCCCTCCTCCATGATTGTAACATCAGCAGTAAAATTTGTATCCATGATAGCGTCAAAACCTATAGTTTTTAAGGCTGCATACATCTTTTCAGTAGTCAGCTCACCTGGCTCTAAACCAAACTCGTCAGAAAGTGAAACTCTGATAGAAGGTGCTTCTTGAACTACGACATGTTTTTCTGGGTCAAGGATAGCTTTCCAGACATCATCAATGTCAGTTTTTTCACTCAAAGCACCTGTCGGACAATATATAATGCACTGACCACAATTTACGCAAGGTGAATTGTCGATACCTTTCATAAAGGCTGTTTCGACAGACCCCTCAAATCCTCTATTGACAAAGGCAAGTGCATAAACCGACTGATTTTCATTACATATCGTAATACATCTGCCACAGGAAATACATTTATTTGGGTCACGACGAATCACAATACTTGTCTCATCAAGGGGTGCCATTTTTAATACTGGCTGTAAATGACTTGTCCTGATGTCCATATTATTTACTATTTTTTGTAATTCGCATTTTTCATTGGCACTGCATGTAGGACAGGTAACATCATGGTTGCTCAGTAACAAACGAAGTATAGTTTTTCGGTATTCTCTGAGCTGTATTGTATTTGTGCTTACGACCATCCCCGGTGAAACAGGAGCTGAACAAGCTCTTTTGGGTTGTGCCTGTCCTTGAATATCTACGACACATACTCCACAGCTGGATGTCGGTGCTAAATCAGGATGATAGCACAATGCAGGGATATAAATATTGACTTTTTTAGCTGCTTCTAAAATAGTCATTGAACTATCGACAGTAACAACTTTGCCGTCTATAGTAATCTCAAATGTCTGGGACATAAACTCTACCTCCGTTATTTGCATCAATCGTCGGTCTTGCTTTCTAATTTTCCTTTATAAATCAACAAAACTGACAACTTTTATTACTCAAATAATCTAAAATTTTAAAGTCTTTTTTTATTCAAGAATACAAATATTTTAAATGGGTCTTTTTTGTCAACAAAAAAGTGAAAATCAATTTTTTTTTTTACTCTTTTTTTTTATTTTATCTTGATCATTTATAAATCATATTTTTATTATATTTCCACCTTAAAGTGTCCCTCTTGTAACCCCTTTATTTTTGTGTAAGTTAAATAGGGTAGCTACAGGAAGGCTACAGGAAGGCTACAGGAAGGCTTTAGGATTATTTTATAAATAGTATAAAAATTGAGGATTTATGAAATCATAATAGTCGACTCGTCTCGGCTATATTTTCAACTAGGAACGAAAGGCATCTTGTAATTCGATATGCCCCCCCATCGTAGTGCCGAACTCCGTTCGGCTTGTGTGGGGGGGTAGGGGGGGCTACATACAGTAATAAAACATAACACATTGATAAATATATTTATTATGTTTTTTAGTATATTGTTTCCCCCCCTCTCGCCCCATAAGTGTCAACTTTTCACAATTTTTGTCAATAGTGTCAATCTCCGATTGGTTTTTTATTATGGTTTATGGCAATCGGAGATTGCCGCTACGAACAAAAGTTGATACTTATGCCTTTCCCGCCACACTGCGCAAGCTACATAGGGGGGGTAATAATCGGAACAGATAAATCAGTTCCCTACAAAACTCTGAATGGATAACTGCGATTCCTACTGTATAAAAAAAACTCTGTTTTAATTATCTCTTTGAACTACACTTTCAGTCCAGTTTTTTATTTGGAAATGGTCATCTGTATCACCGAGTGCTCTTCTTCTTTTTTCAACATGGTCGGCCATATCAAATTCAAAAGGAGGTGTATTTGCTGCCAGTAGGTTTGTTACTGTCATCAAATCGTTTTCGAGAAAATTTGCCCAGTGTTCGTATTCGTCGACCATGCTTTCCCCAAAATGAAAATAAGGTGGCAAGTAATTGACATCATAATACCTTATAAGTCGATTGTAGTGTTCTATACCGCTAGGCCAGATGGTATTTCTGATGTTGTTGTGTAGTTGAGAAAGCTGCGGAGCTTGAGGTCTATCTCGTAATAAATGTCTCAATTCAAGGATATTACAGACTTCATGGCTTTCTCCACCATTGGCTATCAAGATTGGACATACACTTTGGTGAACATTAGGATTGGTCAGCATTGCATTTCTGAGGACTGGAAATAATTGAGAGTGATCACAGCCACCAGGGTGGAAATCCTCATTTGGTCTGCAAGATGGTAAACAGTTTATAGTTTCTGGTAAAAGACCTAACTCGTCTAAAATCATTTTCTCCTCTTCATTTAAGGCATTAGCGACATAGAGGTCGTTCCAAAGCTCGACATAGATTAAATAGGTATCATAGATATATACAGTATAGGCATTCATGCCTTCAAAATCTATTACAGTTTCTCCAGAATAAATCTCACCTGTAGATGGGTCTGTAAAAGTAACAACTGAACGAAGACGATAGTTTCCATCATCATCAAGTTTTGTGATTTGGACATTTGCCTCTGAATTTGTATATCCTTGAATATCAGTAACTACTGGGAATTGTTTGACAGCACCAGGACTTTCATTTTGAAACATTGTTGTGTCATTCTTATACTGACGAATTCCATCCTCAGCAAACGAATTTGCTAGCTGCCTTGCTTGCTGAGCATAAGTCTGGTCGGCGACTATTGATGTAGCAGTATGTTGACTTTTTGACATTCTGAGAAAAATAGCACCGACCATAATCATAAATGCTATAACAATTAAAATTATCCTATTACCCATAGTTAACTCCTCCTTATTGGGTTATATTCAGTTTTTTTGGGATACAAAAAATGACTACTATTTGAGAATAAGAACAAAAAAAAATAAAGTCCAAAAAAAGTCAACAAAAAGTTTGAAAACAAAAATTATCTTCTTTTTAATAGGAAATAATTATTCTACTAAAATTTATTGTGGTTTGATTTGGGGATAATTTATGTTCCCCCACCATAAATGTGGGGGGAATAATCGCCTCCCATAAATGTGGGGGGAATAATCGCCTCCCATAAATGTGGGGGAAAATCCCCCCACATTTATGGGGGGCAAGGGGGGGGCAGATTACAGGCAGCAGTAGCCTTTCGTTCCCAGTAATGACCCCACTCCGTAAAGTCATCTCGTAGAGATTAAAGCTCTGTAGAAACGAATATATGCACCATGCAGCATCCCGTAGGGATGCTACAAAATGTGCTAATATATTGGTTGAATCCCTACGGGATGCGGATTTGGTGTATACCTCGATTTCTACAAAGCTTCACATACCTAAAGGCTTATCTAAGGTATAATTTAATTAATTCGACTTTTCGGAATGGGGTCAGTAATGCAGTCCAACTAAATCTAAAATTCAGTATCTATAAGGAAGTCTTTCGTAGCATCATAATCCCTTCTATCTTGTCTGATAGTGTCTCGATAATTGGCTCGTTCTATCACTCTATCCGCAGCTGGATTTACAAGCTCAGTTTTCAAGATAACTATCAACTCTCTCTGCACATTTCTCGTGCTTTCATAGCCAAATAGATAGCGGAGACCAAAGACCCACCAAGGCAAGTCTTTTAAAAATGGAACACCACCACGCTCACGGGTCAGATCATAGTCTATCAAGCCTGCCATCACTATTTCCTCACCATCAAACAAGATAGCATCGGTGCGAACCTGATTTTTGTTTATGACTGTAGAGAGAGCAGCAGGAACGGCTGAAGAATTTTCTACAGAAGCTTCCAAAAAGATTGCTTCAAAACCATCCTCGTCCTCAAGAATCGTGGGTCTTACTTGCAAAATGATACCTGTAGAGAAAAATATATCTACTGTGTTGCCTGCATCATCAAGAGTCTTTACCGAGAAGTCCTGACCTACTTGCACATAACCCTCTCTACCACTGAGAACTGTAACAGCGGGTCGAGCAAGGATAGTTCCCCTTTGGTTTGATTCAAAAAGTCGAAAGAGACCCTCTAAATCGATGATATAGCCACCTTGCTCAAAAGTGTGAGTTGCCGACATCATGAGCTGGTCTGCTGCTGATCCTGCTGCTGATAAGCTTATTGCACCTGAAACCTGACCATCTACAAGAGTCGACCAATCTATACCAAGATTGTGCATAAAAGTCCTGTCAGCATAGAAAAAGGTAGCATTGATTTTCACCATTTTCTGATTGATTTCCCCGATGTCCTGCTCTGGCTCTGATAGGTCAAAAGATATGTCGGTGATGATAAATGCACCAGGTCTTTGCTCTATTTGGAGGTCGAGAGTATTAACTATCAGGTGGAGGGCTTCGTTCCAGTGCATATTGTTAATTTGGATTGGAACTCCTCCTGTGTAGCTACTGAGATTGACGATATTTCTATTGTCAAATTGCAGAGAAAAGTTTTCGAGGATTCTGATAGCCTGCTGGAAATTTGTATTTCTCTGGATTGTGAGATTCTGGCTTGCTTGTTGTGCTGTCAGACTGAAAGCAAGCAAGACTAAGAATAATAAGATTACTAATTGCTTTTTCATATTGCTCCTTGTATTGTAAAAATTTATTTCCCCCCCATAAATAATGGATAATTGATAATGGATAATGGATAATTATCCATTGTCCATTGTCCATTGTCCATTATCCATTGTCCATTGTCCATTATCCATTTTTAGTGCATTTCTCTATATACAGTCTCATAGAGACCTGTTCTATTTATCCGAAAAACTGCTCTATTGTTTCTTTCATCGACATGACTAAAATAGCCATAAGCGACGCGTTCCATTGGTCGTAGTCTGATGACTTCTGTGCCACCTGTTATTTGTGTAAAAAAGGCTTCTCTTGTCCCAAAAGAGACAAGATTTAGATTGTCATAAGCGATAAACCTTTCTTGTAAAGGATTTCTCAGTGGTAGGTGGATAGCTGCCCGCATTGGGTCTCGCAGTAATGGTGCGTATTGTATCCGTCTAAAAGGTTGCTCATTGAGACGCATACCTATACTTCGGTCTGTCCAGGGTCGGAGAAGGACATTGTAGCTTACATAATTTATTGGAGGTCCTGTATCTGACTCCTGCAAAGAAGAGTTGAGAACGACATTTTCGACTGTATACAAAGCTCCGAGCTTTTCTACATGACTGACAAAGGCATAGATATCGTGAATACTTCCCAAACCGCTTACAGTGTAATCAAATTCTCCTGCTCGATTTACCACCGTAAAGTCAAATTGATAGTTTGGATTGAAACGATTCATGATGCTTTGTAAGTAAGACCAAGTGATAGTTGAATTGTCCTCAGTCAAAAAAAACTTGCCATTGTGAAAGACCCATTCGTCTATAAATTTGATACGCTCTTCCAAATAAGTTATCATCAAGGTGTCTGGTCGCAAACCATCAAAACCGCGTAACTCCTGCTGTGTCCGTCTGATTGCCATCTCGACTTCGGTTATCTCCGTTTGAAGTTTTGTTATCTCATTATAAAAATGAGCTATCAAACCTGCTAATACTAAAAACAATAGGATTGATGCGATACCGCGTGGATTCATTTTATGTGCCCTCCCTCAATATTTGTAGCTGCTCGCGTGCTGTTGCCGATAGTGGATGATTGGGAAACCTGCTATTGAGCATGCGATAATATGTTACGGCATTTTCATAGTCATTCAAGATTTCATAAGAACGAGCAGCAAAAAACATTGCCTCTGCAAGCATTTCTCTTTGCAAACGGATAACCTCACGGAAATAAGGTATTGCCCGCTCAAAACTATTGATGACAAAGTATATCTCGCCGAGTAAATAATTTACCCTGTCTATGTCATCTTGGTTGCGGTAGCTTGCTATATAACGCTCTAATATATTGATAGCTTCGTTGAAATTGTTGCTCAAATAATAAGTGCGGGCAAGCTCGTAGAGTTCTCTCGCTTCTGAAGCTGCTGTTGCTGTCGGTGGTGCCATCTGGTCTATATCTTCTGGAACTGCCTGGAAAGGCGACCTTATAGGCATAGCTCTACTCAAAGCAAGCTGATAATTATGGTAAAAATTGTCAAAGTTTTGCAAGTGAGGAGGAAATACCATAGCTTCTGTTTCTCGACCTTTGGGACGAAGGAATGTTACTTCAAAGTCCCAGACCGTATTACCTGCGATGTCTTGTTCTATGATACGAGCTATATGACCATCTTGAAATACATTTGAAAGATTGGTAATCCTATCACGATGATATGACTTGCCTCGTGTAGTAAAACGGTCGCCTTGTGTCGTAACTTGTTCTATCCAGATGAGCGGATTTCTGTTCATAAAATCTGAAAGTGTCTGGATTATCTCACTCCAAGTGTTTTTATCTGCAGAAATAGAGGCACTTCGTAGATAAAGCTCTTGTTTATCGGCTATCTGTGTATTATACCTTTGTAGCATACTTTCAAAATTTTGCAGGAAAGTTAGCTCTTCTACGAGTCGTTCATGCTCCTTCTGAAGTCTTCCCAATTCTTGTTTTGTTGTATGAATTTGGTCTCGACCATAATATACGGCACCAAAGATTAATATCATAAAGAGGACAGAATGCCAGCTGATTTTGATAGGTTTACGACTCTCTATTATGTTTTTGGGTAGGATATTAAACTTGCAGATGTCTTTTTTCTTTGCCAGAACGCTTTTTAGACCGAGTGCTATGGGTATGATAAAGGCTGGTATTGACTCTGGTTTCACCGATGATGAAAGACGAAGATTGATTTTGTATTTATTTAGCTCCGAAGCGTTCATCTTAAAAAGCTGGTGTCGATAGCGGGTGCGGGCATTGTAGTAAGTGATGTCGTCCTCTGTCGCAAAACTACCTGCGAGAACAATGCTTTCGATGATAGGAAAGCTGGAAATCTCGTGTTCGAGCATTAGCTTTGCATAGACGGTTTCACGGACTCTCTGCGGGTCGTTGTCATGAACCATGATAGTAAATGACTTGACGAGCATATTGTTTTTGATGACGATACCGAGTTTTAGCTCTTCACCGAGATAGAGAAAGGTCGTATGCTTGCTTTGCTCTCCAGAATAAAAGAGATTGAAAATGTTGAGCATACTGACTTCATTTGGCTCTATAAAATGGTAAAAAGGTGGTCGCTTGGTTCCATAGACTACCTGCGCAGAATCGTTAAGCAGTCCCATTAGCTCATAATTGCCTGTGTGGACTACAGCATGGTAAGACTTGTCCAGAGCAGGTGTAAAATCGCAGTTGATTGCAGGGTCTCTTAGCTGGTCTTTGGTTAGAGCGAGCTTTAAAAGTTCCTTTTTATTGAGCTTTTTGTCTGTTTTGATGAGCTTCCATTGAACTTTTAGCTCACTACAAGATATTGAAACTTTACCAGTATTGAGATTAAATTTACTCAAAAACTGAAAAGTGGCATCATGACGATAATCCGTCATGTTTTTTTTGTTGTCATCGAGATTGTCCAGCGACTTTGAATCTCCAAATAAATCGAGCTTGTCAGGGTCAATCTCTCCAACTGTTGAAGTAGATTTCGTCTCGACAGGGTCGTTATTCAAGAGAATTTCATTGGCATCGTCTTCTGAAAATCCAGAGGTCAAACTTCGATTGAGCTTTATTGACTCCAAACGAAGCAAAGATAGACGACTGCCCGCTAAATCAAATTCAGCGACTTTTAAATACAAGCCGTCAAGACTAATTCCATAAAAATATGATTTCAATATAAACTCCCTTTTATATTCTTTTTAAAATTATTAATTAGTAATTAGTAATTAGTAATTACTAATTATTTATTATCCATTGTCCATTATCCATATTAATCATTGATATTCCCCTTTAAAAAGTGTTCAAAATCAGATTTTATCATTTCCCAAGTGTCTACAAGATTTTCGACCAATGATTTCATTTCATCCCAATTTAACATAGAGCTATATGAATGTCTTATGAAATGCCTAAATCTTAGATAATTAAGCATTTGTTCTTTTAAATCCTGCCGAATTAAACTATTGTTATCTGAACTAATAATAAACATAGTTTCAAATATTGCCTTATGCCATTTGTGTTCACTTGGTTTATATTCTTTTTTACTTTTTAAAATGAGAATAATAATGTTCTCTACACCATTGTAAAATGAATGTAATATGAGAGCAAGGGCAGTAATTTCAGTAAAATTTGGCTTATTAGTTTTACAAAAATCTATTAGTGGTTTTGATGCAGCAATAAAATTATCTAAGTAGGATATTTCATGCAAAATTTTTTCTTTTATATTATTATCCAATTTGAATTACCTCACCAAGCCTTTTTAAAAGTATGAATAAACTATTGTTGAAATCAAAATCTACTATATCAATATCATTTTCAATAGCAAAATCTACCTTTCCACAAGTGCCAAAAAATTTTCCTTTGGGTAATCCCATAATCCCGATATCAATATCAGAATGCTCATGAATATATCCTGTAACCATAGACCCAAAGAGATAAACAGACTGACATCCCTCTTTTTTAAGTATTTCTACAGCTGTCTCTATGTCTTTTTGGTATTTTTTGGGTATATTAAGAGTTTCTATTTGTGATACTTGATTATCCATTGTCCCTTATCCATTTACTTAGTACATCAAAAGCTGCTGTATCCTATTTTTGTTGTTTGAATAGTTTATAGCGTTTTCACGGGTGATAATGCCGTTTTTAAAGAGGTTATAGAGGTCTTGCTCGATGCTAATCATACCTTGCTTTTTACCCTCTGTAATCATCTGGTAAACCTCAGAGACATTGTTGTTTTTGATAGCGGCTATGACAGAGGCATTGACGGAGAGAACCTCTTTGGCGAGGGTCAATTGATTATTTACATTGGGAACAAGTTTTTGAGAAATGACCACCGACAAGGTATCAGCGAGACGGAGACGGATACGCTCCTGTTCCTGAGGTGGAAACTCACCGATAACTCTGTGAATGCTTTCAATAGCACTACTCGTGTGCATCGTAGAAAAGACCTTGTGTCCGCTGTCGGTAACTTCTATCACCATACTCATTGTATCGGGGTCTCGCATCTCACCGACTACTATGATGTCGGGGTCTTGACGGAGTGCCTCACGAGCTCCTGATTTAAAATTTAACACATCCTCACCTACCTCACGATGACGAACTATACAATTTACAGATTTATGAATGTATTCGATAGGATTACCGATGATAATGATATGTCCTTGATTTTTATGATTGTTCATATTGATGATAGCATCAAGGGTAGAACTTTTTCCAGAACCTGTGATGCCCGTTATCAAGATTAAACCACGCTTTTCGTTACTTAAACAAAGTCTATTTAAGATAGGCTCTGAAAATCCAAGAGACTCCAGTGGAAACAGCTTTTGATTTATCTTTCGAAAAGAGCCTGCCAGAGAATTGTTCTCATAGTAAATATCGCAACGAAAACGGGCTTCAGCTTCGAGGTCTTTTAATTTTATGCCCAGCGACACATCTATATTTTTATTTTTTAACAAATCAACCTTTTGCTCGTCTGTCAACATGCTCAAAAGTAAAATAGAAGCCTCGTCATTGGTGATATGTCCAAACTCTTCGACTGGCTTTTTGATACCATAAATTCTATACCAGACGCTCTGATTTGAGCCGAAACCTCCTATTTCCATATCGGAGGCATTGTAATGAAACATCCGAAGAAGCATATTACGAATCTGATAAAACGCTTCCTTGCGCCACTCCGCATTGACCGAAAGTAGCTTGTTCATCGCCTGAAAACGACTCGTTCCAGTCATAAATTCAGGTAATGATACCTTTAATTCACTTGAATAACTTAACATTTAGCTCCTCACAAATTTAGGGATTAGGGAATAGGGGGTAGGGAGTAGGGGGTAGGGAGTATATTATCTACCACCCAGTCCTCAGTCCCTTTTTTCACTCTCTACTTTTTTGTCATTTTAGTGTATAACAGGCAGAGTAGGATATAGGCGGGGATTATCTATCCCCTATCCCCTACTCCCTATCCCCTATCCCCTATTCCCTATTCCGCATGCGTAACAAGTTTCAACATCACTATCCTTTGAACAGCTTTACGCCATTTCAAAAAGACGCTACTGGAAATATTTACTATAAATCGTTTTAACAGTATTTCTCCTTTAAAACTAAAGAAATCAAGTATTCTTTTACGCTCAAATATTCGGAGCGTTACAGGAGACTCGGCTCGTAAATTCACTGGCATAGAGGACTCAAGGATGATGTTTTCCTCACCCCAGGTGTCAAACTTTTTCAGATAATCAAAATTGCTGTTACTCATCCAGACTGAAATTTCACCTGACTCGATGATTATCATCGAACCCTCTTTTTGCTCTGATAAAGCTATTATGTCCCCTGCTTGATACATCTTGACCTTGCCAAGACTATAAAACTCGGCACGCTCCTCAGCATTAAATCCAAGCAATATTGTAGGTCCTGTAGGCGTGATGGAATAGCTGCCTGTATCTACCACCTTTTGTAGAGGTCCATATAGCTCATTTGAGTATTCAATAGCCTTGCGAACCAGATCAAATAACTCTGATGACTTGATTGGTTTTGATATGTATTGGTATGCACCCTTGTGAATTGCCTCTACAGCACCCTCGATACTCGAATAGCCTGTCAAAACTATCACTACCGCAAGAGGCTGGATTTTCTTTATCTCTTTCAAAAGGGTCATTCCATCCATCTTGGGCATCGACATATCTATGACATATAAATCAAAATTTTCAGAGCTCATCTTTTCAAGGGCATCCAGACCATCGGCGGCGGTGATTACCCTGTAACCCTGCGTTTCAAGCAACTCGCTAACTAATTCGCGAATGTCTTGCTCATCGTCTACGACTAAAATATTACTTTTCATATACAACCTACACTATGTAAATTTATCGACTTTAGACCATTTTTTTTAATTAGGTTTTTATGTCAAGTATTTTTGAAAATACGAATATGGATAAATTAAATTACCTCGTTTATAACTTCAACTGGGAACGCAAGGCTACCGCTGCCTGCAAAATATCAGAATAATAATTGATTGCAGGCAAGATGCCTGCGTTCCCAGTTTAAGTTACCGCTTCGATGATTCGACACTCTGGCCGCGGAGGCTTACCTATAATTTCAAATTTCCCCCCCCCTACCCCCTCCCATAAATGCGGGGGGAAAATCCCCCCACATTTATGGGGGGAGCTTAATTCTCAATTCTTAATTCTCAATTCAAAATTCTCAATTCAAAAATCATCCCCCCCTATATATATTAAGGGTCTCACCGGACGATTTTTGGCACACGGATCAAAAATATTTTTTTTTGATGCCTCAAAACAAGGCTACAAAAGGAAATTTTTTTTTCAGTTGGGAATGGATAAATGCGTTCCTTACAAAACTCGCTGTTTTTTCATTGATGACCAGTAAAAAAAATGGTTTAATGCAGGATAATTAGTAATTACTAATTACTAATTACTAATGCCTAATGCCTAATTACTAATTACTAATTTACCAAACTTCATTTTCAGAAATTAGTTGACAAAAAACACCTTTTTTTTAGAGTGTAAAAAAAATAACAAAAATAGAGGTGCTTAATGAAATATCTTGAGATTGCTATGGGAATAGCAAGAGATTTAGGTGTTGATTATGCCGATATCCGTATTCAAAAAACTATTCAAGAGTGGATATTTCTTGAAGATACGAGTTTCAAGCAAAATGCTCAAGGAACTGTCTATGGTTATGGTATTCGCGTTTTAAAGGACGGAGCATGGGGATTTTCTCATTCCAATATCTTTACAGAAGAGTCAGTGAAAAAGACCGTGCAAAAAGCCTTTGATATTGCGAAATACTCTGCTATGCTTAAAAAAGGTGAAGGGATAAAGCTCGCAAATGAAAAAAGTTATATTGCAAAGTATGAAACTCCTGTAAAAAAAGACTTGTTTTCAGTTCCTATAAAGGAAAAAACAGAGCTTATGCTTGAAATTTCAAAGAAAATGTTGAATTATGAACCTATCAAAAAAACTCAACTAATGTTTATGAGTAAAAAAGAGGAAAAGCTATTTGCCTCTACAATAGGCACTAAGCTTGAAATTAACACTTGCTTTATCAATCCTATGATTACTGCTTATGCTTTCAATGATACCGACAATCAATCAAGACATTTTGATGATGGTGGTCGGGCTGTTGGTTGGGAATGGATTGAAAGTCTCGATTTATTGAATAAAGCCGACACAATAGCTCAAGAGGCTATCACAAAAGTCAACGCCGATGTGCCTGGTGAAGAAAAAAGACGCACCTTGATACTTGACCCCAATCATCTCGGTCTGACAATGCATGAGTCGGTAGGTCATCCGACTGAGCTCGACAGAGTTTTAGGCTGGGAAGCTGATTTCGCAGGTGTTTCTTTTGCTACTCCAGAAAAACTTAAAAACTATCAATACGGCTCACCAATTGTGAATTTTGTGGGCGACAATACTTTAAAGGAAGGTCTCGCTACAGCTGGTTTTGACGATGATGGTGTCCCTGGTCAAAAATGGTATATCATAAAAGATGGCATTTTAAATGAATATGGAACTACAAGAGAAACCGCTCCATTTATAGGTCTCGACTATTCAAGAGGCTGCAACAGAGCTACCTACTATTATGACTTCCCAATGAATAGAATACCAAACCTTTATATGCTACCAGGTAAAGAAAAATACTCACTTTCAGATATGATACGCGACACCGAAGATGGCATCTATATACAAGGTAGAGGTTCTTTCTCAATAGACCAGCACAGAGTAAATTTCCAATTTGGTGGTGATTATTTTTGGGAAATAAAAAATGGAAAACTACATAGACCTCTGAAAAAAGTTCTATATCGCTCAAATAATCCTGAATTTTGGAATGCTTGCGACGCTATCTGTGATGAAAGATTTTGGAGACCATTCGGTGTAGTAAACTGCGGTAAAGGTCAGCCTATGCAAGCAGCAATCATGACGCATGGAGCTTCACCATCAAGATTTAGAAATATTCGCGTTGGAGGTTCACAATGAAAGAAAAAATAATGTCTATCGCCGAGTTTATGAAAAAAAACATCACCGCAGATGATTTTAAAATCTATGTAGGTTACAAAGATGAGCAATGCACCAGATTTGCTCAAAACTCAATCACACAGCACATCAGTGGCGACTATATTGAAGCCTCTTATATCTGTATAAAGGACAAAAGAATAGGCACTGCTCAGACAAGACAAATAGACGAAGAAAACCTACTCAAAATAATCCAGAAAGCAGAGGAAATAGCTGAAAATAACTCACCAGACCCTGATATGGACACTTCTTTAGCAAAAGAAGATTATCCTGTGATAAAAAATTATTTCCCCGCTATTGAAAAATTTGACACTGCAAAAATGATTGAAATCATCAAGAAATGTATCGATTTTGCAGAGTCTAAAGAGGGCATGCTTTCAGGTATACTGACAAAGACAACGAGTGAGGATGTCTTTATGACAAAAAATGGTTTTGTGGGATATGATAAAGAATCAGAAATAGAGCTTTCCATGACCCTCAGAAAAGACCATATAGAAACCAAAGTCAGCTTTACAAACAAAGATCTCGATAAACTCTCCGTAGATAGCCTTTTAAAACAGCTCAATGAGCAATTTGATGCCCTCAAAGAGATGCGTTCTATGGACTTTGAAACACTGCCTGTCATCCTCAGACCGCAGGCTGTAGAACAGCTCTTTATGTTTTTCAATTGGTATATGCTCGATAGAAAAAGAGCGGATGAGGGTCTAACACCTCTCACAAACCAGATAGGAAAGAAATTTCTTGGTGAAAAATTTAGCACCTCCTCTATTATCGATGACCCAGATTTGACCACCGCTCCTTATAGTTCAAATAATGTTCACAAAACTATACACTGGGTAAAAAATGGTGTCATTTTAGATTTACCCACTTCTCGACTCTGGGCTCAAAAACACAATCTCACGCCAAGCAATATGTTTAACATAGTGATTGAGGGAGAGGGTGTTTCTGAAAAAGAGATGATGAAAATGGTGAAAAGAGGCGTGATTGTTAATAATCTCTGGTATATAAGGCTTAACGACCTAAAAACAGCCGACTTTACAGGCATGACAAGAGATGGCGTGATGTATTTTGAGGACGGAGAAATCAAATATGCTGTAAACAATTTTAGGTTTAATGAAAAGATACACGAGGTAACAAAGAGACTTCTCGCCACAGGTGAAAGTGTCCAGCAAGGTGCAAATAGAAAAGTGCCTGCGATGCTGATAGATAGTTTTGTCTTTGTGGATAAAACGACCTTTTAGTTAGTTACAAGTTACAAGTTACAAGTTACAAGTTACAAGTAATTCCCCCCCTTACCCGATATGTGTCAACTTTTCACAATTTTTGTCCGTAGTGTCAATCTCCGATTGGCTTTTTACAATGGTTTATGGCAATCGGAGATTGCCGCTACGAACAAAAGTTGACACTAATGCCTTTCCCCCCCCCACTCATTCTTTATGGGGGGGGCAGAACGAGAGTTACAAGATATGAGTTACAAGTTACAAGGGAATCTCGGCTCAATAGTATATGGGACGAGATTTGTGATTTGTAATTTGTGATTTGTGATTTGATTTTTGAGGAGTGAAAATGGATACAATTTATGAAATTGTAAAGTATACAGATTCCTACTATATCGACATTAAAGTGATGTTAGGAAATTGCTTTTCAAATGAGTATAAACTTGATTTGACAGAAAATCAATTAGCAACGATTTATACTGATATAATCTATCAATTTAATAATAAAATCCTATTCCTTGATTTATTGCTAAAAAAGAGCATAGCCAAAGGGTTTGTCATCTATCAAATAGACTCACCAAGTAGTGATTGGTGTGAAAAGGAGGGATGGGGCTTTATCAGAGAGATTTATATCGCTGACGATATTAGAAAAAAAGGCTTTGGTCAAAAAATGGTCTTACATGCTGAGAGTGTTTTAAAAAGTTTAGAAATCCCAAATATTTATATAACTGCCGATGAAAATAGAGATTTTTGGATAAAGATGGGATATCAAGATACTGGTGAGGTCTGTCAAAGAAATGGTGGATACATTTTTACTAAATCTTAACTGGGAACGCAGGCATCTTGCCTGCAACTTCAACTTCCCCCCCTGCCCCCCCCATAAATGTGGGGGGAATCCCCCCACATTTATGGGGGGGGCAGGGGGGGGGGGGGGGCAAGGCGGCTAAATGATAAAAAAAAACGAAACTCACCTACATGGAAAATATAGTTCCGACAGCGGAATTGATTATAAAAAGCTATGCCAAAAGGCGATTG
>Ga0099364_10002742_pt1 | contig 27927 bp, 27 predicted proteins | sample TergutTh196P3_FD_73070 | JGI IMG/M metagenome (GOLD analysis project Ga0099364, IMG submission 73070) | Microcerotermes parvus P3 segment gut microbial communities from Pointe-Noire, Republic of the Congo - Th196 P3 | ecosystem: Host-associated > Arthropoda: Insects > Digestive system > Gut ... | reverse complement strand
GCGGTAGTAGTGAAAATGAGAATGGTGGCGGGAACGGAAACGGGGGTGGAGCGGCTAATACCGGGGAAACAGAAATAGCGAAGAGAGATCAGCAGCGCAAAGATGATTTGGCGCGGTTTTTGACTGCGATTACGGATTACCAGGCGAATAACTCGGGACGCTTGCCGTTTCAGATGGACGGGACAAAGTTGACTCTGGCGGATATGTTCGTTCAACGCTATATAGATAAAGATTGTGGGCGAATTGGCCTGGACGTGTCAGATGCTAGTTGCGGAAAGGACTTCTCGGACCCAGATGGTACGCCGTATCGTTTCATGGAAGCAAGAATAGATAGTGCTACTTTGAGGGTGATTTTGCCTAAGAAGTTGGATTATAGTATTTATGTTGGGGTGGGTATGACTTGTGGGCGTGAGGCGGACGCAGTGGTGCAGACGGGTAGAGACCGACAGGTTGCGATGCTTATGACGCTTGAGAGTGGGGAAATGGTCTGCAGCGATAATCAGTAGAATTTAGTAAATGATTTTGGATACTTGAGGGATGGGGTTTTTGGTGTGGTAAAATTAAGAGATAAAAGAAAGGTTGTTATGTGTAATTCCGAAAATCTAGAAAAAATGCGACATACGTGTGCCCACATTTTGGCGGCGGCGGTGAAGGATTTGTATGGCACGACAACGACGATTAAGTTTGGGATTGGGCCGGCGGTGGAGAATGGCTTTTATTATGATATTGATTTTGGGGCGATGAAGGTTGAAGAGGAGCTGTTGCCGGAGATTGAGGCAAAAATGCGGGAGATGATTGCGGAGAAGTTGCCGATTACGCACGAGGAAAAGACGCGCGAGGAGGCGCTGGCTTGGGCGAAGACGGGGAAGCAAAATTATAAACGAGAATTGATTGAGGAACTGCCGAAGGGTGAGGTGATCTCGTTTTATACTTTGGGGGATTTTACAGACCTTTGTCTGGGGCCGCACGAGGAAAATACGGGGGAGATTGGTGCGTTCAAGTTGATGCGGGTGAGTGGGGCATATTGGAAGGGCGATGAAAAGCGGGAGCAGATGACGCGGCTTTTTGGGGTGGCGTTTTGTTCGCAAGAGGAACTGGATAGCTATTTGAAGATGTTAGAGGAGGCGAAAAAGCGAGACCATAGGAAACTGGGGAGAGAGTTGGATTTGTTTTGCTTTTCGGAGTTGGTGGGGTCGGGTCTGCCGATGTTCACGCCACGGGGGACGATGCTGCGGGAGAAACTGTCGGATTATTCTTTGAGCTTGCGGGGAGCGGCTGGTTTTTCGAAGGTGTGGACGCCACATATCACGAAGATGGATTTGTATAAAAAATCAGGGCATTATGATAAGTTTGGCGAAGAGCTTTTGGTGGTGAATTCGCGGGTGACTGGGGAAACGTTTGCGATGAAGCCGATGAATTGTCCGCATCATGCGCAGATTTTTGCGAGTCAACCACGGACTTATCGGGAGATGCCGGTGCGATATATGGAGGCGACGACGGATTATCGGGATGAGAAGACGGGGGAACTGGGTGGTCTGTCGCGGGTACGGGCGTTGACGCAGGATGATAGCCATGTATTTTGTCGACAGTCGCAGATTAAGGCGGAGACGGCGCAGCTGGTGAAGATAATTGCTGAGCTGTACGGGACGGTGGGGATGGGGAAGTTGCGGGCGCGGTTGAGCTATCGGGATGATTCGGATAATTATTTGGGAGAGCTGAAGTTGTGGGGGATGGCGCAAAAACAGATTAGAGAGTTGGCAGAAGAGAATGGGTTGGAGTATTTTGAGGCGGAGGGAGAGGCGGCGTTTTATGGGCCGAAGATTGATTTTATGGCGGAAGATGCGATTGGGCGGGAGCATCAAGTGGCGACGGTGCAGTTAGATTTTGTGCAGCCAGAGCGGTTTGAGTTGTCGTTTATTAACGAAAAGGGTGCGAAGGAACGGCCGGTGATGATTCATCATGCAACTCTTGGGTCGATTGAGCGGTTTTTGTCGGTGTTTATTGAGCATACGGGCGGTTGGTTCCCGTTTTGGTGTGCGCCGGAGCAGGTGCGGATTTTGACGATTAATGAGAAAGTTTCTGAATATACGAAGAAGATTGCGGCGGTGCTTGATGGGGTGGTGTTGGAGAAGCCAGTGAAATATAATGAGGTTCGCTACAGTGTGGACGAGCGGAATGAATCGTTGGGTAAGAAAATCCGCGAGGCGGTGGATATGAAGATTCCGGTGATTTTGATTGTGGGACCGAAGGATATGGAGGCGGGGGAGGTGAGTGTGCGCTTGAGAGAGAGTGAGCAGAAGGTGAAGCTGGACGGGTTGGCGGAATTTATTAAGGGACAGAGCTAAGTATTAAGTGTGGGCGTGGATGGGGGTAGATATTGAATGACGCTTATGTTTGAGCCCGGAAAATAAAGCGTTTATTATGCTGGCGTGAGAAAAGATGATATTCTAAAGGCAAGTGGGCTTCAACTAGTGGGGTTTGTGCCCTACGTATCTTAATAAAGAGGAGTGATTTTTTGTGGTAGCTAATCGCAGCAAGGACAAAAGGGCGAAAGTTCTTTTGGGGTTGACGCTAGTTATTTTGAAGATTCATCATGCGAATGGAGGTGAGAAGTATGATGTGGGTATCTGATGTGCAAGAGCAAGTTAGGGTTTTTGCAGTTACCGATGATGATGCCGAAATGGCAAGGGGTATTGCGAAAAATATTGGTGCGCCTGTGGGTGTGCCTCTGCAAGAGACTGATGACGACGAAGGGGCCGAAGGGATTGGCGGAATTAAGATTACGTGGTTTGCCAACGGAGTTCCGGAGCCGAGGTTTACGCAGAGTATCAGGGGAAAATATGTAGTTTTGGTTTGCTCGATTGTCGGCGATGCTATCTTAAAGTCGAGACTGCTAGAGATGGCAACTCGAGCGGCGCGCGATTCGCATGCGGGATTTATCTTGGTAGTAATTCCGTATAGTGTTTTCTGGCGGTCGGACAAAAAAGACAAGTCGGGAATGGAGCTAGGAGCTAAATATGAGGCGGAGAAAATAAAATTGGCCGGGGCCCATCACGTGCTTTTGTGCGACCTGCACAATGATACGGTCGAAGGCTTTTTTGACGCCCCAGATACGATTACGGTCCAATCCGTGCTGCTGGAATATGCTAAAAAGCTTGGAACGCTCGGTGCGTTGGCGGCAGCGGACATTGGAGCGGGCAAGAAGACGAAATTGGCAGCTGCGTTTCTGGGAGTTCCATATGGTATGACCGATAAATCGCGAGAAGGCCAGCGAGACAATGTTGACCTCAGTGGTATTTATGGGGTGAACTACGCAGGCGTAGAAGTCGGAATTTTCGAAGACGAGATTCTGACGGCTAGGACGATTGAAGAATCCGCAGGGTGGTTAAAAAACTTTGCCAAGGGAGCGGCAGTTTACGCTTTCTGCTCGCATGCACCGTTTATGTATGTGGATGGAGCCCTAGAGAGGTTGTCTTATGTCGATAAGACGATAATCACAAATACGGTGGCGGTTCCTGCGACACCGACGCCCGAGTTGCGGGCGCTGATTACTAATGGCGCAATTGAAATAATTGATGTTTCACCAGTGTTCGGTGATGCGGTCGGGAGAATCATCAATTTCGAATCATTTGGCTCGCTACATGCATTCAGAAAAATGGATTAAAAATTACTCAATAATATGGCCCGCGGTAAAACGCGGGCCGTATTTAATGTTATGATGAATAAGATGGAAGAGCAGATTTTTGGGGGGCTGAATGAGGCGCAGAAGGAGGCAGTGGCGACTTTATCTGGGCCGCTATTGATTTTGGCGGGAGCGGGGAGTGGAAAGACGAAGACTTTGACGCACCGGATTGCGAATTTGTTGGTGCGCGGAGTGGGGATGCATGAGATTTTGGCGCTGACGTTTACAAATAAGGCGGCGCGCGAGATGAGGGTGCGGTTGGCGGGGATTTTGGGCATGGAGAATAATTGGTCGTTTATGCCGTGGATGGGGACGTTTCACTCGATTTGTGTGAAGATTTTGCGGATGGAGGCGGAAAATGTGGGGTTGAGTTCGAATTTTGTGATTTATGATACGGATGACAGATTGGCGTTGATAAAGCGGGTGATGAAAAATTTGAAGGTGGAGGTGAAGCAAATTAAGCCGAAGGCGGTGGAGGCGGCGATTTCAAAGGCGAAAAATGATGGGGTGGCTCCGGATGAATATGGTGCGGACGCGTATTATCCGAATCAGCGGACGATTGCGCAGATTTATGAGAAATATGAAGAGGCGAAGTGGGAGGCGGGGGCGCTGGATTTTGATGATTTGTTGCTTTTGGTGGCGAAAATGATGCGCGAGAACAGGGAAGTGCGGGAGCGGTGGCGACGGAAATTTAAGCATATTTTGATTGATGAGTATCAGGATACGAATAAGATTCAGTATGAGATTGTGCGGCTTTTGGTGAATGAGGAGCAGAATATTTGTGTGGTGGGGGATGATTGGCAGTCGATTTATTCGTGGCGAGGGGCGGATTTTCGGAATATCTTGAATTTTGAGAAGGATTTTCCAGAGGCGAAGGTGACGCGGTTGGAGCAAAATTATCGGAGTACGCAGAATATTTTGGATGCGTCGCAGAAGGTGATTACGAAAAATGTGCAGAGGACGGATAAAGTGTTATTTACGGAGGCGGGAGCGGGGGCGCCGGTGGGGATTGAGCGTTTGCGGGACGAGCAGGCAGAGGCGGCGTTTGTGGCAGAGCGGATTTTGGGCTCGGGACGGAAATTTTCAGATTTTGCGGTGTTATATCGAACGAATGCGCAGAGTCAGGCGTTTGAGCGAGCGTTTATAGGGGCGATGATTCCGTATAAATTGGTGGGCGGGGTGCGGTTTTATGATAGAAAAGAGGTGAAGGATGTTTTGGCGTATCTGCATTTGATTGTAAATCCGAAAGATTTGGTGGCGCTTGCGCGGGTGATAAATGTGCCGGCGCGAGGGATTGGGGAGGTGAGTTTGGGGCGGATTTTGGCGGGGGAGACGGACAGATTGACGCCTAAGACGATGAGGGAATATGAGAGGTTTTTGCGGTTACTACAGGATTTGCGGGCGAAGAATCTGGATGGTGTTTCGCCGGCGCTGTTGATTGGTGAGTTGCTCGATAGGCTGCAGTATAGGGAATATTTGAATGATGGTGATGAGTTGAAGGCGGAGGAGCGGGTGGAGAATTTGGCGGTGCTGCTTGGGGAGGCGGATGCGTATGAGTCGCTAGATGAGTTTTTGGCGGATGCGGCGCTGATGAGCTCCTCGGATGAGAGTGCGGAGGGGGATGCGGCGACGCTGATGACGCTACATGCGGCGAAGGGGTTGGAGTTTGCGGTGGTGTTTTTGGTGGGGATGGAGGATGGACTGTTGCCGCATGTACGGAGCGGGATGGAGTCGGAGGATGAGCTGGAGGAGGAGCGCCGGTTGGCTTATGTGGGGATGACGCGAGCGATGGAGGAATTGCTGTTGACATATGCGCAGTCGAGGTTTGCGTTTGGGGGGAGGACGTATGGGTTTGCTTCGCGGTTTTTGACGGATTTGGGGCATGACCCGTATGGGTTGGCTAGGGATAGGGATGGGGATGGGTTTGGGGATGAATTTGGGCAAGATGATGACCCGTTTCCAGATGAGGGTTTGCCGGATTGGCATTAGCGCATTTACTTTTTTGCGTAAATGTGATATAATGTATCCAGAATCTCATCGCCAGCGGCGCTCGATGAGGATGTTTTAAAAAGGCGCTGAGTAGATTAAAAAATTATGTTAAGGAAAGGAGTGTTTTCTTTGAAAAAGAGACACAACAATCGCACGAACCGAATTTTGAGCGCCGTGTTGGTGCTCGTACTGATGATGTCCATGATGGTGACTCCAGCAGCATTTGCGGCTATCGACTCCAATGCTCACTATCTGACGTTATCGCAGTCCCAGTCGGAGTGGCTGGAATCCACCGAAATGGTGGATTGGAACAATGGAGACGCTTGGCAGAAACAGTGGATGAGTTGGTTGCTCTCGGAGGCAGGATTGCCCAGTGGGACAACAAGCTTTACACAAAAGTCCGAAGCGGCGTACGCGGTCGCGGTGAGGTATGCGCAATACAATACCACACTGATGGACTCGTATGTCGACTATAATGGGAGGAGGACACAAGTAAAAAACATTACTGGGGCGGATTTGGCGGACTACGTTCCACAATATACGTTCTCAGAGATGATTTCCCAAGTGGCGTTATATGCGTCGGGAACGACGAGTACACGTCCATTATGGACGTGCGGGGATTTTGCTAGACTCATGACGGGGCTGCTGCGCTATCAGGGCGTGCCAGCCTATATTGAGATAGGCAGCATCCCGTCAAATTCGAGGTATCACGCCCGGGTTGCTCTGGTGGACACGACAAACAGGCGGATTTACTACTCCGACCCGACATACGGAAGGAGCTCAACCAACACCGACAAATGGCGTTGGTTGACCCGAAGCGAGTACGATGACGACTATCGTCAATCGTACATATCGAATGAAAAACTGCCAAGTCGGAGTCCGAACACGCCAAATCCGAACCCGAACCCACCTTCTAGGCCGCCGGCGGAGAATCCCAATAATCCTCCGCCAATTGTGAGGCCAGACCGGCCAGACCCAGTTAGAATCAGCGTCCCATCGGAAAGCCGTTGGGGTGGCCGAGACGTTATTGTCCCGGTAACCCGCAATGGAACCCTAATCGGTAATATTCCGATGCGGGTAATCAAGTACGACGGAGTGTACTGGTTTGCAGTACGCGATGTCTGTGCGGTATTGACCGAAACGACACGGTCAGTGAACGTGCGCTGGGATGCCGGTAAAGGCACTGTAGTTTTCGAACGCGGAGACTACAGGTGGAATGGTAGTGAATTGAATTGGGGCTATGGCCGGAATAATAGCGGCCAGGTCGTCTGGACTGGGCGATACGACGGTATCGCTATCAGCAAGACGGCGCAAGCCTATCTGCTACCAAACGCATGGTTCGGCACAGACCAGACGAATATACGTGTGATTAGCCTCGACGGCGACACGTATGTGAGGCCAACTGACATAGCTCGTATGATGAACTTTGACGGAAGTAACACGTACGAGCACGAGTTGGGAGCTAATTTCCGATTTAATTAGCTTCCGTTTGGGGAATTCTTTAGCATAAAGGGGGAAAAGGGGCGTCAACCAGGCGCCCTCTTTTCTTTTTCTTAAAATCTGCTACAATATGGATATTAATAACTCAGCAAATGGCAGACAAGGCGCATTTGCTTTAACCAAAGGAGTGCTAGTGAAGGAATACGAATTAACAGTGCTGATTCACCCTGATTTGGAGATGAATCCACAACCGACCGTAGATAAGCTGAAGGCTTTGATTGCGGATAATGGGGGGCAGATTACAAAAGAGACTAATGAAGGCAAAAAGAAGCTCGCTTATGCTATAGCGAAGCAGGATTTTGCTGTATATTGCTACTTTGAGGTGGAGTTGCCGGCGATGGCGCCAGCCAAGTTGTCCTCAGTTCTGAATATAACCGATGAAGTGATTAGGTATCTGTTGGTTTTGAAGGACGAGAGGAAGGCGAAGGCTGAGGCAAAGCAGAAGGCAAGAAAACCTCAAGACGAAGAAGAAACTAAAGAGGAGGAATAAAAAATGGCGCGTGGGTTTTCAAAAGCAATTATCATGGGGAATTTGACAAGGGACCCGGAGATGCGAAGTACGCCGAGTGGGGCGAGCGTCTGTGGGTTTTCGGTGGCGGTGAATCGGACGTATAAGGATAGTTCGGGGCAACAACAGGAAGCAGTGAGCTTTATTGATTGTTCGGCTTGGGGGAAGGCCGGGGAGATTATTGCTCAGTATGCCAAGAAGGGTAGTGGGATTATGGTTTCTGGGCGACTTGACCAGAGGAGCTGGGAGGATAAAGAGGGGCAGAAGCGCTCGCGAGTTGAGATTGTGGTGGAAGATTTTAACTTTATTGGTAATGGGGGGCGCGGGAATAATGATGGTGGCGCAGCGGCGACAGAGGCGACCGACGTGGCTGATGTGGCGCCGAGTGATATTTCGGATGACCCGATTGATTTGAGCGAGATACCATTTTAAGTGATTTTGAAGAGAAAGGAGAATTATGAAGAGATTGAAAAATGACCCAAATTTGTACTTTGATTATCGTGACGTGAAGACTTTGTCGCGATATATTGATGCCTATGGGCGGATTGAGCCGATTGCCAAGACTGGTTTGTCGGCTAAACAACAGAGACAATTGGCGGTGGCGGTGAAGCGAGCTCGACATTTGGCCTTGATGCCGTTTGTGGCGACAGCTTAATTTGCAGGAGGGAACATGTTTGGACCTACGGATTTGAAAAAAAACACCTTGATTACTTTGGACGGACAGCCGTTTAAGGTGGTTGAGTATGCACAGAAGGTGATGGGGCGGGGCGGTTCGATTGTGAATGTGAAGGTGAAAAATTTAGTGACGGGGGCGGTAATACCGAAAACTTTTAAGGGACAGGAGAGGATTGAGCCGGCAGAGGTGGTGGCACGCAAGGTGCAGTATTTGTATAGTGATGGTGGAGTATTTTTCTTTATGGAGCCGGAGAGTTTTGAGCAGTTTGAGTTGAATGGTGAGTTGGTGGGGTCGAGTCGTGATTTTATGAAGGAAGGGGACGAGGTGGAGGTGCAATTTTATAATGGTGCACCGATTAACTTGGTTTTGGCGAAGAATGTTTGGCTCACGGTGACGTACACGGAAACTGCGGTGAAGGGAGATACGAGCTCGTCGATTGTGAAGGACGCCGTGTTGGAAACGGGGGTGAGCGTGAAGGTGCCGGCGTTTATTAAAACGGGGGACGTGGTGAGTATTGATACGGAATCTTATGCGTATCGCGAGAGACGGAAATAAGCAGGCTCAGGCTGCTGCCCCTAAGACATTAGTGATAGTGGGGCCGACTGGTAGTGGGAAGACTGGGGTGGCGATAGATGTGGCTTTGAGATTGGGCGGGGAAGTGATTTCGGCGGATTCGCGAGCGATTTATAAGGGGATGGATATTGGGACGGCGAAACCTGGCGTGAAGGAGATGAGGGGGGTGAGGCATTTTGGAATTGATTTGGTGGAGCCTGGTGAGCGTTTTACGGTGGTTGATTTTAAAAAGTATTGCCATGAGGTGATGGATGATATTAGAGCGCGGGGGAAGTTGCCAATTATTGTCGGTGGAACGGGGCTTTATGTGGATGCGGTGATTTATGACTATCAGTTTACTGAGAATGTGAAAAAAACTTGTTCAGACCGAACAGAGATGAGTTCGGATTTTGTGGCGATTGGTGTCAAATGGGAAAAGGATGAGTTGAGGTCAAGATTGAAAGAACGGGCGAACAATTTCTTTACTCAAGATATTGTGGGTGAGACGAAAAGGTTAGCCGAAAAGTATGGGTGGGGCAGTCAGGCGATGAAGTCTAATATTTATCCGATTGTCTGGAGGATGATAAATGATGAGATATCTGAGGAGAAGGCGAGGGAGCTATTTGTGTTTGATGACTGGCATTTGGCGAAACGACAAATGACGTGGTTGAAGCGGAATAAAAAAATTATCTGGCTAGGACTAGACGAAATAGAAGATTATGTATACAATTTGTATAGATGAGTAAAGAAAACTCCCGGCCATTAGAAAAATTATTCGGGTCGAAGACCAGAGCTAAGCTACTGGCGCTATTTTTCGAGAATCCTAACAAATCTTATTATGTTAGAGAGATTACGAGGGTGATTGAAGAGCAGATTAACTCTGTGCGGAGGGAGTTAACAAATCTAAATGCGTTGGGTCTAGTTAAAATTGAGACCTATGAAAATAAAGTTTATTACTCGGCGAACAGCAAACATCCATTTGCACGGCCGATGATTGAGATATTCTCGAAAAAGATTAGTACAGTTGTGGACATGGATGTGCCGAGGATAGGTTGGGATGAGTATGTGAGGCCGGTGAAAAATATATTGCGGGCTCTGGTGGTGACCAATCGTGTGCCAGGGCAAGAGGGTGTTGACCTGTTGATTGTGGGGGATGATAGGGCGAAGAAACTGACGCACTGGGCGGAAGTGGTTGAGAAGAAGCAGGGTAAGCCGTTGAATTATGTGATTATGTCGCGGGAGGATTATTTGTACAGAAAGAGCCTAAAAGATAGATTTATTACAGACATTTTTACGCTTGATATTGCAACTAAAATTGACCCGGAAAAAATTCTGTAATAGAAGGGAAGTAGATGTTTGAAATTGAACTAAAGAGCCCAGACGAAATGAGTATAAAAGCCAAGGACAGGACGATAAATGTCAATGTCGCGCAATCTACAATTGCGGCTGGATTGGCGGTGGGTATGATAAAGGGGGCTGGGGAATTTGAGATTGGCGAGGCGACGATTAGCGGCGTAGCGACGGATTCGGGAAATGTTTTGTATAGGATTGAGATTGGAGAGGTTGCGGTTGGCGTGGTTGGCGGGGAGGTGAAAAGTGAGGATTTGGATGAGCTAGGTCCGATTGATATTTTGGGTACGAACGATATCAAAATAGTTGGACTGGTGGAGCCGAAGATTGTGATTCCGATGGGGAATATGGATTTTGCCGAATTGAAGGCTAGCGTGAAGGTTGAAAAACGGCTGAAGATTAAAAATTCAGCGGCACTGCCGGCCATAATGGAAGTCTACAAGCTGGACTAGCTGAGGGGGTTGATTTTGCGCCTCGTATGGGGTATAATTGGCGAAGTTTTAGTAAAATAATATAGAGAAATAACAAATGGCAGTATGCGAAATTAGCGGTAAAGGCAAGATGTATGGTCACAATGTGAGTTTTTCCCAGAGGAAGACGCGCAAGGTGTTCAAGCCGAATATTCAGAAGCGCACTTTGGAGGTGGACGGGAAGAAGACTAAGGTGAATGTGTCGACTTCGGCGCTGCGGACGCTACGCAAAAAAGGCGTACTGAAAAAAGCTGCTTAGTATCAGGGCGGAAAAATGCGAGCTTGCTCGCTTTTTTTATCGCTTCGTCATAAAATGGGCAATATGGAACTAGATGTTATGTATTTGGTGATTATATTGGTGGTGATATTGGTGTCGATGGTTTTGCATGAGCTGATGCACGGGGCAGTGGCTTATTGGCTGGGTGATGATACGGCGAAGGCACAGGGGAGGCTGACGCTCAACCCGCTCAAGCATATTGACCCTTTTATGTCGATTTTGTTGCCGATGCTACTAGCGATTAGTGGTGGTCCGGTGTTTGGCGGGGCGAAGCCGGTGCAGATTAACACGCGCAATTTGAAGTTTGGGGAGTGGGGTTTTGCGTTGGTGGCGATTGCGGGGCCGTTGACGAATTTGCTGTTGGCGTTTATTGGTTTTGTGGTTGGGCATATAACAGGGGTGATATATTATGACGTAGGATTTTGGACGGAGTTTGCAGTAGCTTTCGTGATGGTCAATTTGGGTTTTTGTGTTTTTAATTCGTTGCCGATTCCGCCGCTGGATGGGAGTAGGGTGCTTTATGCGATTATGCCGGATTTTGTGCGGAGATTTATGGAACAGATGGAGCGTCTGGGAATAATGGTGGTATTTGTGTTGATTATGGTGTTCGGGACGGCGCTAGGTAGTTTTATGAGCGCGGCGGTGGAGTTCTTTTTAGATGCCTTTACATGGGTAGTGTGGTAAAATTAAGGTAGCCCTGAGCGGGGTTGTACATGATTTTTCCTGAATAATCATGTTTTTGGGGGTTCGTGGCTTGTCTCTGTGGAGGCATCGCATAAGAACATACCCACCTTGGCTAAACCAAGGAAAAACAGTCAATCCGCGAAGGGCTTTTTGATGTCGCTTATGGTAGAATTATAAATGATGAAACAGAGAGTGCGGGTGATTGGTATTATTAAGCGGAACGATGAGGTGTTGTTTTTGAAGAGGTCTAGTGGCAGGGCGGAGGGGGCCGTTTTGTATGAATTGCCGATGGGGAAGATTGGCTTTGGTGAACAGCCAGAAGAGGCTATGACGCGGGCGATATTTGATTATCTGGGGAAGAGGCTAAAATCAGTAAGGCTGTTGGATGTGATAACTTTTACCGACTTGAAGGGTTCGAGTCGGTTGGCGAACTTGTATATAGTGTATGAAATTGGTTTTGAAGGTGATTCTGTAAAAATTACAACAGAAAGATATAGCGCGTATAGGTGGATGACGGAGCGTGATGTCGGTATGACTACGCTTGATGAGGCGTCTTTGATGGTGTTGGAGCTGGCGGCTGGCAGACATAGGACTGTTGTAAAAAATATTGACTATAGAGGTGGGATAAATGCTGCAACAGTTTATGTGGACGGTGGGAGTCGAGGGAACCCTGGTCCGTCTGGGGCGGGATATTATATCGTGGCGGCAAATGGGACTGAACTAAAAAGAGGTGGAGAGTTCTTGGGATTTTCGACGAGCCGAATGGCGGAATACTATAGTTTGAAGGAGGGGGTGGAGCAGGCATTGGAGCTTGGTTTGAAATCGGTGCGTTTTATGAGTGATAGTTTGATGATGGTGAATCAGATGAATGGGGTTTATGCGGTGAAAAATCAAGATTTGATGCCGATTTATAACGACATTTGGGCGTTGCTGAATAAGCTGGACTCTTATAGTTTTGAATATGTGACAAGGACGAAAAATACAGAGGCAGATAGAGAGGTGAATCGCGTGATTGATGAGCATTTGAAGAGAGAATAGTAGCTATCTTATCCTGGGTCTTTATGGTATGATATATCTGGCTCGAACAGGTGACCGCTGGCATATGATGCGAGAGGAAAGTCCGGGCAGCATAGGAAAAGATAGTCGCTAACGGCGACCGCCCGCAAGGGTAGGGAAAGTGCCACAGAAACTAAACCGCCGAAAGGTAAGGGTGAAACGAGTAGTGTAAGAGACTACAGTCTGGTGCGGTGACGTACTAGAGGGGTAAACCCTATCTGCTGCAAGGAGACCTAGATACAGTGTTCCGCTGATGGTCGCTCACCGCTAGAGGCACGGAGCAATTCGTGCTCTAGATAGATGGTCATCGACTGCCTAAAAGCAGTTACAGAACCCGGCTTATGGTCGAGCCAACAAAAAATACCTCTATTTCGGGTATTTTTTGTTGGTCCTAGCTGCTGAATTACTTGGCTTGGGCGACGATGGCAGAGAAAGCTTTAGGGTCGGACACGGCGATTTCGGCGAGAACCTTGCGGTCGAGCTCGATGCCTTTTTTCTTCATGCCGTTAATAAGCTGGCTGTAGCTGATGCCATTTTCGCGGGCGGCATTGTTGATACGAGTAATCCAAAGGGCGCGGAGGTCGCGCTTGCGGTTGCGGCGGTCGCGATAGGCATAGCGCAGGGATTTGATAACCCCTTGCTTGGCTAGGCGATAGCTGCGAGTGCGATAATGTTGCATGCCTTTGGCGGCTTTGAGGATTTTTTTGTGTTTCTTGCGGGCGGGGACACTGCGTTTGATTCTCATGATTAGACCTTCAATGCTTTCTTGATATTCTTAGCGTTGTTGCCAGAGACGATGGCGGGAGTTTTCATATTGCGCTTTCTAGCTTTGCTTTTTTTGGCAAGGATATGGTTGCCGAAAGCGCGTTCACGAACAAGCTTGCCGCTGCCAGTGATTTTGATGCGCTTTGCAGTCCCTTTATGGGTTTTAAGTTTTGGCATAAATTACCTTTCCTGCTTTAGTTAATAGACATAACGCTTTGGGGTGCAGGGAACCGTGGGGCGTTGATTGCTATTTGCGCCTTACCGAGAAGGACAAATTGCGTCCGCTCATCTGGGGTTGACCTTCGACGACGGCTTCAGTGCCGAGTAGACCAATGATTTTGTCTGCTAGGCTGTCGCCGATTTCCTTGTGGGCCATCTCGCGTCCGCGGAAGACAATCATGATTTTTACGCGGTCGCCGTCCTCTAGGAACTCTTTGACTTTGCGGATTTTAATATTGAGGTCATTTTCCCCAATCTTTAAACCAAGTCGGATTTGTTTAAGCTCGCTGCTTTTACTTTTCTTTTTGGCTCGGCTTTGTTCTTTCATCTTTTGGTATTGATATTTACCCCAATCGATGATTTTGACAACTGGTGGGTTGGCGCTCGCAGAGATTTCTACAAGGTCGACTCCGGCGTCGCGGGCCATAAGTTGGGCATCGCGGCTAGACATGACGCCGAGCTGCTCTCCACTACTACCAATCACGCGGACCTCAGGATAGCGGATTTCTCCGTTTATTCGAGTGTGTGTGCTGTTACTAATGGTAGCCCTAATCCTTTCTGACTTGTTTTACAGGGTGTATTTTATCAGATTTTGCTGATTTACACAAGATTTTAGAGGGTTTTTGCAAGGATTATTTCTTGCGGTACTGAAGGGCTTCGGCAAGATGAGTATCGGTAATCTCTGGGGCGGATTGTAAATCGGCGATGGTGCCGGCCACTTTGATGGTTTTAAAGTAGGCGCGGGCAGATAAATTGAGAGTCTTGCTGGCGTGCTCGAGTAGTTTTTTGGCGGCTGACGAGAGGTGCAAGTGTTGGTGGATTTGGCTGGAGGAGAGAGATGAGTTGTAGAAATCGGTTTTTTGGTAGCGCTGACGCTGTTGTTTGGTTGCGATTGATATTTCTGACTTGGCGGCGTGGTGCTGGACGGTGGTGTCTGGAGCTGGTTTTGCTAGGTCGGTATTTTCGACTTTAGCAACGTCGATTATCAGGTCGATGCGGTCGAGAAGTGGGCCGGAAAGTTTTTTAGCGTAGGCTGAAAGTTGACTGGGACTACAGGTGCATTCGTGATGCAATGAGCCGGCAAAACCGCATGGACAGGGGTTCATAGTGGCAATGAGCATGAAATCGGCGGGATAAGTGGTTTTGTGGCCGACGCGGGATATGGATATTTGTTTATCTTCGAGTGGTTGGCGGAGGGCTTCTAATATGTTGCGGGGGTATTCTGGTAGTTCGTCGAGGAAGAGGACGCCAAAGTGGGCGAGAGAAATTTCGCCGGGAGTGGCGCGCGAGCCGCCGCCGATGAGGGAGCTGGATGATGCGGTGTGGTGGGGGTTGCGGAAGGGGCGATGGTGAACAATGTCTTGCGTGAGGCCGCTGAGGGAGTGGATTTTGGTGATGGCGATTTTTTCGTGGCTGGAGAGGCTGGGCAGGAGGTTGAGAGCGGCACGGGCGAGCATGGTTTTGCCGGCACCGGGTGGTCCGGAGATAAGGATGTTGTGGCGTCCAGCTATGGCTATGGTCATAGCCCGCTTGGCGTGTTGTTGACCGCGGATGTGGTCGAGGAGAATGAGCGATGAATCTGTTTTGGTATTTTTTACAACTATCTTGGGATTGGTAATTTTAACTTCACCCTTGAGATGGAGGAAGAGAGACTTGAGGTCGGTGACGCCGTGTAAATTTATATCTGACACCAGGGAGGCTTGAGGTAGATTTGCTAGGGGGAGAAAGGCTTCTTTGATGCCAGCGTGTTTGGCAGCCTCGATGATGTTGATAATGCCGCGGACGGGACGGAGGTGGCCAGTGAGGGAGAGTTCGCCGACGAATAGTTTGTCGTCAAGGTCAGATTGCAATAGTTGGTCGGAAAGGGCCATGACGGCTAGGGCGATAGGGAGGTCTAGATAGGCTCCATCTTTATGCAGTTCGGCAGGGGCGAGATTGATGGTTACCTTTGTGTCGGGAAAGGTGAAAAGGGAATTACGAAGGGCCGAGCGGACGCGGTCTTTTGATTCATCAATGGTTTTATTAGCCATGCCGACGATGCTAAAGGTAGGGAGGCCGCGATTGCGGTCGCCTTCGACTTCTATGATGCGCCCCTGGTAGCCGTGGGGTAGGGCGGAGAAAACTTTGGCAATCATAGGGGATAGTCTAGAGCGGGAGACATTGATTAGAAAGCATGAGTATGATATAATGTGGGTGTTGGGGCTGACAAAGCTTAGACGAGTCATTAACATACTTCAGGCGAGTCGAGTTATACCGTAAGTATAAGAACAACTGCAGACAAAACTGCTAGTAAGCGTGTGATTCTCTCACCTGCTTACGCAATGGCCTAATCTTTTAGACCATGCTTCTTGCGTAAGGCGTCATAGCGCAGCGAAGTATCATATTATTGATGCTAAGGTTTACCAGCTGAACTCTGGTAGCTCGAAAACTTGTGTCATGGTAAAGTAGAGTTTTGTTCATTCCAGCTCTACTGGTATGCCGAGATGAAAGAATGAACTATGCTCGTAGAATGAGGTATTGAAGATAATTCGGACCCGGAGGCGGTATCCGGCAGCTCCACCACGTCAGGCGAAGGCCTTTTAAGTTATAAATTAAACAAGTTTAATTTATAACTTTTGTGGCACTTCGCCTTCCTCTCCCCCACTCGGGCGCAAGCGTCCGGGTGGGGACCCCTTTTTGAGCGGCTCGATTTTTTCTCCATAGACAAAGCGAAAGACCAGCAACTGCGAGGAAAGCTGGTCTTTCTGTGTAGAGTGTGGAGTTATTTTGGACTTTTTGTTTTTGGCCTTTGAGTAAAAATTGTATTCAAAAGCTACCCCTATAGTAAGCCGTCAAAATGCTTGTGTCAATAGCTTTTCGTATTCAATTTTGAGAGTTTTCCACAGGTTATGGATGCCGGATTGATGAGTCTAGCATGACAGGCGGACAGAAAATAGGAGGAGGTGTCTATTTTGCGAGTCTGCTGGGACACTGAAAAAGGATGGTTTGGTGTGTACATGGTTAGAGCTGGTCGTAGTGCGATTGAATGGTCGACAAGTTGCTATAGCGGTAGGGATAGTGCGAGCTGCTTTGGTTGCGGGGCTGTCTAAAAACTACGTATGTGCGTGGATATTTGGTGGTGCGGAGCGACAAAGACGGAGCACGCAGAAGGACTAAATTGGCGGGAAAAAGCGGGCCGAATGCTTGGATGACGAGGCATTAAATTGCTAAAAAAAGAGCTGAGACAGAAGGAACAACGGGTAGTATTTGTTGTATTTCCTACAACATAATTAATTTATGGGATGCATCTGATGAGAGGGCGAGTGTTGTGAAAAATACTTATAAATTGAACACAAATAATATTGACTTTTTCGCTTATGTTTGCTATGCTGAGAACGTGCTTCAATAAAAACAAAAATGCACAAAAGAGTTAAAGAGGGTTTGGCGAAGGGAAAGGTTATTTCTAGCCATAAATTACAATTAGGAATAGCCTGAGCTCCGCCAAAAAATGGTCGAGAGACCATGAGCGTAGAGCGCATAAGATTCAAATATCGTTAGCACATTAAATACCCAAATCAAACGATAGGAGAGCTTATAGGGATTTGCTTCACTATATGTGAAGCGGTCAAAAAAGTCTCAAGAGCGGGCGTAAAAGTTGCGGCTATAAGTAGTATACAGTTGGCTGGATAACTTACCCGCTCGAGAGCCGAGTCTTGGAGGGAGAAAACCAGAAGAGAAGAGATGACAGAGCCTCAGTGTTTATGCTAATATTGACCTATGACTAAAACAGATAGGATTTTTGCCGTTATGAGCCTTGTGGCTATGGTCTTCCTCATGATTATGATAAATCTAACAACCCCGTCGGACATTGGTCCCCTAGGGGTTTTAGTTTTTTTTACATTGGTATATTTGGTTTGCTTCGGGGTGATAATGGGGGTGTGCCGAATTCTTTTCCAGATTGTGGGGAGATTAAAAAACAAGAAGACAACTAGTGGTAGAAAAAGTTATTACTATAGTTCTGTTTTGGCGTTTGTGCCGATTGTTTTAATTTTTATGAGGTCGTTTGGGGAACTAAACTTTCTAGAGGTCGTGCTGGTGGGCTTTTTCGCGATAGTGGGATGTTTTTATATATCTAAAAAGACATAAGCGTGATATAGTTGGGATATGGAAAATGAGGGCGGAAATAGAGAGGCTGCGGTTGGAGCACCAGAGAGTGTTGGTGAGGTGGATTTTGGTGCTGCGGAAGTTGCCTCGGCGCACGAGAGTGAGGGGAAGCTTGAAAAAAATGAAATGTCCGCTGCTCCTGCAGCCGAGACAATGCTTGCGACTTTGCCGCCGATAGTTTCAGTGGCTGATGATTCTGATGATGTCGCTGGGGACGATAGTGCTCCAGTAGTGGAGAGGGATGCGGAGCGGATGCCCAAAGAGTATGCGAAACACTTGGTGGAGATTATACGCAAGTATAAGAAAGAGCCGAATAAGCTGCAGAAGTCGGTGACAAGTTTGAAGTGGGACTATATGAGCAAGGCGTTTAATCGAAAACTAGGAGATGGGCTGGATGGCAGGGTGCAGAAGTAAGAAATTGGACCAGCACGAGGGCGAGGGCGAACGCGTATGAATGACATAATTTTTATTGTTGTAATAATTACAGTGACAGTAGTAGTGACGATAATTATTTGGCAGATTATTTTGAGGGCGGGGAGAGAACGCAAAGAGTATGAGCGGGGTCTTAAGATGGTGCCAATGTTGATACATCTTCCACCAAGTACGGATGATATTGAGGTGGGATCAAGAGATGAGCGGGATGTTGCGAATGAGGCGATATCTGAAGCTCAGGTGATGTATAGCATTATAGCGTCGACGGTGGTGAAAGGATTTAAGAGTAGGATTTATGGCCAAAGGCACATGGCTTTCGAGATTGTCGCGCATGAGGGTTTTATTAAATATTATGCGGTAGTGCCGGCGGTGTTGACGGAAACGATTAAGCAGGCGATTACTGCGGCATATCCAACTGTCAGGCTAGAAGAGGTAGAGGACCCGAATTTCTTTAGTGAGGAAGGAAAAATTGAGGGTACAGTGGGGGGAGAGTTGGAGTTGAAGGAGGATTATTGGTATCCGATTGCGACTTATGAAGAGTCAAAGAGAAGTGCGAGTTTGGCACTACTGAACGCGATGTCAGTTGCCAAAAAAGGAGATGGGATTGCGCTGCAGATTCTATTTCGTCCGGCAGATGCAAATTGGACAAGGAAATCTTTGGAGCGAGTACAAAATATGCGGGACGGGAAGAAATCACGTAAGCGGTCGAATAATTTGTTGGGTAGGGCAGTGATGGGTGCTGGATATCTTGTGGTGGATGTGGCGGAAGCACTGTGGAAGCCCCCGGAAATGCGCGAAAAGGAAAATTCGGAAGAGAAGGTTTTGACGAATTTGGAGCAGGAAGAAATTCAGAAGATTGAAGAAAAAACTAAATATCCGGCGTTTGAGACATTGGTGCGGGTGGTGGCCAGTTCGCCGACCAAGGCACGTTCTGAGGTGTTGTTGGGTGGGGTAGTGGCGGTGTTTTCGCAGTTTGACTCACCGCACAATAACGGGTTCAAGTATGATGCGCTGAAGGATATGGAGGGGTTGGTCAAGGATTATATTTTGAGGTTGTTTCCGCAGGGTAATAGCAGCAATATATTAAATAGCGTGGAAATGGCGACATTGTTTCATCTGCCGAGTCAGAATGTGATACCGACTTCTCAAGTGGAGCGACAGCTGATTAAGCAGGTGGATGGACCGGCGCGGTTGGTGGATGAGGGCGTGCTGCTAGGGATTAATGAATTTCGTGGTGAGAAGAAAGAAATTCGATTGGCGACAGACGATAGGCGAAGGCACGTGTATTTTATAGGTAGTACTGGGTCGGGTAAAACGACGTTGCTGTGTAATATGGCTTATCAGGACATGATGGATGGGCGGGGGCTGGCGTTTATCGACCCGCATGGTGATGCGGTGGAGATATTGATGAGCAAAGTGCCGCCGGAGCGAGTTGACGATGTAATTTATTTTGACCCGGGCGATATTGATAATCCGGTTGGGATGAATATGTTTGAGTTTACGGACCCGGACCAAAAGGACTTTATCGTGCAAGAGGGGATTAATATGCTGCAGAGTCTGTATGACCCTGGGAATCAGGGGATTTTTGGACCTAGAGCGCATCATATGTTCAGGAATGCGGCACTGCTTCTCATGAGCGACCCGGAGGGCGGGACGTTTATTGATATTCCGCGATGTTTTATTGACCCTGAGTTTGTGAAGGCAAAATTGAAATTCGTAACTGATAAGACAGTATATGATTATTGGACGAAGGAATTTCCGGCGAGCCAGAAGAGTAGTGATGCGGGCGAGGTGACCACTTGGTTCGTGAGTAAGTGGGGGCCGTTCCTGTCCAACCAAATGATGCGGAATATTCTGGGACAGCCAAAGAGCGGATTCAAAATTCGAGAAATAATGGATAATAAAAAGATATTGCTGGTTAACTTGTCGAAGGGCAAGGTGGGTGAGCTGAATTCGAAACTGCTTGGTATGATTTTTGTGATGAAATTCCAAACGGCGGCGATGGGGAGAGCTGATACGCCGGAAGAGCAGAGGGAGGATTTCAGTTTATTCGTAGATGAGTTCCAGAACTATTCGACGGAAAGTTTTGAGACGATTCTGAGTGAGGCGAGGAAATATCGGTTGAGTTTGGTGGTAGCGAATCAGTTTATGACGCAGTTGACGGACCAGATACGTGAAGGGGTGTTGGGGAATGTGGGCACGATTATTTCTGGGCGTTTGGGTATAACAGATGCAGAATTGATGGAAAAAGCGTTTGCGCCGGTGTTTACGGTTGAGGATTTGCATAAATTGCCGAATTTTCATTCGATTGCGACAGTGATGATGTATAGCGTGCCGAGCGCGCCGTTTACGATGAGCATGTTGCCGCATATGGGGGAAAGCAATCCGGAACTTCTAAAAACACTAAAGGCATATTCTGCGACGAGGTATGGGAGGACGCGGGCGGAGGTGGACAAGGAGATTACGGCGCGGTTGGCGGCGAATGATGCGCCAACGTCTGCGCCGACTGATACGCCGGTGGTTGGAGGTGGAGGGAGTGCACCAACGACGAAAAGTGGTGGAGGTGCGCCGGTGGCGGCTGCAACTGTGCCGACTGCGACTAAGAACTTTTTGGATAGCTGGTTGGAGAAGAAGGCAAAACTGGAAGAAGAGAAGAAAAAACAGCCGGTTGCACCGGTTGGACCAGCAGTAGTAGCAGCTCCAGTTGCTGAGCCGCCGACTACGACGGCATCTATTGTGGCGCCAAGGAAGATGGCTGCGGGGCCGGAGCAACCGGCGCCGGCGCTGGCTGAGCCTGCAAAACAGCAGGATAGTCTTGAGCAGGGCGTAAAAATTGCGCATGATAGAACCAAGCGGGTGGCTGTGAGTGCGCCTGTTGTGCCACAAAATACAGCGGTGACAAATGGTCAAAATGTTATTCAAGAAGAGACTGTGATTAAGCTGCGATAGAGGGGTTATTTTTACGGTTTTTAAGGTGTTTTCAGGGGTTGAAAATAGAGGTGAGGAGTGCTACAATTATAGGTAGAATATAGCTTACGGAGAGGTAATATGGCTGACAAGCCCAATAGTTACGACAGTTCACAAATCCAGGTCCTAGAGGGTCTGGAGCCGGTGCGCAAGCGTCCGGGAATGTATATTGGGTCGACTGGCTTTGATGGGCTGCATCATCTTGTGAAAGAGATTGCGGATAACTCACTTGATGAGGCGATTGCGGGGTATGCTACGAGGGTTGACGTGGTGCTGTTGGCGGATGGTGGGGTCAAAGTGATTGATGATGGGCGTGGTATCCCAGTGGAAACACACCCCAAGACTGGCAGGTCAACGCTCGAGACGGTGCTGACGGTGCTGCATGCGGGCGGGAAGTTTGGCGGTGGCGGGTATAAAGTTTCGTCTGGTCTGCATGGTGTTGGTTCTTCGGTGGTAAATGCTTTGTCGGAGAAGATGATTGCGGAGGTTTTGAAGGATGGGAAGATTTATCGGATTGAATTTGACAAGGGGAAGCCAACTGGGGATTTGAAATCGTTTGGTAAGACGGAAAAGAGCGGGACAATTATTACTTTTTATCCTGACCCGACGATTTTCAAGGAAACAGTGGAATTTGACTATGACTGGGTGGTGAATTATTTGCGGCATCAAGCGTATTTGACGAAGGGTGTTTTGACGACTGTGCACGATGAGCGCACGGGGAAGCGAGACGCGTTTTATTTTGAGGGGGGGATTAAGAGTTATGTGAAGAAGCTGAATGTGGGCAAAGAAGTGCTAGCGGATGATGTGTTTTATGTTGAGAAGGAGATTGGGGATGGCGTGGTGGAGATTGCCGTGCAGTATAATGACACCTTTGCGGAGACGCTGAGGCCGTTTGCGAACAACGTTTTGACGCCGGATGGCGGGATGCATGTGGTGGGTTTTAGGACGGCTTTGAATCGAGTGATTAATGATTATGCGCGGAAAAATGGACTGCTGAAGGAAAAGGAAGAGAACCTAACGGGTGATGATATTAAGGAGGGGTTGACGGCGGTGATTTTGGTGAAGTTGCCAGACCCGCAGTTTGAGGGGCAGACGAAGAATAAATTGGGTAATCCTGAGGTGCGGGGCTACGTTGATAAGGTAACGAGCGAGTATTTTGCGTATTATTTGGAGGAGAATCCGAATGTAGCGAAGAAGATTGTGGGGAAGGCGACTTTGGCGGCGCGGGCGCGGAAGGCGGCGCGGGCGGCGCGGGATAACGTGATTCGGAAGGGGGCGTTTGAGGGATTGAATTTGCCATCGAAATTGGCGGATTGTTCTTCGCGGGACCGCGCGGAATGTGAGCTGTTTATTGTGGAGGGTAATTCGGCGGCTGGTTCGGCGAAGGAAGGACGAGATTCGAAAATTCAGGCGATTTTGCCTTTGCGCGGTAAGGTGTTGAATACGGAGCGAGCGCGACTGGATAAGATGTTTGCGAATGCGGAAATTGTTTCTCTGATTAAGGCTTTGGGCGTGGGGATTGGGGAGCAGTTTGATTTGAATGGACTGCGTTATTACAAGGTTGTATTCATGACGGATGCAGATGTGGATGGCGCGCATATTTCGACGCTTTTGATGACGTTTTTCTTCCGGTATATGCCGGAGGTGATTAAGGGTGGACACGTTTATCTGGCGAAACCGCCGTTGTTTGGCCTGATAAAGGGGACGGGAAGTGGACGCAAAATAGATTATATATATGACGAGGTGGTGCTGGAGAATATTCTGACGAAGAAAATTGAGGAGAGGCGGAAGGCTGGCATGAAAGTTGACGAGAATGCCGAGCGTTTCAAGCAAGCAGGTTATACATCGCAACAGCGCTTTAAGGGGTTGGGCGAGATGGATGCAGCTCAGTTGTGGGAGACGACGATGAATCCGCAGAAGCGGACTTTGGTGCGGGTGAATATTGAAGATGCAGAAAAGGCAGATGCGATTTTTACTAAATTGATGGGCGATGAGGTGGAGATGCGGAAAAACTTTATACAGTCGCGGGCAAAAACCGTTGATTTGGATGACTTGGATTTCTAAGGAGGAACTATGGCAGATGATGATAAGCGCAAATTGAATGAAGAAAAGGCAGATGAAGCAAAGGTGGGCGGGGTGCCAGATGCGGCGGATGACAAGGGTCTGGATGAGCTGACGGATGGTGTTGTAGAAAATACAAAAACAGAGGCTGTGGTGGGGGTTGAGGAATCGACGGTTGAGGATGTAATGGAGGATTCGTTCCTGCGGTATTCGATGTCGGTGATTATTGACCGGGCACTGCCGGATGTGCGGGACGGTTTGAAACCGGTGCATCGACGGATTTTGTATGCGATGGAGAAGAATGGATGGAAGGCACCTCATGCGACGGTGAAATCGGCGAGGATTATTGGTGAAGTGATGGGTAAATACCATCCCCATGGCGACTCTTCGATTTATGCGGCAATGGTGAATTTGGCGCAGCCGTGGAAGATGCGCTATACGTTGGTGGAGGGGCAAGGTAATTTTGGCTCGATGGACGGTGATGAGGCGGCGGCCTCGCGTTATACGGAAGCTCGAATGGATAAGGTGGGTGGTGAGCTGTTGACGGATATTGAAAAGGAGACGGTGGATTTTCGGGATAATTTTGATGGGAGCGAAAAAGAGCCAATGGTGTTGCCGGCGGCTGTGCCGAATATTTTATTGAATGGACAGATGGGGATTGCGGTGGGGATGGCGACTAATATCCCGCCTCATAATCTGAGTGAGGTGGTGGATGCGACGGTGGCGCAGATTGATGACCCGGAAATTACGCTGGATGGACTGTTGAAGCATGTGAAGGGGCCAGATTTTCCGACAGGGGCAGAGGTGTACGGTGGTGACCCGATGAGGCAGGCTTATGCAACGGGGCGTGGTTCGGTGACGATTCGGGCGGTGACTAATATTGAAGAGCGCAAAAATGGTCGTTTTAATATTGTGATTACAGAGGTGCCGTATGGCATGAGTAAGGAATCGTTTGTTGAGAAGGTGCGGGATTTGGTGATTGCGAAGAAGCTGGACCATATTGCGGATGCGCGAGACGAGAGCGCGCGGGGCAAGGTGCGGGTGGTGGTGGAGCTGAAGAAAGATGCATTCCCGAAGAAAATTTTGAACCAGCTGTACAAAATGACTGGACTGCAGACGTCATTTCATTATAATGTTTTGACTTTGGTGGATGGGATTCAGCCGCGGGTGATGGGGTTGAAGGACATTTTGACGGAATTTATTAAGCATCGGCAAAAAGTTATTCGGCGACGGACGGAGTTTGAGTTGCGTAAAGCCAAGGAGCGAGCGCATATTTTGGAGGGCTTGAAGATTGCGCTGGACCATATCGATGAGGTGATTAAGACGATTCGTGAGAGTTATGATGATGCGGATAAGCGGTTGATGAGCCGGTTTGGCTTGTCAGATATTCAGGCGGTGGCGATTTTGGCGATGCAGCTGCGCAGGTTGCAGGGGTTGGAGCGCGAAAAGATTGAGAATGAGTTGGCGGAGTTGCAGAAATTAATTAAAAAATTAGAGGCGATTTTGGCGGACGAGAAGGAGATTTTGCGGGTTGTGAAGGAAGAGTTGCTGGTGATGAAAGAAAAATATGGTGATGCGCGACGGAGTAAGATTTTTAAACATGAGTTGGGTAAGTTCGCGGATGAGGATTTGATTCCAGACGAGGAGAGCGTGGTGTTGCTGACGGCCGAGAATTATGTAAAGCGGGTTTCGCAGAATGATTTTAGGCGACAGAATCGGGGCGGCAAGGGCAAGCGGGGTATTACGACAAAGGAAGAGGACGTAATTGATACGATTATTATGATTAATTCGCATGATTATCTGTTGTTCTTTACGAACCAGGGGCGAATTTTCAGAGTGAAGGCGTATGAGGTGCCGCAGGCATCGCTGCAGGCGAAGGGTACTGCGGCGGTGAATTTGCTGAACTTGCACCCGGAAGAGAAGGTGACGGCGATTATTAAGCAGGGCGGGGACGCTAATGCTGGCGGCTATCTGTTTATGGCGACGAGGAAGGGGACGATTAAGAAGACGTCGATGAAGGATTATGTGAATATTCGGACGAATGGGCTGATTACGATAAAGCTGGATAGTAAAGATGAGCTGTGCTGGGTAAAGGAGACGACGGGAGAGAATGATGTGATTATTTCGACGTCTGCGGGGCAGGCAGTGAGGTTTAATGAGAAGGATGTGCGGCCGATGGGGCGAGCGGCGCGAGGCGTGCGAGGCATGCGGCTGCGTCCGAATGACACAATAGTGGGGATGGATGTCGTGAGCGACCCGAAGAGTCAAAAGTTGATTGCGGTGTCGGTGAACGGCTATGGTAAGGTGACGGCGGTGACTAATTTTCCGGCGCATCGGCGAGGTGGGGTGGGAATTAAAGTGGCGGCCGTGACGGCGAAGACGGGACCGATTGTGGCGGTACATACGCTGGACCCGGGGGCGAAGGAAATTATCATGATGTCGAATAAAGGGCAGGCGATTCGAGTGGCCGTGAAGGAGATTCCGACGCTGGGGCGGGCGACGCAGGGGGTGAGGATTATGAGGATGAATGAGGGGGACAAGGTGGCTTCGATTGGGATTGTGCCGCCGCTGGAAGAGGAAACAGAAGACTAGGGAAGGAAAACGCTAGTGGGGTGATACGTGGTATCAGAGGGAGTTGGTAGAGTACAAGAAGAGTTTAGAAAGTGGCGAGGCGGCGTAGGGTTTCTTTCTTAAGGCTGACTGAGTGTTTAATCTGAAGAGACTACTCTCGCTTCGCTCATTTCTTGTGTTTGCACCGTGCCGTCTAGTCTATGGAAGAGAGTATATAAGTCGGCGGCCATAGTGCCAGCAACAAGTCGTTCTTCGTCGTTGGCGCGCTCGTCATTTACTGCGTTCAAGGCCCTGTCCAGAGAGTCTGCGATATTTTGGAGTGTTTCTTGATTGGCATCTAGACTCCGAGCGTGGGCATGGACAGCACCTGTTAGTACGCTAAGATTGAGAATACGTTGCTCCCCATTTTTACTATAAGTGCTGGAGCGTTCCCTTCGCTTCTGGAGTGATTGATAGAGGAATTCTCTACGGTTTGCTACGCGAGTGTTTTGGTGCTCTAAAACTTCCAATCTATTTTCATCGAGCTGATGGTCAAGGACGGAAGAGGCTTTATATTCAAGGTTGGCCATACCGAAGAGCTTGTCGACGGTTTTTCGCTCACTCTCATCCATTCCTCTAAAAAATTCTTCTTCAAGCCCGCTTTGCTTCAAAATATCCCATTTACTGGTCTTGTCTGCCTGTTCATCGTTGTTGTTTAATTGTTCTACAGCCATCTTGTTCCTCCATTAAATTATTGCGGTACAAAACACGTGATTGCTTTTGACCGATACTCATTAATAATTATAACAGCAAACTTATCGCATATCATATAGTTATGCTAAAATGCTAGAATGGAAGCATTAGGGAGTTTGATGGCGTTTATGGTGGGGTGGCTGTTGGCGCAGCTTTTGAAGTTGCTGGGGGCGGTGATAAAGGGGAGGGGAGAGCTGAAGTGGAAGGAGGCTCTGCGGAACTTTACGAAGAGTGGCGGGATGCCGAGCGGGCATGCGGCGAGTTTTGGTGGCCTGGTGACTTATGTGGGGTATTGGCAAGGTTTTGATAGCGCGGTCTTTGTGTTGGGAGTGGGTATATTTATGGTGGTGGCTTATGATGCGATGAATGTGCGTATGCGGTGGGGGAGCTGGGGAAGGAGCTGAATGGGCTGACGGGAAAGAGGATGAAGGTGCGGGAGGGGCATACTTTGGTGCAGGTGATTGCGGGGGCTTTGTTGGGCGTGTTGGTGGGCGTGGGTATTTTTGCATTGATGCACTAAGATGAATATGGTTATTTCGTATCTTTTTATGTATTTTTGACAACATTAAGGGACTTTATCCTTGACAATTTGATTTTTATCAGATAAGATTGGAGAAGTCTGACTGCGAGGTACCCTTATTTTAAGGTGTCCCAAAGTTAGATTATAGATACTTAACAATTTAGTTGTGCAATTATTGAAGTCTGTACAGACTTTAAGGAATGTTTGGCTACATTTATGGAGCTGAATATTCATCATCGTCAGTCTTTTTAGTTTTTTGAGTCTAAATGATTCGTTTTGTTTCCTTTTTTAAGGGAACTTTGATGGAGAGTTTGATCCTGGCTCAGGATGAATGCTGGCGGCGTGCCTAATACATGCAAGTCGAGCGGTAACAGGGTCTCACTGTTTTCTTGTCGCTTCTGCCCTTAGTTTGGAGAAGGTCAGTACGAGAAAACTGTGAGATTGCTGACGAGCGGCGGACGGCTGAGTAACGCGTGGGAACGTACCCCAAAGTGAGGGATAAGCTCTCGAAAGAGAGTCTAATACCGCATATTCTCCTAGGAGCAAAGCATTTATGCGCTTTGGGAACGGCCTGCGTCTGATTAGATAGTTGGTGAGGTAATGGCTCACCAAGTCGACGATCAGTAGATGGTTTGAGAGGATGATCATCCAGACTGGGACTGAGACACGGCCCAGACTCCTACGGGAGGCAGCAGTAGGGAATCTTTCACAATGGACGAAAGTCTGATGGAGCAACGCAGCGTGCAGGACGAAGGCCTTCGGGTCGTAAACTG
>Ga0099364_10002741_pt1 | contig 27931 bp, 19 predicted proteins | sample TergutTh196P3_FD_73070 | JGI IMG/M metagenome (GOLD analysis project Ga0099364, IMG submission 73070) | Microcerotermes parvus P3 segment gut microbial communities from Pointe-Noire, Republic of the Congo - Th196 P3 | ecosystem: Host-associated > Arthropoda: Insects > Digestive system > Gut ... | reverse complement strand
TATGATGTTTTTTTTATTGTTTGTGTGTTTGTAGGAGGGGGGGGGGGGGGGGGCGGGTAATCATCATTTTAAAACCTTCCTTATTTGCCGCTTACCTACTGCCAGCCATAAACAAGTACCACAAGTGGTAGTGCAAGAGGCGGTTCTTTGGATAAGTTGAACAAAACTAAATTTCATAGTTTAAATTGTATCATACTTCGAGATAATTGTCAATAGCTTACGTAAATATATTTTCCTAAATTAATGTTTTGACGATAAATTATCTACCCCATTATCCCAGTCTTTATCATTTGGCGGAGAAGCTATGAATTTATCACATCGATCCATGTACTTCTTTGCCACCAAATCCGAGTCATTCTTCTGGTAAATTGCCTGGAATATATCTTTGGCGGCAGGGAAATCGCGGTTTTCATATAGGTTAAATGCCTGTTCCCAGTTTTTTACCATTTCAAGCAGTTCCGGCGGGGCTTCGGAAGCAATATCCAAAAGTTCGTAAAGACGCAAGGGGGTGTTAATGCCCACAACTCGTACACGGCTTAACGGACGCAGGGTAAATTCATCTCCAATATGAGCGCGGGTGTATTCACTTATTAAAATACCGCCGGTATCGTACTGATCATTTACTCCCTCCAGCCGTGCTGCAAGGTTTACATCGTTGCCCATAATGGTATAGTTCATTTTATTGGGAGTTCCCATGTTGCCTACAACCATTTCACCTGAGTTAAGACCAAGCCTTGTGTATAAAGGACGGGGTTCACCATCAACATAACCCAACTTTCCTTTTGCAGCTAACGCATCCAATACGGTTTGATTTAAAATTCCATTTGCCAAAGCTTCACGGTTAAGATCCTTTTCCAGTTTTTTCATATAAACGGCAGACCGGCAGGCAAGCACGGCATGGTTTTCCATGTGAACAGGTGCGCCCCAGAATCCAATAATTGCATCCCCTACATATTTATCAATAGTTCCCTGATTATCTAAAATAATATCACACATTCTTGTCAGATAAAAATTGAGGAGTTCAACAAGTTTTGCCGGGTTTCCAAGCGCTTCAGAAAAAGTGGAAAAAGCACGGAGATCAGTAAAGACAGCAGTCATTTCTCTCTTTTCACCGCCAAGCTTTAATTGGGAAGGATCATGAATTATTTGATCTATAACTTTAGGTGACAGGTATTGAGAAAAGGCGGATTTTATAAACCGTTTATCCTTACCCTCTGTTGCGTAATTGTAAAGTGTAACTGTAAGAAAAGATGCAAGAACAGCGGCAAGGTATGATACCATTGGTATCCAAAGATTTCCAAACTGGTATGAAAAGAAAGCTGTAATAATTATTGCAACAACTACAACTGCCATACCAATTAAAGATGTTGAGATTCGTGGTGAAAACATTGCAAGGCTGACTATTGCTGCAACAACTATCAATAAAATGAATAGGTTAAACAATTCACCGCTTTCACGGATAAAATCACCCTGTAAAAAATTATCCATCATGGTAATATGAGACCCTACACCCGGGTACATAGAAGAAATTGGCGTGGGGAAAATATCAAAAAAGCCCTGTCCGTAAACACCAACAAAAACATAGGCATCTCTAAAAAATTCCCTGTCATCCAATATTCTTTGCAATTCTTCTTCTGTCAATGATTCCGGATTTTTTAACGCTTCTGCATCTCGTAATATTGCACTTGCTCTTTTGGGTTGGTATTTTTCTCTAACATCACCACGGAAGCGAAGCAAAGCAAAGCCATTCTTGTCAACAGGAATGGTCATATGTTCCCATTGTATCGATTTTGATTTTTCGTCATAAAAAATTTGCGGTTCATATCCTGAAACAAGAAGAGAGGCGGCGGAAAGTCCCGGAACTGCTTTTCCATCAAACAAAGTAAATGGTCTTAGGCGGCGGTAAACTCCGTCAGAATCCGGTATGCCCGTAACGCTTCCCAATGCTCCTGCGGATTCTATCAATCCGGGAATTGGAAACTGTCCTCTTTCTTCTTCACCAATACTGAACCTGTTTAGAAATGAGCCAAAATTTTCCGGCTCAAACAAAGGAAGGTTGTATTCTGTTGGCCATGTTGTTGAGTTTCCACTCTGGCTGCTAAACATGACCGCTTGTACTACATGACCGTAATTTTCACTTGCTTCAATAAAGGAAGCGTCATCCTGTCTTGCGCTTAAGCTGCGCAGGGCTTCTCTTACCAATGCGTTTCTGCTGGAACCCGAACCTCCCGGACCCCCTGGGCCTCCTGGACCTCCCGGGCCTCTTGCTTCTCTGGAATTGACGTCTCTTGTGTCTCTGGAGCTTGTCTCTCTTTCTCTTTCAAGTTCTTCCAGATTAAGAATTGCATTATCAATAATTTCATCCTGTTTGGCATTACGATAAACCGAAGGTTCGGTGTATAGCATATCAAAGGCTACGGATTTTGCACCGGCATCGTTTAAGAAGTCGATTATTTCAGCATAAGCTTGTCTTGGCCACGGCCAGCCCCAGCCTCGTTCCTGCTGTGCCCAATTAACGCTTTCATCATCCATTACAATTGGAATAATTTCATAGGATGCCGGAATATAACCCCCGGTTAAATCCACTGTAAACCAGTTGCGCTCCGCCCAAAACCGTACCCGCATATCATAGGATTTATATTCCAAATAATGAAATACCCCCAATAAATGCAAGCCTGAAATAACGCCAAATACCAGAGCCGCAATAATCAACGCAATTAACGGCTTCCCTAATTTTATCTTTGTGTTTGTACCCATAATTACTACCCTTTTTGTTAAATTTGTATCATACTTATAATAATAGGAGTTTATCATGGATTTGAAAAAAAATAAATCATACTACAAATGGGTGTGGATTGCGGCAACTGCCGTTCTTTGCCTGTTATTTACTTTTGCCCTAATTCCGGGTTTGAGCGCACAGGGTATCCAGGAAGGGGGAGCAGGCAGACGATCCAACTACCCCAGCATGATGGAAGATGTCTTTAACTTTATTCTGCGTAATTATGTCGATGAAGTTGACCCGCAAACGCTTTTTGAAGGCGCAATGAACGGAATGTTTGGCGCTTTGGAAGACCCGTATTCCGCTTTTTTATCAGAATCTGACTTAGGTGATTTACGCCATACAACAGAAGGTGCTTTTGGCGGAGTAGGGCTTAATATCACCAAAGCAACAAGCCCAAGACCGGACGGAAAACCAATGTGGGTGGAAGTTGCCTCTCCTATAGAAGATACCCCCGGCTGGCGCGCCGGCATAAACCCCGGTGACTTTATTGTAGAAATAAATGATCAGCCCACAGAAAGCATGTCGATGGATGAAGTCTTAGCCATATTACGCGGTACTCCCGGAGAACAGGTAAAACTTCTTGTAAGACGAGGCGAAAGACTGGAGTTCCCTGTAATGATTACCAGGGCTATTATAGAAGTACCCACAGTTAAACACGCAATGGCTGGTGACATTGGCTATTTAAAATTAATATCTTTTACACCGATGACAGCACCAAGGGCAAGAGAAGCTATAAATGAATTTAGAGAAAATAATTACAAAGGTCTTATTCTGGATTTACGATATAATTATGGAGGCCGATTAGATTCCGCAATAGAAATAGCTAACCTTTTTCTTGACGGCGGTCTTGTTGTAAGTACAGGATCCAGGATTCGGTCTGAAAACCGGGAGTTTAACGCAAGAAGAGGAACTACTGTTCCCGCAAATATTCCGGTTATTGTTTTAACAAACAGGGCTTCCGCTTCCGCTTCTGAAATTGTTGCCGGAGCGTTAAAAGATCGCGGCAGGGCATATCTTGTTGGAGAAAACACTTTTGGAAAGGGGTCTGTTCAGCAGGTGTTCCCTGTTACAGAAGGCACCGGCTTTAGGCTGACAACCGCCCGTTATTTTACGCCAAGCGGAGCCAATATCGATAAAGTAGGCATTCCTCCTGACCGTGAAGTAAAGTTCCCTGAATATACAGATGAAGATGCGGAACACTTAAACGAGCTTATTAACGCAAACAGAATACCGGAATTTGCCGCACAAAATCCGCAGGCAACAAGTGCGCAGATAGATGCATTTGCCAATACTTTAAGAAGAGATTATCAGCTTGATCTTGTACTTCTTAAACGGCTTATAAGAAACGAGTTGCGCAGAACAGAAATTGCCCCGGTTTATGATTTAGAATACGATATCCAGTTACAGGAAGCAATTAACATTTTACAAAGCGGTAATTACCAGCAATTATTGCGGGATGCCAAACCGCTAAAGGTATTGCTGGAAGATGAGGAAGAGACTTTTGCGCAGGCTTCGTGATTTATAAAAATTTGGAATAAACTATTGCAAGATTACATGAGGGGGCTTGATACTACTTTCTTTTTACATAATTTTGTAGTATAATAAAGTATGTTTCTTGACAACATTGTGGCGGAGCCTGGAAAGGCGCAGCCCCTTGGGGCATCGCTGGTGCATGATGGCGTTAATTTTGCAATATTTTCCCGGAATGCCACAGCTGTAAAGCTAATTATTTTTGAATCCGCAGAGCCTGACAGCAGTTGGAAAGAGATCCCGCTTAGTCCAAGTGTCAATAAAACCGGAAATATTTGGCATTGTTTTATAAAAGGTCTTGGAGAAGGAGCCTGTTATCTGTATCGGGCGGATGGCCCTTATAATCCTGAAAGAGGCCAGCGTTTTAATGTTTATAAAACTTTGATCGATCCTTATGCCAAAGCGCTTACGGATCTTAGTAGCTGGGATTACGCAAAATGCTCAGGCTACGATCTTACCAAGCCGGGGACAGATCTTACATATTCAACTGTTGACGATATTCATAATCAACCAAGGTGCATCGTTATAGACGATAGTTTTGATTGGGAAGGCGATAAACCGCTTAATTACCCTTTGCGTTTCAGCGTAATTTATGAAACACATGTAAAAGGGCTTACCGCTCATCCAAACTCCGGAGTAGAAAACCCGGGAACTTACCGTGGGGTTATAGAAAAAATTCCTTTTTTTAAAGACTTGGGTATAACAAGTTTAGAGTTTTTGCCTGTTCAGGAATTTAATGAAAATGAAATTCCCAGGCATAATTCAAGAACCGGAAAAAAATTAACAAACTATTGGGGTTATTCAACTGCGGCATTTTTTGCGCCCAAAGGTTCCTATGCTTCAAATAAAAACCCCGGCGCTCAAGTGAATGAATTTAAAGAAATGGTAAAAGAGCTTCACAAGGCAGGTATTGAGGTTATTCTTGATATTGTGTTTAACCATACCGCAGAGGGCAATGAGCTTGGCCCCACTTTTTCTTTCCGTGGTTTGGATAATTCAATTTATTATATCTTGAATGAGAATCGCCGTTATTATCAAAATTATTCCGGGTGTGGAAATACAATGAATTGCAATCATCCGGTAGTTCGGACATTTATTATGGATTGTCTGCGTTATTGGGTAACAGAAATGCATGTTGACGGTTTCCGTTTTGATCTAGGATCGATACTTGGGCGTGATCAAAATGGGAACATTATGGAAAATCCACCTACTCTGGAACAGATAGCGGAAGACCCTGTATTGAACTCCACAAAAATTATTGCAGAGGCGTGGGATGCGGGCGGAGCATATCAAGTTGGCTGGTTCCCCGGAGGCCGCTGGGCTGAGTGGAATGATAAATTCCGCGATAATGTCCGTAAATACTGGAGGGGCGATCCAAAAGAAACGCGCTGGTTTGCAACACGCATTTCCGGGTCTTCTGATCTTTATTTGCGTGACGGCCGCAAACCTTTCCACTCAATTAACTTTGTAACAAGCCATGACGGCTTTACACTTAAAGATCTTGTTTCGTATAACGACAAACATAATGAAGATAACGGTGAAAACAACGGTGATGGCAGTGATAACAATATCAGCTATAATTATGGAAGAGAAGGCGCAACAACAGATCCGGTTATAAAAATAATCCGCCTGCGTCAGTTAAAGAATTTTATAGCAACTTTGATGATTTCTCTTGGAACGCCCATGATTCTTGGCGGTGATGAATTTGGGCGCACTCAAAAAGGCAATAACAACGCTTATTGTCAAGATAATGAAATTTCCTGGTACAACTGGACATTTCTGGAGCATAATAAAGAGCTTTACAGGTTTGTAAAAGAAATGATTGCGTTCCGTATGCGGCATCCCGGTTTTATGCGTCCTGAATTTTATACAGGCAGGGGTGGAAATTACAATGCAATTCCTGACATAAGCTGGTATGATGAAAAGGGTAACGCTCCTGATTGGGACAAAATAGGTTATACGCTGGCCCTGCGTGTTGATGGCAGCAAGGCGGAAACTTTGGCTGATCGTGATGATAATGACTTCTTTATAATGTTTAATTCAAGTATCGATCTTCAGCCATTTAAATTGATAGCACCTCCTGCAAAAAAGGAATGGTACCGTGTTGTAGATACAGGATTGCAGTCACCTAATGATATACTGTTGCCGGGGAATGAAGAAAAGTTAATTTTCCAGGATGCGTATCCTGTAAAAGCTCGTAGTATGGCGATTCTAATATCGATTTAATTAAAAGGAAGAAGAGTGGGGTTTTGAAATATGGATGACAGTAGTTTTATTTTTGGAGTTGATCTTGACGGAGTAGTTGGCGATTTTTACGGAGCAGTTCGCAATATTGCCGCCGATTGGCTTAACAAACCTCTTGAGACCCTTACAACCGATGTTTCTTTTGGACTTACTGAATGGGGGCTTGATGAGTTTGGCGGCTATGACCGCCTGCATCGTTTTGCGGTAACTCAGCGCAATATTTTCCGTGATATGGAAGCTATAGAAAATGCTCCGGCAGTTTTGCGAAAACTTTCTAATCAGGGGATTCGCATTCGCATCATTACACATAGGCTTTTTTTAAAATTTTTTCATCGTACAACAGTTACGCAGACAGTTGACTGGCTGGACAAGAATGACATTCCTTATTGGGATATTTGTTTTATGAAAGACAAGGGAGCGGTTGGCGCTCATGTTTATATTGATGATTCTCCTGAAAATATTATTAATCTGCGTAAACTTGGCTGCAATACTATTGTATTCAGCAATTCTACAAATCTTGATCTTTCCGGTCCTCGTGCCAACAGTTGGCATGAGGTTGAACGCCTTGTAATGGAAGCCCGGGAAGAATGGAAAACGGGAACTGTTGGCTTATTTAGTAATTAGTGGTTAGTGGTTAGTAAATAGTAATGAACAAAGATATAGTGTTAACTACAATAAACGCAAAATGGATTCACCCTTCGCTTGCGCTTAGGTTGTTAAAAGCGAATTTGGGGGAGTTGGAAGATCGATGCCAGATAATTGAGTTTGCTTTACGGCAGCCTTTGCAGGAAAAGATAGATGCGCTTGTTGCTGCTGGTCCAAAAATTTTGGGTATTTCTGTTTCTATTTGGAATCATGCTGCTACTTTGGAGTTGCTTAAAGAATTCATCACGCAAAGACGCGCTCCTGCAGCGATAGCTTCCAGCAAAGACGCAAAGGTTGTGCTTGGTGGGCCTGAGGTTTCTTATTTACCTGAGAACGCTGAAATATTTAATTACGCTGACTATGTAATTAAAGGTGAAGGTGAAATAGCTTTCAGAAAACTATGTGAAGATATAATAACAAAAAAAATAAAAAACAATAAATTCTTCTCTGCGCCCTCTGTTCCTCTGCGTTCTCTGCGCGAAATAAAAACCGCCTACCACCTCTACACCGATCAAGACATAGCACAAAAACTCATCTATGTAGAAGCAAGCAGGGGTTGCCCATTTAAATGTGATTTTTGTCTAAGCGCTGCGGACAAACATCCTGTTAGAGAATTTCCGTTGGAGCCCTTTCTATCAGAGATGGAAACATTAATAAAACGTGGCGTAAAAACTTTTAAATTTTTGGATAGAACATTTAACGCAAACATAAAACGGGCAATTACAATAATGGAATTTTTTCTTAAAAAGCTAGAAGGGCGATCATTCACCGTACACTTTGAAATGGTGCCAACCCTCTTTACAACAAAGTTGCTGGAAACGCTTGCCCGTTTTCCGCCGGGCAGCCTGCGGCTGGAGATTGGCATTCAAACACTGAACCCCGAAGTTGCCGCACGAATCTGTTTGCCTAGGCAAACTAGACTGCCCGGCCGGCAGACTTTTCATCCTTGCGACAAAATACTGGAAACATTGCGCTTCCTGCGTGAAAAGACCAATGCCATCATCCACGCCGATCTAATTGCAGGCCTTCCCGGCGAAACCCTTGAATCCTTTGCTAAGGGCTTTGACCAACTGGTAGCTGGTACGTTTTCCACAGGCAATGCTACCCCACAGGTGGGGGTGGTGACTGACACCATGTTTGAAATTCAGCTTGGTATTCTTAAACAGCTTCCGGGAACTCCAATTACCCGTCATACAAAAGAATGGGGTATGAAATATAATCCTGACCCGCCCTATGAAGTGCTGGAAACCTCCACCATGAACACCAAAGACCTTGACCGCCTTAAGAATTTTGCCCGTTTTTGGGAAATAATAGTAAACCGGGGTTGTGGAAAAGGTACCAGCTACCTAGTAGAAAACTCCAAAACTGTTAATTTCCACCAGTTTATGGAGCTTTCGGATGCGCTTTTGGCTCGTTTTGGTAAAAACTGGGGTATTGATAAAGATAAATTGTTAGCGGCAATATTAGAAATCCACGGTAAAATGCCTTATATTTAATATATGAGGTATATAATGAGAAAAACCCTATTTACCTTTTTTGTTCCCATTCTCCCCATTCTCTTGTTTGTCTTTTTCTTTGCATGTGATTACAATTTTAAGTGGCCAAAAGAAATTGAGATTACAAAAGAAACCCCTGAATTGAGCTTTGATGCAAATATTGATGAATTTAATTTTTCAGATTTATTTGGAGACTTGGATAAATTTGACGTAGGTACAGGTGATGCCAGATTACTAGTTTGCAACGATACATCAGTCTTAACTTATGTAATTTATATAGAACTTTATAACGGAGATATTGGCGACAATCTTCCTGAGTATTTTGAGTATTTTGCAGGTATTGGTGTGCCGGAATTTGAGACAGAAGAAGATGATGAGAAGTTGTTGTGGGCGGAAGCTCCATTTAATGTTGATCCTCCTACTTTAACCGACACTCCTTTGGAAAATTTTTCTCTTAAACCTTTAACATCAAGAGCTTATATATCGGGAGCTAATCCTAATATTGTTGATATTCTTTACGTTGAATTGATGACAGGCGCGGACACTCATATTTTTGGAAGAAGCCAGCCCAGTAATATACCTGAAGACGCAACAGAATATTCCGGAACATCTTTGCCTCCCAGCGTCAATGAATTTGAAGTATCGTTTGATGAAGAATTGATTGTGAATTTCAATGTTTACTTAAAGGGCGGACAAACAGTACAGACAGAATGGTTGGATGATCTTGATGTAAAACTGGAGCTTGCAGTTTGGTTTGCCTGTGAATTTATTACAGGTCCCGGCGGCGCGGAAATAGAGCTGCCCTTTTCAGATATGTTTATAGATGAAGGCGGGGATCTCTTTGGAAGAGAGTCTGCTGACGATGAATCGTTCTTGGAAATGGTAGAAAATATAACTTTAGAAATACAGTTTAGCGCAAACCCTTTTCCGGACGCTAAGTTTGTTGTAGAAAGCCCGGGAACAACTAATCCTTTGGAAAGTTTAATAACACAGAGAACATTAAGTATGTCAATAGATAAAGAAGACCTTAATTATATTTTTTATCCATCTTTCTCAGTAAAATTTGAAGAAGGCAATGAAATTATTGTTCCCCGTGTTTTTAATCTGGAAAAACTTGGCTTTAAGGCAAAATTAAAATATGTAATTAAAATGCCTAATATTGGTATACCGGGACCGTGGCAATAATATGAAAAAGATTATATCATTCGTTATAATTTTTACTCTTGTGTTATGCGGTGCTTATGCAGATGAATTGTTTCCCAATCAAGGGGTTCGTTTTAAAGATAGATCTTTTGAGATTGGTTTTAATGCTACCAGTGGTTTTTTTAACAACACTATAACAGCACAAAAGTTTCTTCAGGAAAGAGTTGTTATAGACCTTGATAATCTTGACGGTGATTTAAATATTCGTACCGGAATTGGCGTTACTCCTTTTTATATGAATATTAGAGGTAAAGAAGGCGGCGGTTGGGGGCTTTCTCTTAACGTCAATGCTTATGGCTCTTTTGGATTTTCAGAAAAATTACTTTCATTTAGTGAAGCAGATAAAGATAAATCTGATTCCGGTTTTGCAGTTTTTGCGGATGCAACCATGGATTTTATTTTTAAAATTAAACATTTTAAAGTAAAACTAAGACCTTCTGTATTTTTAACAGCAGTGTACACCCAGCCGGAAATTGTTTATACATTTGATACAACTGATATTTTAAAGCTAAACATGACGTATGACGCGCGTGTTTATACCGCATTAGATATCAATGATATTGATAACATAAATTTTGGATTAAATTCGTTGTCGGCAACACCCGGTGTCGATATTAGTATTGGAATAGAATATCCGTTGTCAAGAGCAATAGGGTTGTTTAAAAGATTAGCGTTATTTGATTTTGATGTAGGCATCGATATATTACATATTCCTATTGTTGCATCTACAATGAATCACTATATAAGAATGACAGGGAATTTTTCTTTGGAAGGTAACACCGTAGAAGATTTTTTTGATATTGATACAGAAGGTCTTTCCCCGAGCTTTTCATACGGAGAAGAAGAAATATTGATAGAGCGGCCGTTTAGATGGATACTCTGGGCGGACTGGCGCTTTTTTGGAAGCAATTTTTTTACATTAAGTCCTCATATTGGGCTTTCCATAAATCCTCTGTTTTTGCAGCCCTTTTCTATGGAATATGGTTTAAAGGCAAAACTGGATTTGGCAAATTTTATTGTTATTACAGTAGGGACCCGCTATGAAGACCGTCTTTGGAAGACCGGCGCGGGGCTTACCTTTAATCTAAAGATTGTAGAGCTTAATATTGGTGCGGACTTTTCATCAGCTGAATTTTTCAATGTGCTAAATGTAGGCGGGGTGGGCATCCATGCCGGATTTAGAATTGGTTTTTGAACCGTGGTAACTACCTACATAAATATCTAGGTTGGCAGCTTTTTTGTTGACAAAATACAGAAAAAAATGTATAAAGTTGTAGGACTCACCCTTGAGGTTGGGTTTTTATAATTCTTGGAGGTAGATATGAAGAAAGTAGCTCTATCCCTTATCTCTATTTTGCTAATATTTGCGGTTATTGGATGTAACTGGGAAAAACCCAAAGCAGTGGAAATAAAAGGAAAAGTAGGGATTGATAATCTTAGTGTTAATCTAGATTTAACCCAATTTATTACTAAAGAACTGGAAAAACGGTTTCAGTGGACACAATCCTTTGATATTGAAAATGAATCCTATGAAATGGAAATAACTTTACAGGAAGTTGTAAATACCAGCAATCCGCTGACTTTTTTGCTTCATTTAAAAATTCCTTTTCCAATATCAATGGATGATTTTACCTTTATTGCAGATATAGAAGATCAATTAAACGAAGTTATAGATGATATCATAGATAGTTTTATTAATGACGGCGACGTTGGTGAGTCATCGTCATCTTTTGATGAATGGCTTGATGATGTTGTTAGCTTTTGGAATGTAGCTATTAACGATATTCTTGTGGAGTATGAGGGTGCCGGAGAAGAACTAATTGTCTTAGTTGAAGATGATATCCGCAATGAAGTTGATAAAATTATTGATAAAATAAAAGATGATCCTGAATTTCAGCTACCGGAAGAATTTGATCTTCCAATTGAAATTCCTAATCTTGCCGACATTCTGGTTGATGTATCAGATGCTGTTATAGAGTCTATTGTAGGAAGTCTTCTAGGTAATATTAATGACAGATTAAACCAGCCGTCTTCATCAGTTGTAAGCAGAAATGTTTTGCCTGCTCCTATGAATGATGATCTTGATATTGTTAAGGATGTTAAGGAGATTCTTAAAGAAGCCATTGTAGATACAATAAAAAATGAAACCTATGATGCAATAAAAGATAAAATTTTAACGACAGAATTAATGCTCACAGAGGATTTTTCATTGTTTAATGATGAAATTCCATTCCCCCTTGATGATATTCCTGAATTTTTATTAGAAAATGAATTTGATATTCCGAATCTTGCGGCAAAAGTTTTTATTGCTGTAAAAGATAAAGATACAGGAGAACATTCTGAACTTTTGGATAAATTTGATTTAACTCTTGATTTATTTGATAATATAATAATTGGCGCAAGTACACCGCTTACTTCATCAGAGAGCGGTCTTATTTTTACAGATCATCGATATAATCAAACAACCTTGCCAAATGGCGGTACTTTAATTCCTATTTCAACTTTATTAGTAGATATTTTAAACCCTGAAAGGAAGGGCGAAACTTTATTTCAAGCCATTATCCCTGAAGAGACAGTATTCAAGCTTGAATATTTAGAAAAGAATTATGATCTTTTTATGGAAGTTGTTTTAATGCTGCCAATAAACATAAAAGCAAACAGTAGAATAGAATTTTTGCTTACACCGGAAGACCTTGGGTTTAGTAATGACCAAGACCTCTTTGGAAGAAACGATTCCAACAAACTGGAAAATTATATCCGAAGCATTAATTTTTCTATCAAATTTAATCAAGCTATTTTATCCGGCGTAGAATTGGCGCTTGAAGATACTGATAGTAATTTTAAAATACCGTTTGGAATTATCACAGGGAGGGAATTTGGCTGTACTCTTACTAATCAGCAGGTAAAAAGTCTTGATCAAATATATCCGTTTGTACCGCAACTTAGGTTAATTATAAATACGGGTGCCGATTTTAAAATTCCACGGAATTTTAAGATAGAGTCATTAAATCTAAAAGTTGATTTAAGTATCAAGCAAGATCTAAAAGGATTGTTATAAAGGAGCAACTATGAAACGCATTACACTATTAATTATTATTTGCCTGCTTTTTATACCTTGTATATACGCAGATGATGAGGCTGAAACTGAAACTGAAACTGAAGTTGAAGTTGAAGTTGAGGCTGTACCTGTACCTGTACCTGTGGCTGTTGTGGTAGAAGGCGACTATTACTGGGACTATGAAGATGATGTTAATCTTGGCGGTTTTTGGATACAAGACCGTGGTTTTGAAATGGCGCTATTGTATTTTAATGATATACATTTTGTCAACAATTTTGTGTCGGTAGGCATGATTCTTACCGAAGTAATCAAAATTGATCTTGATGCTTTTCCTTCTGTTTTTCAGGTGCAAACGGGTCTTAGTTTTACTCCATTTTATTTTAAATATGACAGTAAAAGAGGATGGGGTTTTGGCTTATCTACAGAAGTTAGCATGACTGGATTTACAGGAATAAATTTTGATATAACAAATATTTCTGACGCAAAAGACAAGAAATCTGATTTTGGGTTTGCGGCATATTTTAATGTTACGCCAAGTGCGTTTTTTCATATTCAAGACTTTAAAGTTTCTGTAATGCCCACATTCTTTACGCCTGCTGCATATGCAACTTCCAACATTTCATACACATTGGATGGATCTAATACCTATGCGGGTTTTGAGTACGATATTCGTTTGTATACACCGTTTGATTATGATAGATTAGATAGTGGTATTCCAAGTATTACTCCTCTGACAGGTATGGATATATCCGCAAGTGTAGAATATCCGCTGTCTAAAGAATTAGGATTGCAAGATATTCATTCACTTTTAAATTTTGATGTTGGGGCGGGTTTTTATTCCTTGCCGTTTATTCCCGGCACTATGACGAATGGCGTAAATATTAAAGGCTCTGTAGAAATTGATGCATCAGATGATATACTCAACCCTGAGATTAAAGAAAATCATGGTGAGCCTCAATCATTCTCCAAAAATAAACCTATTTACAGGCCGTTTGTTATGCACTTTTGGGCTAACTGGAAACCGCTTGGAACAGAGCTTATAACCGTGACTCCATTGCTTGGTTTTGCAGTTAATACACTTTATGTAGCACCGGGTTCTATGGAGGGCGGAATTACAGGGCATCTGAATTTAGGCAATCTTTTCCATGTTAAACTTGGAATAAACTACATGGATAGAATGTGGATAAACAGTTTGTTTTTAGCTCTTAATCTTAGAGCTGTTGAGTTCAATTTGGGACTTAGTCTTCGTTCACAGGACTTTGCCAGAAGTTGGAATCTTAGCGGATTGGGTGTTACTTTAGGAGGAAAGATTGGCTGGTAGCCGCTAATCTGTAAAATGCCAAACAGGAACCGAAAGTTCCGATGAAAAAGGGTTAGGGTGCTTGAAATCCGGCAACCACTCGTTGCCGGTAACAAGCTCCTGACAAAACCCGTCTTCTATATTGAATTCCCTTAACCAACCCATTACAGTTTCGTAATCCTCTTTTGTTACATAGCCCTGCGGCATAGGTTTTTCCCTGTTGGGAATTGGCGTATATTGCGTCATAAGGGATAACTGCGCCCGCCCCGCCGCGTTATCTGCAAACCACTTTAAAACAGAGCGGGTAGAGTCTAGGTAGCCGGGTAAAATTAGATGTCGGATAATCACTTTTTCCATTGGTACAGGTGAACTTTTTTTCATATCGATCATTTTAAGAATAGCCGCCTCTGCCGTCTGCGGGTAATCCGGCGCGTTAAAATATCTGCCGGCAATTTCCGTATCCAGCGTTTTCAGGTCAGGCAAATAGACATCCACATAATCCCACAAAAGTTCCAGCGCTTCCACGTTTTCATACCCGGAAGAATTCCAAAGTACAGGCAGCTCTGTCCCTGCTTTTTTTGCAGCGGTAAAACCCTCAATCAAGGCAGGGATAGCGTGGCTCCCCGTTACAATATTGATATTTACCGCCCCCTTGTCCCTGAGTGCCGCACAGATACTTGCAAATTCGTCAATAGATATTTCTTTACCAATAATACAGTCGATCTTTTCTTCATTCTTTTTAAAATCTTCCTCTGTGCTCTCTGTGTCTCCGTGTCCTCTGTGAGAAAAAATTTGGGTAACCCTTTCTCCCTGAGAAACCTGGTAATTCTGGCAAAAGCTGCATCCCAGGTTACACCCGCTGACAAAAATTGTCCCGGAGCCTCCTGTACCTACCAAGGGCGGTTCTTCTCCGTAGTGTTTAAGAGCAGCTCCCACCCTTAAAACTGCGGTTTCCCCGCAAAAGCCAATTTCCCCCGCCAAACGGTCAACCCCACAATTTCGGGGACAGAGCCTGCAATTTTTGTAGTGGTTCATCATGGTTTGATTATGCTACTTGTATCAAGTTAGGACAAGGGATTTGTTAATGTACACACCGCAACACCTTGCGGGCTTTTTCTGAAGCGCGCTTTAAAAATGCGGGGTCAGTAGGCGGGGTGTTCCAGCGGTAGTCAGGGTGGTAATTAGTTAAATGCCAGGGGATTGCGCGCTTGTCCGTATTTTCAACGGAAGCCAAAAATTCCGCAATGGAATTTAACTCTTCATCAGAATCATTTAAATCCGGGACAACAAGGGTTGTCACTTCCAAATGAACACCCATTGAATATGTTAGTTTGATAAAATCCAGAGTGGTTTGCAAATTGCCGCCTAAACAATTTTTGTAAGTATCAGCGGAAAAACATTTAAGATCAACATTGGCGGCATCAGTAAGCGCTAAAATTTGCGCGGCGGGGGAGTTTTCATGGTCAGCACAAATACCGCCATTGGTAACAAGCACATTTGCAATGCCATGTTTGCGGGCTAATGTCATGCAGTCCATTACAAATTCAAAGTGAATAAGCGGCTCTGAATAAGTGTAGGCAATAGAGGGAGAATCGTTTTTTAAAGCGGCAGAAATTATTTCACCGGGTTTCATGTATTTTCCCGGCGGGGTAGTGTCTGTTAATTGAGAAATATGCCAGTTCTGACAAAAAGGGCAGCGGAGATTGCACCCGGCAAAACCCAAAGAAAGAATCCGTGAACCCGGCTTAAAATGATACAGCGGCTTTTTTTCTATGGGGTCCATTGCCAATGCGGTGATATAACCGTAAAACGGGGTTATTCCAACACCGCCCTTGTTACCCCGCACTCCGCACACGCCAAAGCTGCCGGTCTTTATTTTGCAGTTGTGGGGACAGAGTTCACAGAGGACAAGCCCATTATCGTTCTTAAGGAAAAGTGGTTTAATCATACAAATTAGTATATGCTATAAATATGAAATTGTGCGAAAATTGCAAAGCTGCGCCTGCGCGGCAACTGATGACTTTATGCAATAAAAATGAAATCGATGATATTCTCCGTAACTGCCACATTAATCAATGGGAGTACAATTCCCGCTTTTGCGGCTCCTGCGGCGCTGAAAATCTGGAAATAAGCACACATGAGCAAACAACGCCGCACCGCCTTTGCCCTAAATGCGGAAGGCTGGAGTACCCAAGAATTTGCCCCGCAATTATTGTTATGATCACGGACGATAATGACAGAATCCTTCTGGCTCATAACAAGAAATTTCGTACAGGGATTTACAGCCATATTTCCGGTTTTAACGAGGCGGGAGAAAGCCTGGAAGAAACAATAGTGCGGGAAGTTCAGGAAGAAGTAAGTATCGATATTAAAGACATTGAATATGTAAAATCCCAGCCTTGGCCGTTTCCTAACTCGCTTATGATAGGTTACCGTGCCAAATATGCAGGCGGAACGATCAAGCCCGATGGTGAAGAAATAGAAGATGCGCAGTGGTTTACCAAAGACACCCTGCCGGAGATACCCGCCCAAGGATCGCTGTCCAGATGGTTAATAGACCAATGGCTGGGTCTTTAAAAAACTTGAGAAAAAACGATATACAGCTTATAATAGTATTATAAGAGGTGTTTTATGGCAAAAAAGATCGATTCAATATTAAAAGGCTTATTTATAGGTACATTGGCTATTTTTTTATGGAGTTGTGCCAGTTCCGCTCCGGCACCTGTATCTGAACTGGGAGTAAGGGGAGTTGTCTCTGTTATATCGGAAGGGGATGTGGTTATATATCCTCAGTTAGGACATGACAGCGGTGTTTCCTCTGTTGCATATAACAATGATGGCTCATTCATCCTTTCTGCTTCCGGCAACATTTTTAAACTATGGAGCGTAAGCACCGGTCGTGAAATCAGGGCTTTTTCCGGGCATACAGGCGCTGTTCACTCTATTGCTTTTAGTCCGGATGGAACACAAGCCGCTTCCGGCTCCGCAGATAGAACTATCAAACTATGGGATATAAGTACCGGTGAAAATATAAGAACTTTTACCGGGCATAGCGATATTGTCTATTCAATAGCATTTAACGCCGATGGAACACAGCTTCTTTCCGGCTCCGCTGACAGAACTGTAAAATTATGGGATATAGAAACAGGACGGCAAATTAAAAACTTTAAGGGTCATTCGTCAGCCGTTTTGTCAGTTGCATTTGTTCCCAATAAGATAGAGGAAACCAGTGAAGTTGGCGATGTCAGCGATGCCAGCGAAGTTAGCGAAGCCGATGAATCCGATGAAGCTCAGGAACCAAGTATTCCCAAAGAAACCAGAGTTCTTTCCGGCTCTAGAGATAACACCCTTAAATTGTGGGATGTTGCAAGAGGACGAGCAATTCATACTATGGTAGGCCATACAAGATGGGTAAGATCTATAACAGTCAGCCCGGATGGAAGACGCGCTTTGTCCGGCTCTGATGACAATAGTGTAAGATTATGGAATCTTGAAACCGGTCAGTCAAACAGAACTTTTAACGAACATGAAAGAAGCGTGTTGTCCGTAAGTTTTAGCCCGGATGGTAATTTTGCAGTTTTTGCTTCCGCAGACAGAACCGTAAAAATATTTGATTTAGAAATAATGCGTGTAACAAAAACCTTTACAGCACATGACGGAGTTGTAACATCGGCGACATTCAGCTTTGACGGAAAGCAAGTGCTTTCCGGCTCTGAAGATAGAACGCTTAAATTATGGGATATCGATTCAAATCAGGAAATCAGAACTTTTGCGGGCTTTACCAACAGTGCAACAGCAGAAACATTCAGCCCTGACGGTTATTTTGCAATCACTTCTTCCTATACAGAAAACAATAATATTAATTTATGGGATATTGTAAACGGCAGAGGACAAAGAATATTTTTAGGCAGCAACGGATTAGTCAGCTCTGCAAGTTATAGCCCGAACGGAAAACAATTGCTTACCAGTAATCTTGACGGAAACATTCGTCTGTGGGATATAGAGACAGGAAGAGAAACCAGAATATTGCAGGGACACACGCATCAAACGCATATAGTTTTATTCAGTCCTGCGGAAAACCGCGCAATCTCCGGCGCAGATAATGGCAGTATTAGATTGTGGAATACAGGAAACGGCCGCACTCTAAATGTTTTAACAGGACATAAAGGCGCTGTTTATTCATTAGCGTTTAATATCGATGGCAGACGCTTTGTCTCCGGTTCAGCGGACAGAACAATTAAAATATGGGATGTTGCAAGCGGCAGCACACTTAGAACTTTTTCAGGCCACGGCGGCGCTGTTCATTCTGTAGCATTAACCAATGACGGCAGACAGATTCTTTCCGCTTCTGCTGATAGATCGGTAAGAATTTGGGATGTATTAACCGGCAGAGTATCTAAATCCTTTTCAGGTCACGGAGATGCTGTTACATATGCAAGATTTAATTTTGATGAGTCACAGGTTTTTTCCGTCTCTGAAGATAAAACTGTAAAAATATGGGATGTAGCAACAGCAAAAGAAATAAAAACCATTCCCTTTCCCCAGAATAACATAACATCTGTTACATTTACTTCTGATGGAACAAGAATTCTTTTTGGCTCCACAGAAGGAATAGCCCGTCTTTGGGATATAGCAAATGATGTAGAAGTTATTGCGTTTATTCCTTTTATAAACAGGGAAACTTCCAGAGGCACAAATTTTGAATGGATTTGCATTACACCGGATGGATACTATGCAGCTTCTGCAAATGGAGAGCAATACTTAAATGTTCGTGTTGGCAATGATGTTACGGGTCTAAACAGCTTCCGTAATATTTTACATAACCCAAATGCAGTCCGCGCTCGCCTTGTTGGTGAATACGACACTGCAGACGGCGGCAGGGTAGAAACTCTTACCATCCCGGCAAACCCCACCTCACTCCCAAGAGTAATCCCAAGAATTATCCCAACAGTTTCCGAAGAACTAGAAGAACCGGATGTGACAGCGGAAGCAGAAGAGGAAGAGGAAGAAGATGATGAAGAAGAGGATGAGGAAGTAGTAGCAGAAGTGGAGGATGAGGAATAATTCTATCTGAATGTCATTCTTTGACCGTATAAAAAAACTCCAAAAAATCATAAAAAATGAAGATGCGTTTTTTTAATGATATTATTTGACATTCTTAAGATAATGTCTTATAAATAAAGAAATGTGTTGTTAACACATTAAAAATGAGTAAAACTCAAAATTGCATAAGATTTTTTTAAGGAGAAAAAAATGAAAAAATGCAAAATCTCTATGACCCTCTCCCCCTTCATTTGCTATTGCTCTTGTAGTACTCTTGCTGGTAAGCGGGACAGTGTGGGGACAATTGTCAAAACCAGATGAATTGTTTGGTGACATGTTTGATTTTAATGCGGTAAAGACCATATCCACTGAGAATCGTTTCAGTAATGGAGCTTTTGATTCTGATGTTGATAACTTTATTCATCCAACCTTTTACGACCCAAAGATTGGAACATTCATTTTTATGGGTGGGAATCCGTCAACAGGAACAAGCATTGAAGAAACACAATTCTTAGTTACTGATAATGACTGGGAACTTAGCTTGGGCTTTGGTAAAACCATTGGTAATTATTATCTTGGTGTTTATTATGGCGGTTCTCTTTTAAGTGGGGAAGGCACTGTAACTGGTGATCCGGATATGTCAACTTATGAACTAACATGGACAAATAGTATTGCCGTTCTTTTTGGAACTGCCGGTATGGGTTTACGTCTTGATCTTATCACATCTTATGAAGGTACGAATACTGAAGACGAGGCCACCTATGAGAAAAGTAAGCTTGTAGATCAGTCTGTAATTAATGCTCCTACATTAGCTCTTAGCTTTGGTACTACAATAGGCGGCAGCAGCAGCGAAGAAGAAGGCGGCGGTGGCGGCGGTATTCCGATTTGGGCAACACTTGGTTTTAGATTTCCGGAATATGAATTTATGACTTATGGTGATGATACTGTGACTACTTTAGGTGATCATGCATTAGGTTTAATTGTCGGTGCAAGTATTGATCTTGATGAAACTTCTTCAATTCTGGGAGAAGTTACTATTGGTACCCTTTTTGGAGATTTTACTACTTCTACAGCTTCCGGATCTAAGGATCACACAGCAGCAGGCGGTATATTTGGTATAAATATTTATGCTGAGTATCAAAAAGCTCTTAAATTTGGTGAAAAAGCAACTGTAAAATTAACACCACATATTATAATTGATTCTTATACTATATCCGGAAAAGATAGTGATTCTAATGTCACAAATACAGACGATATTACTTACTTTGCAATTATCCCCGGTATAAATGTTGGTCTTGAATACAAGCATGACAAAATTGCTCTTTATTCAGGATTTGGTTTTAGATTTTTAGACTATAGAACTACTGTTATAAAGAAGAATTCTCAGTGGTGGCTTGGTGGTATGGAATGGGAAAGTAGTACTCTTACCGCAGAAGGAAATCTTGGTCTTGGTGTGACATTTGCCCCGGTTGATAATCTTATATTTGGCGCCGGTCTTTCTACAGAAGTTATCAAGTTTAACTTAAAAACAATGAATGTTAGTCCTGGTGATGGATTATCCGATGTATCATTGGATCTTACTGTAAGCTACAAATACTAAAAAATAAGGAGAATAAAGATGAAAAAGTTATTATTAATTCTGGCTGTAATTATAGCCGGTCTTGTTATTACAGGATGCGCGTCAAGCCTTTCTTTTCTTGGCACTCAAACAATAATTAATGGTGATGTATCTGTTACCAGAAGCGGTGAAGCTACAAACACTGTTTATCTTGGTCTTTTTGGAAAAGAAACTTATCCGTCAGCACAGCAAGTTGCAAGGGATAATGGCATCTCAAGAATTGCCACTGTAGAAAGATATTCTAAACTTGGCGTTCTTGGCCTGTGGATTGAATACACAACCGTTGTAAGCGGACAATAGTAAAAGGGGCTGACATAAGTCAGCCTCTTTTTTATCGTTCTACCCTTATGATTTCTGTTATACGCCAGTTTTTTCTTCTGTCTTGCCGTAGAGTGAGAGTGTCTGTGCGGCGGCGGGCGTGTTCGTTGGGTGCCCATAGATTGTAATTAACACGGAAGATTATCATGTTGTCAAATTCACTCCCAATAAGATGTTCAAGGGTCAGGTCTGTTACACCAAAAACATCAGGGGCGGGAAATTCACCTCCTGAATCCTGCCATGCTCTTGCGGGAATAATGGGCATAGCCCCGGTAGGGCTGTAAGATTGCCTGGTTCTTACAACAGCGTAAAACCCGGCGGCGGCGTTAATATCGTTCTTAATTATGGGGTCTGAACCCTGGATACATGCTTCCATAAAAACATGATCAAGATTGCTAAAGGCATTGTAATATGCATAGACAACACTGTCCGGCAGCATGTTTGCTGTTGAAGGGCGGTTTTTAATACCAGAAGTTGTACTAAAAACAATAAAAAGAATAAAACATAATCCGCCTGCAATGCCCATTAGAGGATACTTGTTCCTTACCGCAAAGCGCTTTGATTTTATAACAAAATTTTTCTTAAACAAATAACTCTTTTTTTCTTTTTCCTGCTTTTTACTTTCTTCTATTAATATTTCATCAAACAAAACTTTTGATTCATCTGTCAAAAAATTCAACATAGCGCCAATTATATCCAGCGCGGTTTTTTTATGAACGTTTCTCCCCTTTTTTGCCACCGGTAAAAGAAGCGCGTTTTGAATTAAACTGCAAAGCTCTTTATTAAGACCCGGGGCGGCAAGATGTATCGGCATATAAATACCTTCTCTCATATCCTGATACATTGTTTCATCAGTAGTATAGGGCAGAGTCCCGGATAAAATCTTATACAACATGGCTCCCGCACAAAAAGCTGCAGCATCCATATCTGTTAAATCCGGACAATTAAACCTGTCCAGATTAAATCCCTCTACATGCAGACAGCGGTTTGCTAAATTGGGCGGAGAAAAGAATACACTGCCATCAGAGCCAATAAATGTAGCTGCGGGGTTAAGCGTAGAATGTTCATCGCCAAGAAACATTTTTGCTTTTAGCCAGAAGACAACTAATTGCAAGGTATCAGTTTGATCAGCATCGGCTTTATTTAACAATGCATCAAATCTTTCGCCGTCAAATGATTTTCCCCAAACCCGCATATGTCCGCCAAATTCGCATACACCTGAAGATCTCCAAACTTCACTAGATCCGTCGGGGTAAACGATATACCCCTTTTCTATTAAACTTTGGGACATTTTTGTTCTGGCAAAAGAACGCGGCTCCAAACCTGTGTCAAAACAAACAGCCGGTTTCCCTTCTACTTCTGAAAGCAAAATGTGCCGCCGCATATTATCTCCTCCTGCCGTCAGTTGAATACAGGTAACGGAAATAATCCATATCTGTAGTCAAAGTTTTGTCAAAATTAGGCATAGTTTGTCTATAAGATTCTATTGCACGCCAGAAGTCATAAAAGCTTCTCCTGTCCGCATTCTGGTTGTAAGCATCCGCATAAATCCTTGCCGCTATTGCGTCCGCTTCACCTTTGATTATTTCAGAGCGTTCATAAGCGGCGGAAAGCAATGAGCGTTTTTCATTATCCATTTTACCAAGCCATTCCGCTTTGCTGCCTTCACCTGCGGAACGGTAAGCCTGGGCTATTTGGTTTCTTTCACGGATCATGCGTGCATACACGCTTGGGGTTAAGTCATCAGAGTAACTAATTTGGCGTGTTACAACGTCAATTAATTCAATACCGTATTCAGGAACCATGCGGCGTGAACGATCAAGTATTTCTTCTGCAAGCCGGCGGCGCCCTTTTGTGATTGGTTCAATATTGGATTCTGTCTGCAATGATGTAATAATCTCAGCTTCAATATCATCACCAAGAGCCAGCTCATTAATGCTAGAAGATCTTTCCAAAATAATATTGGAGTTTCGTACCGATTCTCTTAAATAATTTTCTGCTACTACTGTTCGTACTTCAGAATCTATAATTTCCCCAAGTTTGTTATGGGCAGTATTTATATCGCCAATGGATTCATAAAAAACCTTTGGATCGTTTATTTTCCAGCGTGCAATAACATCTACAAATATAAATTGTCTTTCTGCTGTTGGGACTATTCTGGCTTCACCGTCCCATGCAATTATTTTTTTGGTATAGCGGTATACAGTGTCAATGAATGGAATTTTAACTTTAAGACCGGCATTGGTAACAACATTTACAATGCGCCCAAACCGTACAACTACCGCCTGTTCTCCTTCATTAATAATATAAAGAGGACCTGTTGTTAAAAATATTATTAAAATGATTGTTCCAATTATAATTCGTTTTATTGTTTTTTTCATTATCTACCTCCCTGTCCTGTAACTGCCGGAGCCAAATTCATCATAGGCAAAAAGTTATCCAAATTACGGTCTATCAATGTCATATCTTTTTCATTTTCAAAAATTTCTTCTACCATTTCATAGTAGAGCCTTTGCCTTGTTACATCAGGAGCGCGGCGGTATTCATCATAAACCGCATTAAAACGGGCAACATCGCCATTTGCTTTGTTAACGCGTTCAGCGGCATACCCCTGCGCAACCTGCACAAGCTGTTCCGCCTGACCTCTGGTTCTGGGAATTTCTTCGTTATACACCTGTTGCCCTTCATTGATAAGCCGCTCTCTGTCTTGCATCGCTTTATTTACATCTTCAAAAGCTTCTTGAACACCGGCAGGCGGAGTAACATTTTGGAGCTTTACCGCAATAACATCGATGCCAAGATCATAACCTCTAAATATTTCATTCATCATAGTGATGCCTTCCGCTTCTATAGAGACGCGCTCAATACCCATAATATCCATTATTGCACGGTCACCGACAAGCATGTTGATAACAGAGCGGGATACATCGCGGATAGTAGGGATTCTTTCATAAACATTGAATGTCCACGCTCTTGGATCACTTACACGGTATTGGATAATCCATTCAACATCTACAATATTAAGGTCACCCGTAAGCATAGTAGCTTCTTTTATTTGATCGATATAAACAGGGCGGCTGCCGCCTCTTGTAGTTCGATACCCGAATTCCTGGGTTTGTACAGTTCTGACATTAACCGTGTAATTTTTATCTATTCCGAATGGCAGCTTTATATGCAGTCCCGGATTTTTGGTAGCTACATATTTGCCAAAGCGGGTTATAACCGCCTGTTCGGTCTGGTCAACAATAAAAATACTGGTAAACAGTATAATAAGAACCAGTATTCCTGTAAGAATTAACCCAATTTTTTTAGGATTCAATTTGCCTGTCGGCGGCGGGGTAAACTTCATATTTTCCTCCATGTATTCACTCATTATCTTCCTCCACATTCATTCTACACTGATCATTGAATATTGTACACCGCTGGATTATACTTAAAGTATAAGGAGTCTACCATGGATAATACTTTGGATTTTACAATAGATATGCTGGGAAAGCCGACCGTTCAATCCCCTATAAAAATGTCTACAACGCACGGAGACGGAATTGCCAATTATGTTACAGATGAACACTTTGTCCGCCTGGATACAAGGGTTGCGCCGGGGAAACAGGATGCTATGGCAAAGTCCCAAATTTTAGAACGCGCGGGCCCCAGGGAACATATCTATTTTTCACCCGCTCATGTACACGCGGGCATTGTAAGCTGCGGCGGTCTGTGTCCCGGAATTAATGATGTTATCCGCTCTATAGTTAGGTGTCTGTGGTATCGATATGGGGTTAAACGAATTTCCGGCATCCGTTACGGTTATTTGGGTTTTTTGCCGGAAAACCAGTACGATATTATCCCGCTTAACCCGTCTGTTGTTGATGATATTCATAAATTGGGCGGTACCTTTTTGGGCAGTGCCCGGGGCGGCGGTAGAGAAGTTGAAAAAATTGTAGATACTTTGGAAAAGCTCAATTTAAATATGCTTTATATAATTGGCGGTGACGGCACCCAGCGCGGTTCCATTGATATTGCAGAAGAAGTTTACAAACGGCGCTTGAAAATTGCCGTAATTGGAATTCCAAAAACCGTTGACAATGATTTTGCCATAATAGACAGATCTTTTGGCTTTAACACCGCTGTTGCAAAAGCGGTAGAAGTTGTAAAAGCTGCGCATGTGGAAGCGGCATCTGCAATTAACGGAATAGGTCTTGTAAAAGTTATGGGCAGGGATTCCGGTTTTATTGCGGCGCACACCGCCCTTGCAAGCCATGAAGTAAATTTTGTATTGATACCGGAAGTGCCTTTTAATTTGGAAGGTTACAATGGCTTTTTGACGCATTTGGAAAAACGGCTGGAGTATCGCAGTCATGCGGTAATTATTATTGCAGAAGGAGCCATGCAAGATCTGCTTTTAACAGAAAAGAAAACCGATGCAGGCGGCAATATAAAAATGGCGGATGCAGGAACATATCTCCGCTCAAGAATAGTCAAACACTTTGAAGAAAAGAAGATAGAGATTAACCTAAAATATATTGATCCGTCTTATGCGATCCGTTCTGCACCCTCAGACCCTGATGATTCTATCTATTGTGAAAGATTGGGCAATGCGGCAGTTCACGCAGCGATGGCAGGAAAAACTAAATTAATTATTGGTCTTGTAAATGGTGTGTTTGTGCATCTTCCAATTAAAACAGTAATCCGCCGCCGCAATAAAATTAACCCTGAAAGCAGCCTCTGGCGCGATACGCTGGATGCGGTGAACCAGCCGGCGTTAATGGTGAATAGATTTGGCGGGTAACGTGGACACTAAACGGACATATCTCTAACCCGCTGAATCTCATCGCGCAGAGCGGCTGCCTGTTCAAACTCTAGATTTTTTGAGTGTTCTAACATTTCATTTTCAAGTGATTTTATTAATTGTTTACGCTGTGCGGGAATAAGTATATTGTGTTTTTTCTTTAATACCTCGACAGTTGTTCCTGCCGCGTCAACCGCTTCTTCCATGTGCCGGGTAAGTATATCCGCAATTGCTTTTTTGACGGTGGCAGGGGTTATGCCGTGTTTTTTGTTATACGCAACTTGTATCTCACGGCGGCGGTTGGTTTCTGCAATTGCTTTTTCCATAGCATCGCTCATGCGGTCTGCGTACATTATTACTTTTCCTGCGGCGTTGCGGGCAGCCCTTCCAATTATCTGTACCAAACTTGTTAGAGACCGCAAAAACCCAATTTTGTCGGCATCCAGTATCGCTATAAATGAAACTTCCGGCAGGTCGATACCTTCGCGTAACAGGTTAATGCCGACCAATATATCGAATTCGCCCTGTCTAAGCTGAGTAAGGATTTCCACTCTTTCAATTGTTTCTACCTCACTGTGAATGTAGCGGACTTTTAATCCAAGACCGGTAAGGTAATCGGTTAGGTCTTCTGCCATTTTTTTTGTAAGCGTAAGAATAAGAGACCGTTCCCCTGCCTTAATCCGTTTTTGTACTTCATTATAAATATCCTGCATTTGCCCTTCACTTGGGCGAATTTCAATTTCAGGATCAAGAAGACCGGTAGGACGGATAACCTGCTGAACCATCCGCGCTGATTGTTCAATCTCCGTTTTGCCGGGCGTTGCGGAAACAAAAACGGTCTTATCCAACCGTTCAACGAACTCTTCATAGCGCAGAGGGCGGTTGTCCAAAGCGCATGGCAAGCGGAAACCGTAATCCACAAGACTTTGCTTGCGGCTGCGGTCTCCAAGGTACATTGCACCTAACTGCGGCAAGGTAACATGGCTTTCATCAATAAAGGTTAAATGCTTTTTTGGAAGATAGTCAACCAAAGTGTCGGGGGTTTCTCCCGGTTTGCGTCCTGCCAAAATAGCGGAGTAGTTTTCTATCCCGGGGCAGTAGCCCATTTCTGTTAACATTTCTATATCATATTCAACGCGGGTTTTTAATCTCTCAGCTTCCATTATTTTTCCGTTATTTTTAAAATATTCCAGCCTATCCTTCAACTCATGCCTAATTGTACTTAAAGAATTTTGTACCATCTCCGCCGGCATAACAAATTGTTTGGCAGGGTAGATCAGCGCACGGTCAAGCTCTTCCAAAATTTCACCGGAGACAGGATTAAAACGGCGGATTTTTTCAACGCAGTCCCAGTCAAGGTCAACGCGGTAAGCTTCCTCCATGTAAGCCGGGAAAATCTCCAGCGTGTCTCCGCGGCGGCGGAAACGGCCTCTTTCAAGAACAGCGTCATTCCGTTCGTATTGCAATTCCACAAAGCGGCGCATGAGGGATTCCACATCTACGGTTTCTCCCCTTGAAAAAGTGGCAGTCATTTTTTTGTAAACATCAGGCGTTACCATGCCATAAATGCAGGACACCGTTGCAATGATGATTACATCTTCGCGTTCCATCATGCTGCGCGCTGCAGAGAGCCTCATTCGTTCTATCTCCGCATTTATGGAAAAATCTTTTTCTATGTAAAGGTCGCTTCTTACTACATAAGCTTCCGGCTGATAGTAATCGTAATAGGAGACAAAATATTCAACGGCATTGTGCGGGAAAAAACCCTTGAACTCACGGTACAACTGCGCGGCAAGCGTTTTGTTGTGGCTGACAATGAGCGTTGGCATTTGCACTTTTTCTATAATTTTTGCCATTGTAAAAGTTTTACCGGAGCCGGTAACACCCTGCAATGTCTGATATTGGTCT
>Ga0099364_10002740_pt1 | contig 27938 bp, 40 predicted proteins | sample TergutTh196P3_FD_73070 | JGI IMG/M metagenome (GOLD analysis project Ga0099364, IMG submission 73070) | Microcerotermes parvus P3 segment gut microbial communities from Pointe-Noire, Republic of the Congo - Th196 P3 | ecosystem: Host-associated > Arthropoda: Insects > Digestive system > Gut ... | reverse complement strand
GGGTGTTGGCGGGGGGAAAAAGGGTTGCGCCCGCGGCTTTAAAAAAAAATAACACACCGGGGATGGGGGGGGGGGCAAGGGGGATTTCATATGCAATCAAGCGAAAACATTGGTGACGTTACTTGCAAAAAAACATACTTACCGATAAACCTCGCGCCTATGCCCGACTTTCACAACAAGCACTATGCATACATTGTCCTGAATATCGCAAACGAGCCTGTAATTTCCCACTTCATAACGCCAGTATCCCTGCAAGTTTGCTGTTAGCGCTTTACCCATTGCCCTGGGGTCTTTACAACCATCAAGATTATTGGCAACCCAATTATAGGCAACCTCCGAAAACTCTGTTGCGCAGATTTGCTGCGAATTTTGTCGCAACTCGAAGCCAAAAAACGTAGGCGTAGCAACGCTACGGCGAGGCTTTTTGGCGAAAAAGTGCGGCAAAAGGCGCGGTAAAGGTGCGTGACAGGGGTTTTCGGAGGTTGCCTATATATCAACATGGCTTGGTACTTGTCCATTTTTTGTAATTCTTTTTCTGCCTTTTTGCCAAACACAGCAGTATAAACCATGCTAAAGCCCCAAACTTTCTTTGACTTCCTGCATCGTGTAGGTCACAAGGGTTCCGTTTTCTTTTTCTTTTTCGTATTCTTCAATGTCTCTCAGATCTTCCCAGTATTCGATTTGCTCCCTCACTGCATCCAACATCATCGCAGAGATGCTCTTCCCATTAAAGTCTGCAAACCGCTTGATTGCGCTATAATCGTTTTCCGTAATACGAATATTTATGTGTTTCGTCTTGGCAGGCATATTTTCCTCCTTGTGACAACATTGTGGTCACATCCACATTGTATCATCGCAAGGATAAATTATCAAACCTATTTGTGGCATTGGATGCCGTTGGATGGGCCCGGCCGCCGCAGCGCGGCGTACGAAAGGGTTTCGGCCGACCAACGCGGCGCGGTGTAGGGCGCTTTTGTCCCATCGCGCCGTTTTCATGCCGGAATAACCGTCATCGCGCCCTACGAGGGGTTTCCCCCGGGACACGGCGCGGCGTAGGGCGTGATGTCCTCATCGCGCCGTTTTCATGCCGGAATAACCAACACCGCGCCCTACAGTTTTGTATGCGGGATTCCCTGACATGTGCTATAATACTCACATGAGCTACATTAGCCTACGGGCATACGCAAAGATAAACCTCTGCCTGGACGTTACCCACCGCCGCCCGGATGGCTACCATGAACTGCACTCCATCATGCAAACGATAGACCTGCACGATACGGTGACACTCCATAAAAGTTCCCGGGCCGGCATTGAACTGAGCGTCGATGCAAAAAATGTACCCGGCGACGCGGGCAATCTCGCATACATGGCCGCCCAGGCCGTCTTTCGCGAATTTGCGCTGGCCGGAGGTCTGCGGATAACACTGGAAAAACGCATCCCCGTCGCCGCCGGCTTGGGCGGTGGCTCCGCCGACGCCGCTGCCGTAATCCGTGGCATGGACACACTGTATGGCCTGGGCATGGACACGGCACGGATGCGGGAGATCGGGCTAACAATCGGGGCCGACATCCCCTTTTTGATAACGGGCGGCACCGCCGTGGCCAGCGGTATCGGCGAGATACTTACACCGCTGCCCCGGCTGCCGGACTGCCAGATACTGCTGGCATGCCCCCGGCTGGCGGTTTCCACAAAATGGGTCTTTGAGCATCTTAGCCCGGATGAAATACAGGCACATCCCGACGTGGCGGCCATGGCGGACGCCATCCGCCATGGCAATTTAGACGCTGTCATCGCACACATGGCCAATGTACTGGAAGCGGTGACCATTGCCCGGCACAATATAATCGGAGAGATAAAGCAAGACTTGCTGGCACTGGGCGCACAGGCGGCTTTGATGAGCGGCTCCGGCCCGACGGTCTTTGCCATCTTTTACGACCATGCCGCCGCACAAAGAGCCAAAACCGCCATGCAGGGCGAATACGACGTGTATTTGACCACGCCGATAGGTGTACATTAAGAAAGGACCACGCAAATGACAAAAGACGTGCTACTCAGGGTAAAGGGTTTGCAATATGAGCTGTTGGAGCAAGGCCAAGGGGATGTGGAAACCATCACCCCGGCGGAGTACTATCAGCTGGATGGCGTGCATTATATACAATACGACGAGGTGGCAAGTGATTCGCCGCTGCCGATTAAAAATCTACTGAAAATCGGCGCGGATTATTTGGAGCTGTCCAAAAAAGGGGCGGTAAACGTCGACATGATTTTCGAGGAGAAAAAAAAGAGCCTGTCAAGCTACAGCACTCCTTTTGGTGAGGTGACAATCGGCGTGGACACGGGGGCGGTGCGGACGACGGAAGACGAAAAGCAAATCCTCGTGGAGGTGGACTATCGGCTGGATGTGAATTATGTCCATATGGCCGATTGCAAAATCAGCGCCCAAGTCACCAGCCGCGCCACGGGTTTGTCGCTTACTGAGTGAATCGTCATCGTCCCCATTATCGTCATTCCGCAATGCTTTTATGCGGAATCCCCTGAAAGTAGGGAGTTCCCTGAGTCAGGGGACCCCGCATTAAAGATTTGCGGGGTGACGATACATTCAGGGGCCCCCTGCGCGTGGGGATTCCCTACATTCGTGGGATCCCGCATTAAAACATTGCGGGATGACGGGGTGATAGGTGCGGGATGACGGGGTGATAGGTGCGGGGTGACGGGGTGATCGGTGCGGGGTGACGGCATTTTACTTCAGCGGCTTCGCCCCGCCTTTTTCCTGCAATTTATCCGACATGCGGCGGAGGAAATTCTGTTTCTTTTTCACCGGGGCGGCGCCTTTACCAAACAAACCCCGCACTTCCGTGATATAAATGCCACTGATGGTGGCCTTGACTTCTTTTTTGACCGGCACCAAGTCGTATATTTTTTCATCGCACACCAAAGAGAGTATCTGCGGGCCGACCTTGGCCTTGACAATGGGGAGCTTGGCCATCCGCATCAGCTTTGGGGTCTGATCCAGTACCGCCTGCGGCAGATTGGCATCCTTTAGCCGCATCTTTTTTTTGTCGATGACCAGCATGGACACCGTTTGCTTCATGGCATCGATCTGCTCTTGCTGCGCCGCCTGTTTCTTTTCGGCTTTTTTACCGAGGATGAACAAGACAACGAGCGCGGCGGCCAGTACGCCCAGAACGATGGTGGTGATGAGCATGGGGGTAGACATGTTGGTTCCTCCTGTTGTGGGGTGACGCTAATAATTATCCTAACATTTTTTTTTACTTTCGTAAAGCGAATGTGAATTTTTTATGAAAAGACTATCATTAGGCCCCCTTTTGTGATATAAATTAAAGGTATCAAGAAAACTGCCTACAAAGGAGAACAAATGAAAAAGCACATAAGCATCACCCTGCTGGCATTGCTACTGGGCGTACTGTTGGCCTGCGGGGGAAAAGATGAGCAGGAAGAAGCCGTGTCGGAGGGAGCATATCTAAAAGACGTGGATGTGGAGAGCTACGTTAGTTTGGGTGAATACCTGGGGCTTTTGGTATACGTCGAACCGCCCTCCGTGGACGAATGGGACATAGAATACGCCATAGACGACATCGCCCAAAACCATCCCTTGATGGAGGAAGTATACGGGCCGAGCGAAGTGGGGGATACCCTCAGCATAGACTTTGTCGGCACGGTGGACGGTGTGGCTTTCAATGGCGGCACCGGCTCTAACGAATATACCCTGGGCTCATACCAATTTATTGCCGATTTGGATGAGGGGATGGTCGGCATGGAAGCGGGCGAGGTGCGCGACATCCCCGTGGTATTTCCCGAAGATTACCATAGCGAGGAGCTGGCCGGACAGCCCGCCAGCTTCAATGTCACCGTCCACAGCGTCAACCGCTCCTATGTCCCGGACGAGATAAGCGATGATTATGTCGAGCAAATAACGGACGGTCAGTTCGATAACTATGACGACTTTAGCGCGGACATTGCCGAAAACCTGATGGCCGAGGCCGAGGCCGAGTATGAAATGGCAGTGCGGAATGAAACCACGGAAATGGCGGTGGCCAATGCCGAGGTATCGGATGTGCCGGAAGCATTCCTCGAACGGATACTAAGCACCCTGACAGAGAGCATTACCTACTACGCCGAGACCCTGTATGGGGTGGATGTGGACTTTTTTCTGATGCTGTCCGGCATGATGGAAGAGGATGAAACGGCCGAGGAGGCACTGGAGCGGGAAGCCTACACGAGCGCCGAGCGTTACATGGTCCTCGGGGCAATAGCACAGGCCGAGGACATTAGCGTGAGCAATGCCGAGGTGGAGGCCCAGATTGCCGAGATGGCCGAGGCCGCCGGTGTGGGCGTGGCCCAATACAAGGCCAGCATGGACATGGACGGCTACAGGGATTACTTGCTGACAGAAAAAGTCATAGACTTTTTGGTGGAAAACGCGGAAATTGTGGACTAAAGCCGTCACCCCGCAAATCTTTAATGCGGGGCCCCTGACAGTAGGAGTTCCCACACGCAGGGGATCCCGCATAGAAACATTGCGGGATGACGACATAGGGGCCCCCTGACAGAGGTGTTATGACAGCAAACACAAAAATCAAATGGATATGCTTGTTATGCGTTCTCGCCATTTTCTTGGCGGTGCTGCCGGTGGGCGCCACTTCCATCTCCGACCTCCAAAAGCAGCAGCAGGAGCTCCGGCGCCAACGGGAGGAGGAGCGCCGGCAAAGGGACCGCGAGCAAAGGAAGCTGGACGAACTCAGTCAGGAGCTGCTGGAGCTGACCGATTCGGCCGGTATGATTTACAATGAAATTGAAGGGCTGGACGCGGATTTGGTAGTCATCATTGCCAGCGTGGACATGATAGGCCAGGATATAGCGGAAAAGGAAGCGGACATTCTCATCACCGCCGAGCAGCATGCGGCGGCAAAAGCGGCCGAAGAAGAACAATACGAGGCGATGAAAAGGCGGCTTAAGCATATGTATGAAAGCTCCGAGGCTTCGTCTTATGTCCAAATACTGGTGGACTCCTCCAGCCTGAGCGACATGCTCACCCGCTTTGAGTACATGGAAAAGCTAAACGACTACGACCAGGTCCAACTGGATAATTATATTAAGATAAAAGAAGAAACCCAGGCACTGTGGAATCTGCTCTTGGATGAGCGGGCGATACTGGCCGCCTGGCAGATAGAAATGGAGCAAGAAAAGGCGGCCATGGAAGCACTGATGGCGGAAAAGCAAGCCATCTATGCAGACTATGAAGTGATGATTGCCAAAGCCCGGCAACAAGCGGCCGTCTATGGCAACAGCGTGCGGACGATAAACGATGAAATACGGCGGCTGGAGCGGGCGGAAGCAGATGCCCGGGCCAAAGAAGTAGCAGCCGTCCGCGCCGCCGAGGAAGCGGCCCGCAAGACACAGGCCGGCAATGAATCCAGTGCCGGCAAGGACTATGCCCCGCCGAGTTCTTTTGGCGGCTCCACCGGCGAACGTATCGCCGCCTATGCCAGCCAGTTTGTGGGCAATCCCTACGTGGCCGGCGGCACCTCTTTAACAAACGGTGCGGACTGCTCAGGCTTTATTTGGCGCGTGTTCAGGGATTTTGGCCTCAGCTCGCCGCGTACTTCCTGGGAGTTCCGCAGTGCCGGTACCGGCGTGGAATATAGCGAGGCAAAACCCGGCGACATCATCTGCTATGCCGGCCATGTCGGCATATTTGTCGGCGGCGGCAGGATAGTACACGCCAGCACCGAACGCACCGGCATCATCTTTTCATCGGCCACCTACCGCCCGATTTTGGCCGTGCGCCGCTTGGTATGAGGGATTTTGGTTTTGAATAACCCAGAAGAACGCAATGTCCTTATGCGGGCCCCCCTGACTCAGGGAACTTCCTACATTCAGGGGATCCCGCATAGAAACATTGCGGGATGACGACATAGGGGACCCCCTGACTCAGGGAACTTCCTGCATTCAGGGGATCCCGCATAGAAACATTGCGGGATGACGACATAGGGGCCCCCCTGACTCAGGGAACTTCCTGCATTCAGGGGATCCCGCATAGAAACATTGCGGGATGACGACATAGGGGCCCCCCTGACTCAGGGAGCTTCCTACATTCAGGGGATCCCGCATAGAAACATTGCGGGATGACGACATAGGGGACCCCCTGCGTTAGCCAAAGGATTCCATATGCCGCAACTCATCTGCAAAAACCTCACAATGGGTTACGAAGGCAACGTGGTCGTCTCCGACCTTTCTTTTTTGGTGGAAGCCGGGGATTATTTATGCATTGTGGGCGAAAACGGCTCCGGCAAGACCACCCTGATGAGAACCATCCTGGGTCTAAAGACAGCCATATCGGGGGAAATACAGATAGACGGTGCTACATCTGCCAAGGAGATTGGCTATATGCCCCAGCAGACGGACATCCAAAAGGACTTTCCTGCCTCCGTGCGGGAGGTAGTGCGCTCCGGTTTGGTAAACGGCATGGGTATGCGGCCCTTTTATACTAAAAGCGAGAAAGCAAAGGCCGCGGAAAACATGGAGAAGCTGGGCATATCGGCGCTTACGGCGCGCTGCTACCGGGATTTATCCGGCGGCCAGCAGCAAAAAGTCCTCCTGGCGCGGGCACTGTGCGCGACCCGTAAGATCTTGCTGCTGGACGAGCCGGTCGCGGGCCTGGATCCGTCTGCCGCCGTGGACATGTATAAGACCATACAGCAGATAAATAACGAGGGCACGACCATTATAATGATTTCGCATGACGTGGCAAAAGCCGTGGAATATGCCTCCCATATTCTGCACATTTGCCGCCGCTGCCCCACTTTCTTTGGCACGGCCAAGGAGTACATGGACAGCGACAGCGTCTGCGAGAAGGGATAAATGCACGTCACCGTCACCCCGCAAATCCCTGGAAACTCAGGAAAGAACATCCTGAGTTTCTCGCGGGGCCCCCTGAATGTAGCTGCGACACGCAGGAGATTCCGCATTAAAACATTGCGGAATGACGATATAGAAAAGAAAGAAGTAATCATGGATTTCTTCAACACCCTGTCACACTACCTCCAATACGATTTCGTAAAAAACGCGATGATTGTCGGGCTGTTGATTTCGCTCTGCTCATCGCTTTTGGGGGCCTCGCTGGTACTCAAACGTTTTTCCTTCATCGGCGACGGCCTGGCCCATGTCGCCTTCGGGGCAACGGCCATCGCCACCGCGCTCCGGCTTACAAACAACTTCTATTTGGTACTGCCGCTAACCATCGTTTGCGCCATCTTACTACTCAGGATGGGGCAAAGCGCGAAAGTAAAAGGAGACGCCGCCCTGGCGATGCTGTCGGTGGGGGCGCTGGGCATTGGCTATTTGGTGATGAACATCTTCTCCGGCTCGTCTAACCTCGCGGGCGATGTCTGCGCCACTTTGTTTGGCTCCACCTCCATCCTCACACTGTCGAGGGATGAAATTTGGCTCTCCATCGTTTTGTCGGTGCTGGTGGTCTGCGTCTTCATCTGCTTTTATCATAGAATATTTGCCGTCACCTTCGATGAAGATTTTGCCCTGGCCACGGGTACCAGAGCGCGGGCCTACAATCTGCTGCTGGCCGTGGTGATTGCCGCGGTGATTGTCGTGGCAATGAGCTTGGTCGGTACCCTGCTAATCTCCGCACTGGTCATCTTCCCCGCGCTTTCAGCGATGCGGGTATTCAAAAGCTTTAGGAGTGTGATCGTCTGCTCGGTGGCCGCCTCGCTGGTCTATACGGGGACGGGACTGCTCTTGGCAATATATTTTGGCACCCCGGTCGGCTCCACTATCGTGGCGGTGGACATTGTGGGCTTTTTACTGTTTAGCACCGTCGGCGCAATGAAAAATTTCCGTCACCCCGCAACGCTTTAATGCGGGGTTCCCTGAAAGTAGGAACTCCCCCACGCAGGGGATCCCGCATAAGAGATTTGCGGGATGACGAAGAAGCAAAAGGACTCCCCCATGAACCCACAAAACCTCACCCTACTCACGGACCTATACGAACTGACGATGATGCAGGGCTATTTCCGGCATAAGGCCCTAAACGAAACGGTCGTCTTTGATATGTTCTACCGCCAAAACCCGGCAAACGGCGGCTATGCCATCATGGCCGGGCTCGCCCAACTGCTGGACTATATCGAGAACCTGCATTTTTCGCCCGCGGACATCGCATACCTAAACAGTCTGGGTATCTTTGGCGCGGACTTCCTTTCGTATCTGGAGGGTTTTCGTTTTTCCGGCGACATCCACGCCATCCCCGAAGGCACGGTCATCTTCCCCCGCGAACCGCTGATAAAAGTCACGGCCCCCATCATGGAAGCACAGTTTATCGAAACGGCCATCTTAAATATCATAAACCACCAAAGCCTGATTGCCACCAAGGCCGCGCGGGTCTGCCATGCGGCGCAGGGCGGGCGGGTGATAGAATTTGGCCTCAGACGGGCGCAGGGGCCGGACGCGGGTGTATACGGGGCCAGGGCGGCCATGATAGGCGGCTGCGTGGGTACGTCAAATGTGCTCTGCGGACGGCTGTTTGACGTGCCGGTGCTGGGCACCCACGCCCATAGCTGGATTATGAGCTTCCCCGATGAGTACACGGCCTTCAAGACCTATGCGATGATGTACCCCGAGTCCTTGATTTTGCTGGTCGATACCTTCGACAGCTTAAAATCCGGCGTACCCAATGCCATCCGCGTCTTTGAGGAAATGCGCGCAGCTGGTATTCCACTGAAAAACTTTGGCATCCGCCTGGATAGCGGCGACCTGGCCTACTTATCGAAACAGGCCCGGGAAATGCTGGATGCGGCCGGCTTTCCCACGGCCACTATCACCGCCAGCAATGATTTGGACGAATACCTGATTGAAAGCCTGCTCGCGCAAGAAGCGAAAATCACCACCTGGGGCGTGGGTACGCACCTGATAACCTCCCGGGATGACCCAGCCCTGGGCGGCGTCTACAAACTGGCGGCCATCCGCGACAAAGAGGGCAGCTTCGTGGCAAAAATCAAACGCTCCGAAAACATGGGCAAGGTGACAAACCCCGGCGACAAAGAGCTGATCCGCATATATGACAAAGCAAGCGGAAAAATCCGCGCCGACCTCATCTGCCTTAAAAACGAACACTTTGACGCAAATGAGCCGCTGCTGCTCTTTAGCCCCGATGAACCCTGGAAAAAAACCCTGCTGCCCGGCAATAGCTATACGTTGCGAAAACTCTTGCAGGCGGTGATCGTGCAGGGTGAACGTGTCTACGCCTCGCCGTCAGTGATGGAAATCAGGGACTATTGCCGCACGGAACTATCCACCCTCTGGGACGAAACCCTGCGTTTTACCAACCCCCACCAAGTCTACGTGGATTTATCGCAAAAGCTCTATGATGTGAAGATGGAGTTGCTGGGGGGCTAGTGCCGGAGGAAAATTACGGAGCTTTTAAATGACCTAAAACCGAATCAAAGACTAAAAAGGGATTGTTTTATGAAAACAGTCGATAAAATCGGCGAATTTTCATCTGGAATTGCGGAAGTGCTGAGCATGAACATTCCTGCCGGAACTGAAATACTGCTATCCGAATCTACGCTGGCACATATCAAAAATAATCATCCCGAAATCACCGGTGACCATAAAAGCATTATAGCCGATATAATAAACGCTCCTATGGGTGTATCCAAGCGTGAGAAGGATAGTTCGATCGGTTTTTTAAGAAATATGAAAATGGCACACGGTACTGTCTTGAACTCTCCGTAAGGTCGGCAGGTAGTGGTGAATATTTTGTACGCACATTGCACCGCATTGAACGTGGACGGATGGAAAAACGTGTGAGGAATGGAAAAATAATTTTAATTGACGGATCATGTGAGTTATGATACTATGCTAGTAGAACATCACATGCCGCTGAGGACGGAACAGGCGACCGTCGCCCACCGTGTAAACGGTGATTGGAGATGTGGGAAAGTGGGTCACGCCACCTCGGTATGTATGTTAAAGACAGCCGCTCACATATGAAGCGGTTGTCTTTTTACAGTTCTTATGCAATCCCTCATGCGTCACCTTGTGAATTTTTGCTGCGGAGTCCCGCCACCGCGCCGGGAATACCTAGCGGTATTCCCGATTGAAACATAGGAGCCATTACATGAAAAAATACCTCGCCCTGCTACTTGTCATAATCCTTGCCATCCATGCCGCTTGCGCGGCGCCCCCGGAGACAGGCGAAACAGAAGGCGACAGCGTCGCCGACTTTGTGGACCTGTCCGGCCTGAGCACGACCATGCTAAAGGGTGAACTGAATAATATTATGCAGAGTGCCGAGGATTACGTGGGCGCGGAGCTAAAAATGGACGGCTACTACTACGGCATGTCGCTAAACGGAACAGACTGGTACCACTATATTATCGTCGAGCCCGCCGACCCTTGTTGTATGCAGGGGCTGGAGCTGGCCTGGCCGGACCAGGAGGACACATACCCCGAACCATACGCCAAGCTGGCAGTGACGGGCGCATTTTCCAGCTACGAGGACAAAGGCCTCACGTATTATTATTTGGATGTGAAAGATTTTATTTTCTAAGGTGTCGGGATACGAACCCATACGTATCCCGACACCCTAAAGCTTTGGCTTGTTACTGCCGATATATAATGTGGATAATACACACCAGGAAAGCAAGGTAGCGACAGTGGGCTAACAAGCTGACACAAAACCAAGGAGGGTAAAACATGGGTGTAAACACAGTCACAAACAATGCCGCCGGGGCGGCATACGCGTATCAGGCGAATAACGGTACGCAAACGAAAACAGAAGAAAAGGCCACGGAGACCAAAACAGCTGCAACAGATCAAGCTGCTGCCGTGTATGAGCCTTCACAAACGGCCAAGGGCAAGGCATCGGTGTACAAGCCCGACAACGAAACCATCGCACGGCTGAAGGCCGAAAATGACAAGCAAAAGGCGAATCTGATTGACATGGTCCGCAAAATGCTGGCGGACCAAGGGGGTGCCCAGGGCAAGGCGGATAGTGTTTGGAATCTGCTGCGCGAAGGCAAGCTCACGGTAGATGCCGCCACCCGCGATCAGGCAATAAAAGATATTAGCGAAGACGGCTATTGGGGTGTGAAGCAGACCTCGCAGCGTATTTTGGATTTTGCCACCGCCCTGACCGGCGGGGATCCGGACAAGATAGAAGAAATGCGGGCCGCCTTTGAAAAGGGTTTCAAGATGGCGGAAAAAGCTTGGGGCGGGAAGCTGCCGGATATCAGCCAAAAAACCCGCGACGCCGTGCTGGCAGGTTTTGATAAGATGAAAGAGGACGCTGCCGCTGCCAAGGTTAATAAATAGGTTTCTCCTCGCGCGGCCTGATGGGTATCGTATGCCTGGCGTATATTATGCGCTCAGCGCACCGTGTGCGCTTAGCGCACGATGCCTACCAGGTCGCGCAGATCCTCTATATTATGTTGTTCCATGTATTCTGCGATACCATCTATGATTTCCATTGTTATGCCCGGATTTATGAAGTTCATCGTACCCACGGCAACGGCGCTGGCCCCCGCGAGGATAAATTCCATTGCATCTTCCGCGCAAGTGATACCGCCCATGCCAATAATCGGGATACGCACCGCAACTGCCACCTGATGGACCATCCGCAGGGCGACGGGGCGAATGGCAGGACCGGAGAGTCCGCCGGTTTTATTGGCAAGCACAAAACGGCGCTTATGTATGTCTATCTGCATCCCCAGGAGGGTGTTGATTAGCGAGATGGCATCGGCTCCGCCGGCCTCGGCGGCTTTGGCCATTTCCGTTATGTCGGTCACGTTGGGGCTGAGTTTTAGGATGATGGGCTTGGAGGTGGCGGCTTTTATTTTTTGGGTGAGGGCGTGGAGGGCGGTGCTGTCTTGGCCGAAGGCCATCATGCCCGCCTTCACGTTGGGGCAGGAGACATTGATTTCCAGCATGGCTACCGCCGTGTCCGCCAGTTTCTCCACCACGGCAATATATTCCTCCGCCGTTTTGCCGCAGACATTGACAATCACCGGGGTGTCATATTGCGAAAGAAACGCCAGGTCGCGTTCGATGAACACATCCACGCCGGGGTTTTGCAAACCGATGGCGTTTAGCATGCCACCGTGCGTTTCGGCGATACGCGGAGTGGGGTTACCCGGCCACGGCTCCATGCTCACGCCCTTGGTGACTATCGCACCCAGGCGTGATATGTCGACAAATTCGCCATATTCCATGCCCGAGCCAAAGGTGCCGGACGCTGTCATCACCGGATTTTTTAGGCTTATGCCAGCTATGTTTGTGGAAAGATTCATGATTTTACACCTCATGTGGGCCCCGCCATATCGTCATCCCGCAAATCTCTTATGCGGGATCCCCTGCGTCAGGGAATCCCCTGGGTCAGGGGGCCCCGCATTAAAACATTGCGGGGTGACGGTTCTTTTCAGGGGACCCCGCATTAAAACATTGCGGGGTGACGGTTTTTTTCAGGGGGCACCGCACTATCCTCCCCTGCGGGGAGGCACATTGCGGGGTGACGGCGCTTTTTATACCTCTACATCCCCGGCCTCGTATACCGGACCGTCGGCGCATACACGGCTGAGGGGCAGATGGATGTGGGCATCTATCTGTGTGGTTTGGCAGACGCAAGACAGGCAGGCGCCGATACCGCAGGCCATCCGCTCTTCCAGTGATATATAGGCCGGTACGCCCGCTTTTTCTGCGTATGCCTTTACTGCCGCCAGCATTACCCCCGGGCCGCAAGCCATGATTATCCCTGCGCGGGGAAGGTCCGTCGATTTTTCGGCCTCTGGCATCGCGTCCATCACATGGCCTTTTGTGTCCAGGCTGCCATCGTCCGTGGCGATGTGGACGCGCCCGCAGGCTTTCATTTCATCGGCCAGATATGCGGGGGCGCTTTGGTAGCCCAGGAATATGTTCAGGGATTTGGCCTTGGCGTGGATGGCCTTGGCCAAGCCCAGTAACGGAGGAATACCAATGCCGCCGCCGATGATATAGACATGCTGTGCGCTGGCCTTTGCCAGGGGGAAGCCATTGCCGAGGATGCCGAGCAGGGCAATGCTGTCGCCGGCTTTCAACTGGGCAAATTCATTCGTGCCGGCGCCCTGGACGCGGTAGACCAGGCGGAGACTGTTTTGGTCGGGCTTGCTTTCGCATATGCTGATGGGGCGCATGAGCAGGCGGCTTTTATCCTGGGGATAGAGGCCGACAAACTGGCCGGGCCGTGGCGGGCTGGCGCTAGGATATTCTAGCCATAAATCGTAGACGCTTTCGGCCAGTTTTTTTTGAGATATGACGGTGGCGGTGATTTTTTGTTTGCTCATGTTTGATTCCTCTTGCAAATGATCCTACTATCTCGTCATCCCGCAAATCCTATAAAACGCTTCGCGTTTTTTGCGGGATCCCCTGCGTGTAGGTGATTCTCTGAGTCAGGAGGCCCCGCATTAAAACATTGCGGGGTGACGGTTTTTATTGCTTCCTCTCATACACTACCTCACCCCCACAAATCGTATGGCGCACCACTGCGGGCAGGGTGTCGCCGATAAAGGGGGAGTTGGGCGCTTTTGAGGCAAAGTCCTCACCCACTGTCCAGGTGGCGTTTGCATCGAAGATGACCAGGTCGGCGGGCTGGCCGACGCTGATATTTCCGGCGGGCAGACCAAAGAGGCGCGCCGGGGCGCTGCTCATGCGCTCCATCAAGGCCGCCATCGACAAAAAACCCGGATTCACCAGCTCGCGTATGCCCAATGACAAGGCCGTTTCCAGGCCGATGATGCCGCTGGGGGCGTCGGTCAGTGTCTGTGCTTTCTCCGCTTTAGTGTGGGGGGCATGGTCGGTGGCAATGATGTCCAGCGTGCCGTCCACGATGCCTTCGATAATCGCCAGCCGGTCCGCCTCGCTGCGCAGCGGTGGGTTCATTTTTGCCAGCGTTCCCTTTTCATCCACGGCAGCGGCTGTCAGGCTGAAATGATGGGGCGTGGCCTCGGCATGGATGCGGGGGTTGGTCCGCTTTGCCCGGCGAATAAGCTCCACCGCTTCTTTACTGCTGATATGCTGGAAGAGGACGGTCGCGCCGGTCTTTGCCGCCAGGCCCAGGTCGCGCTCCACCATGCCGTATTCCGCCACGCTCGGGGCAGATACGTCCATGCCGGCCCGGGTGATATATTGGGGGTCTTCCTCATGCAGGGCGACAACTTTATCTGCCCTGGCCGCCGCAGACATCGCCGCCGTGGCGACGGCTGCGTCCATTATCGGGATGCCGTCGTCGGAAAAGCCGCAGACCCCCGCTGCCGCCAGCACCGCCATATCCACTACTTCCTTACCCGCCATGCCCTGTGTGGCCGTGGCAACGCTGTGGATGTTTATGGCGGCTTGCCGCCCTTTTTCCAAGACATAGGCCAGTGTTTCGGTATTATCCACGCAAGGGGCGGTGTTGGCCATCAGGACAACGCTCGTATAGCCGCCCCGCGCCGCCGCCGCTGCCCCGCTTATTATATCTTCTTTTTCAGGAAAACCGGGGTCGCGAAAATGGGCATGGCCATCGACCAGGCCGGGGGCGACCACCAGCCCGGTGGCATCGATAATTTGCGCATCCGCCGTCTCCTTCACCGGGCCCAATTCTTTTATCACCCCATCCGCAATCAAGATGTCCGTTGGGGTTTTCTGCCCAGGGATGTGGGCGTTTTTGATGATTAGCATGGGATTTACCTAAAACAAATCCCACCGTTACCGGCGGGATTCTTTTATACCAACTCCAGCACTACTTCCATCGCGGCATCGCCCTTCCTGGGCCCGATCTTGATGATGCGCGTGTAGCCGCCGCTGCGCCCCGCGTATCGGGGGCCGTATTCGTCAAACATCTTGGCCACCAAGTCCACTTGCTTGGTATTTCTCTTGCGCCCGGCCTTTGCGGCGGGGACATCCTTGATGGGATATACCACCTTCAAAATCTGCCGGCGGGCATGAAGCCGGGAGGGCAGTTCTTTTTTCACTTCTTTTTCGACCGTGTCGTATTTGGTAACCTTCTTGCCGTCCACCACTTGCTTTACACGCCGACCGTCTTTATCTTTTTTCGCTACCTTGCTGCTGACTTTCACCAGCTCATAATTGTCTTTTTCCTTGGCGGCCATCGCAATCAGACCCTCGGCGATTTTTCTTACCTCTTTCGCCCTGGCCTCGGTGGTCACAATGCGCCCGTGATACAGCAGTGCCGTCACTTGGTTGCGCAACAGCGCTATCCTTTGATCCGTCGGTTTGCTCAGTTTCCTCATCTTACCCATGTTTTTCCTCTTTCAAGTTCTGCATTTCGTTACTATCATGCTATGCACTTCACGCCCTCCGCAGGGGATTCCGCATTAAAGAATTGCGGAATGACGGGGGGAACGCATTATTGACTCTCTTCCATGGCACTAAATTGCAAATCCAGCTCCTTTAGCTTTGTCAGCACCTCTTCCAGGGATTTTCTGCCTAAGTTGCGTACCTTCATCATGTCGTCCGATGTCTTGTTGCACAGCTCCTCGACCGTGTTAATACCGGCACGTTTCAGACAATTATAGGAACGCACGGACAGCTCCAGCTCGTCTATGCTCATTTCCAGCACTTTTTCTTTTTCGTCGAACTCGCGCTCGATCATTACCTCAGCCGTCCTCGCATGTTCGGACAGGTCTATAAACAAAGACAAATGCTCGCTCAACACCTTTGCTGCCAGGCTGACTGCCTCGTCCGGGGCCAAGGTCCCGTTGGTAAAGACATCCAGGGTCAGCTTGTCAAAGTCCGTGATTTGACCCACACGGGTATCCTCGACGATGATATTTACCCGCTCCACCGGTGTGTAGATGGAATCGACGGCAATCACGCCGATGGGCAACTCCTCGCCCTTATTTTTGTCGGCACTGACATAGCCCCTGCCCCGCGTTATCGTCAGCTCCATGTAGAGCTTGCTCTCCTTGCCGCAGAGGGTAGCGATAACCAAATCCGGATTCAGTATTTCTAAGTCGGAATCCACTTGGATGTCACCCGCCGTGAGTATCTTCTCGCCCTCATATTCGAGATAGGCTATCTTGGGCTCGGCGGATGAACTGGTATTTCTCACCGCGATGTCCTTGATATTCATGATGATTTCCACGACATCTTCCTTGATACCGGGGATGGAGGTAAACTCATGCAGCACACCCTCTATCTTTACCTGGCTGACCGCGGCACCCGGCAGGGATGAGAGCATAATTCTTCTCAGCGAATTACCCAAGGTAATGCCGTATCCGCGCTCCAAGGGTTCGACCACAAAACGGCCGTATCTTTTATCATCAGAAATCTCACAAACATCGATATCTGGTCTCTCAAAATCAAACACTAATTATGCCCTCCTTTAACTATCCGTCTTACTTGGAGTAAAGCTCGACGATAAGCATTTCGTTTACCGGCACATCTATGGATTCCCTGGGAGGGATATGTTTTATTGTGCCGCGATATGCCTCATGGTCGACTTCCAGCCAGTCTGGCCAGGTCCGGCCGCCCGTGACTTCAAAGATGTCCTTATATCGTTGCATGGAACGTGACTTTTCCCTGAGCTCTACCACGTCGCCGGCTTTTACTAAATAAGAGGGTACATTGACGCGCTTGCCGTTGACCAGGAAATGCTTATGGCCGACAATCTGCCGGGCTTCCCTGCGGGTACGGGCAAATCCCATCCGGAAAACCACATTGTCCAGCCGCCGCTCCAACATCGCCATCAGGTTTTCACCGGTCAGGCCCTTCATTTGGACGGCTTTCTTATAATAATTGCGGAATGGTTTTTCCAATACCCCGTAGATGAATTTCGCTTTTTGCTTTTCCCTCAGTTGCAGGCCGTATTCGCTGAGCTTTCTGCCACCACCGGTGTTTTGGCGAATGGATTTTTTGTCATAGCCTAAAAAGGCGGGCTCCAGGCCGAGCGCCCGGCATCTTTTCAGTACGGGTACTTTGTTTACTGCCATTTTTGTCTCCTTCTTGGTTGTTTACAACGCTTTTGGCGCCTTCTTCCAACTATTAACCCTACATCTAAAACGGATGACACAGTCAGCCGTTTTCTAGACCCGGCGCCGCTTAGGCGGGCGGCAACCGTTATGGGGAATGGGGGTCACGTCACGGATGGATATAACTTCCAATCCATTGGCCGCCAAGGCGCGGATAGCCGCTTCCCGACCCGAACCCGGACCCTTGACAAAGACATCGACGGTTTTAAGCCCATGAATGAGGGCCGCCTTTGTGGCCGTCTCCGATGCCATTTGGGCGGCATAGGGGGTCGATTTGCGCGAACCGCGAAAACCCAGGGACCCGGCAGACGACCAGCTGATGGCATTGCCGGCGGTGTCGGTGAGGGTGACTATCGTATTGTTAAAAGAAGCTTGGATGTGCGCCTGTCCGCGCTCAATATTCTTCTTTACCCTTCTTTTGGTTGCTCTCTTTGTTGATTTTTTTGGAGGCATGAATTAGTTCCCTTTCTTACTATTATTTCTTCTTATTCGCAACAGTACGTTTCGGCCCTTTGCGGGTACGGGCGTTGGTTTTGGTGCGTTGTCCGCGTACCGGCATGCTACGGCGGTGGCGGATGCCACGGTAGCAACCGATTTCTTGCAGCCGTTTAATGTTCATGGCCACTTCGCGCCGCAAATCACCCTCGACCATGTAGTCTTGTTCGATAATCTCGCTAATCCTCTTCACTTCCGCGTCTGTCAGTTCCCGGACACGGGTATCCGGGTTTACTTTTGCGGCGGCCAGTATCTTGTTAGAGCTGGTCCTGCCTATGCCGTAGATATAGGTAAGCCCTATCTCCACGCGCTTCTCACGCGGTAAGTCCACACCTGTAATACGAGCCATGTTTTCCTCCCTTAATGCAGTGGTCAGTGTGTAGGCGCGACGACCTCGGCGCGCCGCAGTGAGCAGCGACCACAATCACATCCCTATCCCTGCCGTTGCTTATGTTTCGGGTTTATGCAGATGATACGGATACTGCCTTTTCTCTTTATTATTTTACATTTTTCACAAATAGGTTTTACACTGGATCTGACTTTCATTTTGCTTTCCTTCCCGGTACTAAACAGACCGCCTAACATTTTATCATAAGAAGCCGCTATATGCAAGTACTTTTTCGTTATTCCTTTCTCCGGCAGGGGATCCCGCATAAAAACATTGCGGGATGACGGTGGAGGGCAGGGGATCCCGCATAAAAACATTGCGGGATGACGGTGGGGGCAGGGGATCCCGCATAAAAACATTGCGGGATGACGGTGGGGGCAGGGGATCCCGCATAAAAACATTGCGGGATGACGGTGGAGGCCAGGGGATCCCGCATTTATCCTCCCCTACGGGGAGGCGATTTGCGGGGTGACCCCGCATAAAATCTTTGCGGGGCAGGCGGGGTCACTTATCGCGCCAGATAATCCTGCCCTTGGTCAGGTCATAGGGGGATAGCTCCAGCGTCACCCTGTCACCCGGCAAGATGCGGATGAAGTTTTGCCGGAGTTTTCCGCTGATATGGGCGAGGACGCGGTGGCCGTTCACAAGCTCCACCTGAAACATGGTGTTGGGGAGCTTTTCGATGACCGTTCCCTCGATTTCTATCATGTCTGATTTTGGCATGTGGCGCGTTCCCTTTCGTACTGTTTAATGGCCAATCTGATCTCTTCATCCCTCACTGTCTGCCGGGCTGCCAGCCTTTCCCGGATGTCCGCGGGGTAGCCGCGCTTTATCAGTTGTAAATGCTTTTTATTTTTGCGTTTGGGCCGCTTTAATGTTTTGCTCTTCCCGTCCGCAAGGTATATATATCCTTCGTATTCACCCACCACCATGTATGTCTGGCCACAGTCGTGACCGGCCAGCGAGGTGGCGAACAATCCTGCGTCCGCCGATGTTTCGTAATATATTTCCTTCGGCTTTTTCATCTCATCGCTCTAACCTTCAAAATAGGTCAGCAGTTCCGGCTCGCCGCCTGTCACTAAGACCGTGTTCTCATAATGTGCGGACCAAGAGCGATCCTCGCTCACCACCGTCCACTCGTCTTCTTCCCATTCCACCTCGGCGTAGCCCATGTTGACCATCGGCTCTATGCAAATCGTCATTCCGGCTCTTAGGCGCAAACCCCGCTTTTTCTGGCTAAAGTGGGGAATCTGCGGGTCTTCGTGCAACTCTCGCCCGATGCCATGACCTACTAAATCCCTGACAATGCCGTAGCCGTTTGCGGTGACAAATTCATCCACGGCGGCGGATATTTCATGTAGGTGGTTACCGGCCCTGGCCTTTAGTAAACCGACAAAAAACGCTTGCTTGGTGACGGCAATCAGATTCTTTGCCTCATCGCTGACATTGCCCACACCATAGCTGCGGGCGGCGTCTGTATGGTAGCCCTTGTAGCACACCCCGATGTCCAGGCTGACAATGTCGCCATCCATGAGGATGCGCCTTTTGTCGGGAATCCCATGCACCACCTCTTCATTCACGGACACACAGATGGCGGCGGGAAAGCCTTTGTAGTTTAAGAAGCTCGGTATACAGTCATGCGCGGCAATCATTCTGGCCGCTTTGTCGTCTATGTCCTTGGTCGATATACCGGGGCGTATCATCTGGCCCAGCTCCTCGTGTACTGCCGATAGAATGCGTCCCGAGGCACGCATTATCTCTATCTCGCGGGGCGATTTGATCGTCACTGCCATTTGGTCTTACTCCAGTACCCGGATTACATCTGCCAAGGCATCATCCAGCGGGCCGCAGCCATCTATCCATTTGAGGATGCCGCGTTCTTTGTAAAAAGCAATCAATGGCTGTGTTTGTTCGTGATATACCCGCAGACGCTGGCGCACGGTTTCCGGCGCGTCGTCCTTACGCTGTACCACTTCGCCGCCGCAGGCATCGCAGATGCCGTCCTTTGCGGTGGGCGCGTGGACGATGTGGTAGGTGGCACCGCACTTTGTGCATACCCGGCGGCCCGTCATCCGTACTTCGATGACATCGTCCGGCACGTCTATGTCTATGGCAAAGTCTATCTTGTCGTCTAGCTTTTTTAGCTCGGCTTCCAGTACTTCGGCCTGGCGTATGGTGCGGGGAAAGCCGTCCAGGATATAGCCGCCTTCGCAATCTTTTTGGGTCACGCGGCTAAGCAGTATTTCCACGGTGAGCTCGTCCGGTACCAGTTCGCCGGCATCCATGTATTCCTTCGCCCGAAGACCCAGCTCGGTGCCCTCTTTCAGGTTGGCGCGGAAGATGTCCCCGGTGGATATATGCGGCATGTTATAGTGTGCTGCCGCGACGGCCGCCCTGGTGCCTTTGCCGGCACCGGGTGCCCCTAGCATGATGATTTTCATTTTTATGCTCCTTGCTTATATTAGTAGCCGTCATCCCGCAAATCTCTTATGCGGGATCCCCTCCGTGCATTCGTCATCCCGCAAATCTCTTATGCGGGATCCCCTCCGTGGCGGAGTTCCTACTTTCAGGGGACCCCGCATTAAAACATTGCGGGGTGACGGGGCTTGTGTCTAGTCACTCAAAAATCCCTTATAATTCCTCACCAGCATCTGCGATTCAATCTGCTTCACCGTATCCAGGATGACGCTCACGATAATGATAAGGCTGGTGCCGCCAAAACTGACGGAGGCGTTAAACAGGCCGTTGAAGATAAAGGGCAACACACCTATCACAGCCAAGAAAGTGGCGCCAATCAGCACGACCTTATTCAAAATATTGGTCATATATTCGCTGGTCGGTCTGCCGGGCCGTATGCCGGCGATGAACCCGCCCTGCTTTCTTAGATTTTCCGATACTTCCATCGGGTTGAAGGTGATGGCAGTGTAGAAATAGGCAAAGAATACCACCAGCAACATATATACTACCATGCCCAGCGTGTAGATCCGCTCGCCCGGTATGCCCAGCCTGAACCAGTATTGGGAACTCATGTATTTGATGATTTCATCCCAGACGGCAGAACCGCCCTGATAGAAGAACGAGGATATGACCACGGGGAATTGTAGCAGCGATGAGGCGAAAATGATGGGGATAACGCCGGAAGTGTTGACCTTTAGGGGGATGGATGAGGTCTGCCCGCCCACCATTTTGCGGCCTTGTACTTTCTTGGCATACTGCACGGGTATACGGCGGACACCACCGTTTAGCAGCACGACCAAGATTACCATGCCGAGGATAATCGCCAGGATGATAATGCCGTTCATCAGCATGGCAGGGATGGATTTATTGCGGATGAATTGTTCAAAGAGGTTGGTGATGTCTTTCGGCAACGAGGAAATGATGTTGATGACCAAGACCACCGAGATGCCGTTGCCGATACCACTTTCCGTGATACGCTCGCCCACCCACATCAGGAAGGCCGAGCCGGCCGTCAGGGCCACAATAACAGCGACTATATCCAGCCAGCCATAGCCCGGTTGCAAGATACCTTGATTCCTAAAGCCTATCGTCATGGCCGCCGATTCCACCAGGGCCAGGCCCACTGTCACATAGCGGGTGATGGAGGCAATTTTCTTGCGCCCGTCTTCACCCTCTTTTTGCATCTCCTCCAGTTTGGGGATGGCAATCGTCAGAAGCTGCATGATGATGGACGAGGTAATGTAGGGGGTGATGTTCAGTGCCAATATGGAAAAGCTTAAGAAAGAGCCGCCGGTGAAAGCATCGAAGAAGTTGAAGGCATCGCCGGTTTGCATCGAAAACCAATCCGAGAAGAACTCGCGATTTACACCGGGTACGGGTAGTTGCGAGCCCAGCCGGATAATCACCAGCATGGCGAAGGTAAACAGTATCTTTTTCCTTATTTCCTCAATCTTAAAGGCATTTTTGAATGTTCCAAACATTTATCGCCCTCTCTTTTATATTACCGTGCAGGTGCCGCCGGCCGCCTCAATCTTTTCCTTGGCCACCGCACTAAAGGCATTGGCCGAAACGAAGAGCTTTTTATTAAGCTTTCCGTTTCCGAGAATTTTAACGCCGTCGCGGGGCTTTTTGAAAATCCCGGCGGCAATCAGGGTCTCTACCGTGATGGTGACGCCGTCCTCAAAGCTATCCAGCCGACCGACATTGACGCTGACGATTTCTTTGTAGTTATAATTCTTGAAGCCGCGTTTGGGGATGCGCCTGTAAAGGGGCATCTGGCCGCCCTCGAAACCGATTCTGGGGGAACCGGAACGGGCTTTTTGACCCTTGTGGCCTTTGCCGGCGGTTTTGCCGTTGCCGGAGGCATGACCGCGGCCTTTGCGGTATTTATCTTTGTTTGTTCCCGGTATGGGCTTAAGTGAGGATAGGTTCAAGCTCCCCGTTGTTTTCTTATCCATCTACGTCTCCTTTAGACTTCCTCCACCTTAAGCATATGCCTAATCTGGGCGATTTGGCCTCTGGTGGCGGGGTTGTCGGGCAGTATGATTGTCTTATTCAGTTTCCTAAGTCCCATGGACTGGACGGTCTTTTTGTGCTTGGGTATCGCGCCTATGGTGGAGCGTACCAAGGTGATTTTTAGTTTGTCTGCCATTGTCTTTGCCTTTCTTTTCGCCTGCCTGCCCACCTGTGGGCAGGACGCCCATTTATGGGCAGGATATGCACTCTCCGTAGGGGATCCCGCATAAGAACTTTGCGGAATGACGGGAACGGGGCGCATTATCCCAAAATCTCCGCCACGCTCTTTCCGCGTATTCTGGCGACTTCCTCGGGTGTCTTTAGCTGTTTTAGGCCCTCTATGGTTGCCAGGACAACGTTTTGCTTATTGGCCGAGCCCATGGACTTGGTACGGACATTTTTGATGCCGGCCATTTCGCACACGCTGCGGACCGGGCCGCCGGCGATAACACCGGTGCCGTCCGGGGCTCTCTTTAACAGTACCCGGGCCGCCCCAAAACGTCCGATATAGTCGTGGGTTATGCTGGCATTGTCGTCCAGGGCAATCTTCACCAAATTTTTGGCGGCATCCTCTTTGCCCTTGCGGATGGCCTCGGGAATTTCGTTGGCCTTTCCCAGACCCGCGCCGACGTGCCCTTGGCCGTCGCCCACCACCACCAGGGCGGTAAAGCGCATATTGCGACCGCCTTTTACGACCTTGGTGACGCGCTTTATCGTGACTACCTTGTCGCTTAACTCCATGCCGCTAATATCAATCATGTTACGTCTCATGTGTTATCCCTTCTTCCCACTAATTTAGAATTCCAAGCCGGCTTTTCTGGCGGCATCGGCCAGGGCCGCTACCTTTCCATGATATACAAAGCCGCCCCTGTCATATACGACACTTTTAATACCCATCTTAATGGCCCGCTCGCCTATCACCCTACCCAGGTACGCGGCGGCGGCGACATCGTTGGTCTTTTTCAGCTCCTTTTTAAGCGCCTGTTCCAGCGTGGATGCCGATATGATGGTATGACCCATCGTGTCGTCTATAATTTGGGCGTACATATGGCTGTTTGAGCGATATACCGCCAAACGCGGCCGCTCGGCGCTGCCGCTATAACGCTTGCGCAATTTTCTGTGCTTTTTTTCGCGCACATCCTGACGAATTTTTTTCTTTATCATCTTTAGCTCCTGTGTCATTGCGGGCGGATGTGGGCATCCGCCCCTACGAGGTTCTGGCCAATCTTGCGGCAGGATGCCGCCGCCACGGATTATTTTTTACCGCTTTTTCCGACCCTGCGTCTAATTTGCTCATCTGAATACTTTATGCCTTTACCCTTGTAGGGCTCGGGCCGTCTCTTGTCGCGGATTTCAGCGGCGTATTGCCCGACCTTTTCCTTGTCTATCCCCTTTATGGTGATGACATTGCCTTCCACCGTGGATTCCACGCCGTCCGGATCTGTCATCAAAACGGGATGGGAGTAGCCCAGCGTCAGGGTGAGGACCTTGCCGGCCTTGGACACGCGGTAGCCCACGCCGTTTACTTCCAGTTTTTTTTCAAAGCCAGTATTCACACCCACGACCATGTTGTTTATCAGGGTTCGGGTGAGGCCGTGCATGGACTTCATCCGCTTTAGGTCGTTGGGGCGCGTGACCGTGATCCGATCGCCTTCCATCTTTATTTCCATTTCCGGCACCAGTATACGGCTGAGCGTGCCGCCCGGCCCCTTCACTGATATTTTATTGCCTTCTCCCAGCTCTACCGTTGTTCCGGCGGGTACTGTGATGGGCGCTTTCCCGATTCGTGACATTGTATCTTTCCTCCTAAAAGTGCTAATTCCCAGTTTTTGCTTACCAAATATATGCCAAAACCTCGCCGCCCACTTTTAGCTCGCGGGCTTTTTTGTCCGTCACCACGCCTTGATTGGTGGAAATGATGGCCACGCCCAATCCGCCCAGCACTTTGGGCAACTCTTCCTTGCCGGCATAGACCCTGAGACCCGGCTTGGAAATACGTTTCAGTCCGGATAAAATCCGCTCATTCCTGTCGGCGCCATATTTTAGCAGAATACGGATGGTCTTAAAGTTGCCTTCATCCATTACTTCGTATTTTCTGATATAACCCTCGTCCATCAGTATCTGGGCGATTGCCAGCTTCATTTTGGATGAAGGGATGTCCACTGTATCATGTTTTGCCATGTTTGCATTACGGATTCTTGTAAGCATATCGGCAATAGGATCGCTCATTGTCATTGTTGTAACCTCCTAAATTACTACTCCCTACCAGCTGGCTTTTTTCACTCCGGGAATCTGACCCTTGTAGGCCAGCTCGCGGAAACATATACGGCAGATGCCGTATTTTCGCAGATAGGCATGGGGACGTCCGCATATCCTGCAACGATTATATGCCCTGACTGCGAACTTGGGCTTTCTTTGCTGCTTAAGTTTCATTGATGTTTTGGCCATGTTTTTCCTCTCTTATTATGCGTTCTTTGCAAAAGGCATATTAAACAATGTCAGCAGTTCGCGCGCTTCTTCGTCGTTTTTGGCGGTGGTGACAATGGCGACATCCAGGCCCCGTACCTTGTCTATCTTGTCGTATTGGATTTCAGGGAAAATCAGTTGCTCCCTGATGCCCAGGGCAAAGTTTCCGCGCCCGTCAAAGGAATTGGGGCTGATGCCGCGAAAGTCCCGGACGCGGGGCAGGGCCAAGTTTACGAGGCGATCCAAAAATTCATACATACGCTCGCCGCGCAGGGTGGTCTTGCAGCCGATGTTCATGCCTTCGCGCAACTTGAAGTTGGCCACGCTGCGTTTCGCCTTGGTGATAACGGCTTTCTGCCCGGCGATGGTCTCCATGTCGCTCACGGCCGCCTCCAGCACCTTGGCATTGTCCCTGGCTTCGCCAACGCCCATGTTCAAGACGATTTTTTCGATTTTTGGCACCTGCATCACGTTTTTGTAGCCGAATTTTTTCATCATTGCATCGGTGATGTCGGTTTTATACAATTCTTTGAGCCTGCTCACGTTAAGCCCTCCTTAGTCTATATTAATCAATCACGTCGCCGGTGGATTTGGCGAAGCGCACTTTTTCTTCATTCACGAACTTAAAGCCTATGCGGGTGGGCTGGCCTTTGTGGACATACATGACATTGGAAATGTCTATCGGCGTGTCCTTGGTGATGATGCCGCCGGGATTGCCGCCGGAAGCTTTGGTATGCTTTTTGGCGCTGCCTATGCCCTCGACCAGCACACGGCCGTTTTTGCGGTCCACTACCAAGACCTTGCCTTCTTTTCCGTTATCTTTTCCGGCAATCACGCGCACGGTGTCGCCTTTTTTTATCTTGCTCATTGCCATGTTGTTGCTCCTTTTACTGTATCTTTTCCCGCAGGGGGCCCCGCATTAAAGATTTGCGGGGTGACGGGGAGGGGCCTTTATAAAACCTCGGGGGCGAGGGATACTATCTTCATGAACTGTTTTTCCCTGAGCTCCCTGGCCACCGGCCCGAATATACGGGTGCCGCGCGGGGTGTTGTCTTCCCTGATGATGACGGCCGCGTTGTCGCTAAATCTGATGTATGAACCGTCCTTGCGCCGGGCGCCCTTCACGGTACGAACGACAACGGCCCGGACTATTTCGCCTTTTTTCACCACGCCGCCGGGATTCGCATCCTTGACCGTGGCCACAATGATGTCGCCAATGCACGCATAGCGCTTATTGGAGCCGCCGGTGACGCGGATGCAAAGGATTTCTTTAGCGCCGGTATTGTCGGCGATCCTGAGCCTGCTTTCCTGTTGAACCATGACCGTGTCCTTTCTTGTTTACTTCGCTCTTTCCGTAATTTCGACCAAGCGCCACCTTTTTTCCTTGGATATAGGCCTGGTTTCCATGACCCTCACGCTGTCGCCGACATTACATTCGTTCTTTTCGTCGTGGGCTTTGAGCCTATATGTCCGCTTGACGATTTTGCCATACAGGGGGTGCTTGGTGCGGTTTTCAATCACGACGACTATCGTTTTGTCCATCTTATTACTCACGACCTTGCCGACGCGGGTTTTCCGTAGGTTTCTTTCCACTGGGTAGGGCTCCTTTCTTAAATCCACTCCTAGCTCTTAATTATGAATTATGCATTATGCATTATGCATTCTCATATTCTGGGTGATGATGGTCTGGATGCGGGCAATATTTTTACGCACCTCTTTAATCCTGGAGGTGTTGTCCAGTTGATTGGTCGCATTTTGGAAACGCAGATTAAAGAGCTCCTTCTTGGCGTCCACCAAAGCCTCGGCCAGTTCCCCATCGGTTTTATTTCTTAAGTCTTCCACATATTTTGTAGTTTTCATTGTAATAACCCTGCCTTTCCCCGACTAGAAGGGTCGGTTATGTTATAGCCGCAGGCATAAAATGCTTTAGGCCTGGGCAATGCTTTCTTCTAAATCCGCCTTGGACATGATTTTGCAACGGCAGGGCAGCTTATGCATGGCCAGACGTAGGGCCTCCCTGGCGGCCTCTTCGGAAACACCGGCAATCTCAAACATGACGCGACCGGGTTTTACCACGGCCACCCAATACTCAAGCGTACCCTTGCCGGAGCCCATCCGCGTTTCGGCCGGTTTGGTCGTGACCGGCTTGTCGGGGAAAATCTTTATCCAGACTTTACCGCCGCGCCGTATCGAACGGGTCATCGCCACACGGGCGGCCTCTATTTGGTTTGACTTTATCCAGCACGCCTCCACGGCGACCAGCCCATACTCACCGTAGGTGATTTTATTGCCCCTGGTGGCTTGGCCGCGTATTTTACCCCTGAACTGCTTACGGCGTTTAACTCTTTTTGGCATTAACATCTATGCATCGCTCCCTTCCCTGGCACCGGCCGCAAACGATGTTTCCTCATCCTTGTTTCCCTTGGCCGGGAGTATTTCGCCATTGTATATCCAAACTTTGACACCTACCTTGCCGTAGGTGGTGTTGGCCTCGGCAAAACCGTAGTCTATGTCGGCACGGAATGTCTGCAAGGGGATGGTGCCCTCGCGGTAGAACTCACTGCGGGCAATGTCAGCGCCGCCCAGACGACCGGAAACGGCGGTTTTAATCCCCAGCGCGCCGGTTTTCATCGTCCGGCCCATGCAGGATTTCATTGCGCGGCGGAAAGATACACGGCCTTCCAGTTGGGTGGCGATATTCTCGGCCACCAGTTGGGCGTCGCGATCCGGCCTTTTTACTTCCATTATGTCCACGGATACTTTTTTATCCGTCATCTTTTGGATGGCTTTTTTGGTGACTTCTATTTCATTGCCGCCCTTGCCTATTACCACGCCGGGCTTGGCCGTGAAAATAATCACTCTCACGCGATCCGAAGCCCGCTCTATCTCTATCTTGGAGATGCCGGCGGCATATAATTTCTTTTTCAGGTATTTACGGATGTGGTAATCCTCGACCAAATAATCGGCAAACTCCGCGTCGGCATACCATCTAGAATCCCAATCTTTGATTATTCCGACTCTCAGGCCGTGGGGATTGACTTTTTGACCCATTCTGCGTGCTTATCCCTTCTTGCTTTACA
>Ga0099364_10002739_pt1 | contig 27944 bp, 24 predicted proteins | sample TergutTh196P3_FD_73070 | JGI IMG/M metagenome (GOLD analysis project Ga0099364, IMG submission 73070) | Microcerotermes parvus P3 segment gut microbial communities from Pointe-Noire, Republic of the Congo - Th196 P3 | ecosystem: Host-associated > Arthropoda: Insects > Digestive system > Gut ... | reverse complement strand
ACCGAAAACGGCAAAAGCATAATCATATTCAGTTCGGAATTTCCGGAAATTCACCGCGTCTGCGACAGATGCATCATAATGTACAAAGGGATGATAAACGCGGAGCTTGGCAGGGACGAATTGACGGAAATCAAGATGATGTATTATTCCACCGGAGCGAATTTGGAGGCGGGAATCCGTGAGCGATCAAACGACTAAAAAATCCTTCAATGCCTTTGAGTACATGAAATACCTCTATACGAACCACACTTATATTTTTTCCTTCTTGCTGCTGCTGGCCATCATGGTGTTCGTAAACCGCGGTTATCTGAGTTTTACCAGCCTTTCCACCCTGGTACTTCAGTCCACGATCAAGGGTATACTGGCGCTCGGCATGACATTCGTCATAATATCAGGGATGATTGATCTGTCCGTAGGGTCGAACATAGCCATAACAGCGGGACTGGGAATAGTGGTTCTGAACAGATCCGGCAGTATCATTCTGATGCTTATTTTCTGTATCATTTTCTCCGTCTTTCTTACAACAATAATCGGATTGTTCGTGACAAAGGGTAAAATTGCTCCTTTTGTCGTCACACTTGCCACGGCGTCGATCTTCCGTTCGATAATCGTCCAATTGGGCCAGGGCGGTCCGTTCAGCGTCAGCTCGGAAATGCTCCAGCGTTTCCGGATGATAGCCGCCGGAAATATAATGAGAGTTCCGAATATGGCTATAATTTTTCTGGTTTTGACGGTCATTATGATAATAATATCGACTCAAACGAAGTTCGGACGGTATGTTTACGCAATCGGTTCCAACGAAACGGCGGCCCGCCTCACCGGTATTAACGTAAATCGCGTAAAAGTCCAGATATACATGCTGCTTGGCTCGCTGACCGGGGTATCCTCGTTTCTTTTCGCCTCGCGCATGACGTCAGTGACAGCGGCTAACGCCGGCCTCAATTTCGAACTGGACGCTATAGCCGCCGCGATAATCGGCGGCACGTCGTTCAGCGGGGGGCGCGGACGTGTGCTCGGAACTCTTTTCGGGGCGTTATCGCTGCAGATGATCGAAAATCTTCTCGTTGCCGCCAGGATTCCCCCGTTTTTGACCGGACTGGTAAAGGGAACGATTATTCTAGCAGCGGTTCTGCTTCAGTCGAAAAAGGACTCGAAGAAAGCGTAATAGTTATAATGCAATGGCACGAAAGGAGGAGCGAATTTCAGGGCCGAACTTGAGAAATGCAGATGAAAAAAATCGTGCTTGAGAAGAAAGGAGAAATCACATGAACGTTGGCGTTTTCCTGGCGCTCGAACCTTACACAAGTGTGGAACACAACCTGAAATTGGCGAAGGAAGCCGGATTTGACTCCGCTGATATTACCGACACCCACTCCGGGGGAAGCATGTTCGCTTCCGCCGGCCTGTCGGCTTCTGTAAGTCTTGACGATAACCCCTTCGATATAAAACGCAAGTTCGACAAATATGGAATAGCCATCGCGACTATTTCAGCGCATGCTTGCCTCCTAGAAGCGACGAACCCCGGGGAATATCAGACCGCCGAAATAATGAAAGCAATCAGATTCGCGGCTGCTATCGGGGTAAGGGACGTCGTTACGACGGAAACGATTCCAAAAAGCGATTGGGCAAAAAAACTGACCTACGAACAGTGCATATTCACCATTGCCGAAAAACTTTACAATCCCTGCAAGATGGCGGCGGATTACGGTGTGAAGATAATATTCGAACCGCACGGACCCATAACGGACTCGATCAATGGAATCGGCGACGTGATGGATATGCTGGGGAACCCCGAATCTTTGGGCGTTAATATGGACACCGGCAATTCATGGCTCGGCGGAACCGATCCTGTGGAGCTGGCAAAGACGTACAAAGATAAGATCTACCACATTCATTGGAAAGACCTTGGTCCCGAATGGATACCGGAGCGCGGTAAGCGCTACGGATGCGGTTTCTCGACCATAGAGCTTGGCACCGGCGTCATCGACGTAAAGGGTGTCATAGATGTATTGAAGGACCGCAAGGAAATCCGCAATTCCACTTTGGAAATTGCCGGTTCTCCCGAATTACTCAAGGCTTCGGCAGACTTCGTCTACAAGCATTGGAACGCTGCATGACGATTCCGAAAATCAAGCTGGGAATGGTAGGCGGAGGTTTCATGGGTAAAGCCCATTCCAATGCCTTCGCCACCATACCTTTTATCTTTTACCCGCGCGAGTATGAACTGGAACTCGTGGCCTTAGCCACGTCTTCGCTGGATACGGCGCGTACCGCCGCGGATCGTTTCGGATTCGCAGAGGCTTTCGGAAGCTGGGACGAAATGCTCGATAATTCCGAATTCGACGTCTTCGACAACGGAGGCCCGGATCCTATGCATTATCCGTCCGTGATGAAAGCAATAGCGCTAGGCCGCCATATATACTGCGAAAAACCCATAGCGGAGACGGCGGAAGAAGCCCGCGAAATGTACGAATCTGCCGAAGGAGCAAAAATAGTTCATATGGCCGGTTTCAACTATCGCTTCTTCCCCGCCAATGTGCTGGCGCATAAGTTGATAAGCGACGGGGCGATAGGGCGAATCACTCATGCCAGATTCATCTATGACCAGAGCCACGGGGCGTCAGACCGTCTTATGGCGGAGGATATCTGGTATAACAATGTCGGTAAAGCGGGTGGTACAGGACAAGCGATAGGGTGCCACGCAATCGACCTGGCTCGTTTTCTGGTCGGTGAGATCGTCTCGCTTTCGGGCAAGACAAAAATCTATCGCGAAACGAGACCTGCCCGCCGCGGCGGAGAGGTAAAAATGACAGGCGACGACGCGGTATTCGCGCTTGTGGATTTTGAGGACGGGGCGACCGGAACCATAGAAAGCTCCGAAATCTCGACCGGCAAAAATAACGACCTGCATTGGGAAATCTTCGGAACTCGCGGCAGTTTGGCTTTTTCTCTCGAACGTCCGAGTTATTTGAAGGTTTTCCTGGAGGATACCGTTCTCAAAGAAGTATCGGGGTTCACCGACGTGAGCGTCACTCAAGGTTCCCTGGGACACCCATACATGGACGTGTGGTGGCCGGCAGGTCATCACACCGGTTGGGAACATGGACATATCAATGCGCTGCATCATTTCTTCCGGTGTGTCGCCGGACTCGCTGATGTGGCTCCAATGGGGGCCACTCTTTTCGACGGATACGCTGCGGAGCGTATCCTGGAGACGATTCGCGATTCGTCCCGGGAAGAGCGCAAATTGGATGTAAAACTTGCCCGCTAAGATGTATAACAGTTTATACAAATGGGGACTATCAGAACGATTTGAGCAGGAATCCCAAATTTATGAGGGCTTGCTTCCGGCAAGAGTAACAGAACAACACCGTAATCTTTACAAAGTTGCCTGTGAAGATGGTTTCTTACAGGCAGTTGTTTCAGGGAAATTTGCACATACAGCCCACGCCGGCTCAGATTTTCCGGCTGTCGGCGATTGGGTGATGATTAGCGCGGAACACGATGCCGCGGTCATTCATCACGTTCTGACGCGAAAAAGCGTTTTTGGCCGAAGAGCTGCCGGAACGACAACGGAAGCGCAAATAATCGCGTCGAATGTGGATACGGTTTTCATCTGTATGGCACTGAACGAAGACTACAATCTCAGAAGGCTGGAACGATACTTGGCTATCGCATGGGACAGCGGCGCCACCCCCGTCGTTGTGCTTACAAAATCGGATTTATGCGAAAACCTGGAACAGAGACATGCCGAAGTATTGGAAATATCGCTCGGGGCAAAGGTAATCGTTTGCTCTAAACTGAAACAGGATGGTTATAACGGTGTAACAAACTATATCAATCAAGGGGAAACAGTCGCGTTCATAGGTTCGTCAGGCGTGGGGAAATCTACTCTCATAAACCACCTTCTTGGCCGGAATCTACTCGTAACGAAAGAAATAAAAAAAGACGGCAAAGGCCGTCATACCACCACTCATCGTCAACTTATGCTGTTGCCGTGCGGCGGTTTGGTTATGGATACTCCCGGTATTCGCGAGCTTGGAACCATAAACGTCGATCTTGAAAAAACTTTTGCCGATATTGAAGAATTTGCCGAGCGATGTAAATTTCGGGATTGCTCCCATACATCCGAGCCGGGCTGCGCCGTTCGCGCCGCGCTTGAGGATGGCAGCCTGGATGCGGCCCGTCTTGGAAACTACAACAAAATTCAAATGGAGTCCGGTTATAGCGGACTCTCTTCAAGACAAATAGAAGAAGCAAAAATCAAACGGATGTTTGGCGGGAAAGGTGAAATGAAAAAGACTTTGCGTTCGATAAAGGAGAAAAATAGCAATCACCCATGTCGGGCTGGCAGATGAAGCGCGGACAGCAAAATATCTGTATTTTTTTAAGGTTGTAGTTTTAGGTACTGCTTCAGCAGAAATGCGCAGAAATATGGGAATGTATAAATGTTGTCTTTGCACCCGATATTGCCTCCGGTAAACTTGATACCGCAGTGGATATCAGAATACTTATCGCTGTCAATCAGCGTTCTTAATGATTTGGTCCTTCCGCTTTTAGCTTTTACTTCGACAGGAATGAGCTTCGAAGCGGTTCTGACGAAGAAATCCTCCTCCAAAGTCGAATCGTCACGTTTGTAGTAATACAGTTCATATCCGCTTTTAACAAGAGCTTCTCCTATGAAGTTTTCATAAAGCGCGCCTTTGTATACGCCAAGGTTTTTATTCGTCCTCAGGTCTTCCTGCGCCTCTTCATCAAGCATGGCAACAAGCAGGCCGCTATCGGCAAAATAGATTTTGTACTTTGTTTCGTCGTAATTGCCTTTGAGCGGCAGCTCCGGAAAATTCAGGCAATAGCAGATGTTTGTCATGCCGGCGTCATTCAGCCATTCGATACAGCCGCGATAATCCTTGAAACGCGCGCCTGATGCGACTTTTGATATCTGGAATTTTTTATTGTCTTTTGCAAGTTGCGGCGGGATTTGGTTGAAAACATTGAGTATCCGCGTTTGATCCATTCCTTTTGCATATTTTCGGATATCCTCTTTGTAATCGGCAATCAACTGCCGCTGGATATCAAGCGAACCTTCGAAGGTATCTTTGATAATATACTCCCGTACAACCGCCGGCATACCGCCAAGTATGCAGAAGTCAAGGAATAGAGAGCCGCAAACTGACATTTCAACATCGTTAAACGGCGTCAGCCTTATCATATGGAGAAGCATATCGGCGATGAAATCATCATCATAGCCTTTTGCCCAAAGAAATTCCTCGAAGTCAAGAGATCGCATTTCATAATCGGTCTTATAGCCAACGCTGTTGCTTTCTATTTTTCTGTAATTAATGCCGAGCATGGGGCCGCTGCAGATAACGTCAAATCGGCCGTCGATATTAAAAAATTTCAGCGCGGTAGAGATATCCGGAAACTCCTGCAATTCATCAAATAAGATAAGAGTCCTATCGGCGATAAAACGTTTGGATGGGTCAATACGGGAAATATTTCTGATGATATCATCCGTTTTATATCCGTCAGCCGTAATCATTTTGTATTTCTGTTCTTCAACAAAGTTGATATAAATTACATTTTCAAAGCTCTTCGCCCCGAACCTTTTGATGGATTCGGTTTTCCCAACCTGGCGAGAACCTTTGACAATCAACGGCTTTCTGCCGGGATTGTCTTTCCAATTCAGCAGAAATGAATCTATTTTTCGGCTCATATAGATCATGACGATAGCTCCCAAGTATTTCTGCCATTATCATATACCGTATTCACCCGACAATCAATTCCTGACAGCAAAATATCGAGCGAATAAATCAAGATTAACAACAAAAACATAGCGAAAAGACAGACGCAGATATTATTATCCTAAAAGACGAACGGGACGCTGTTTACATAACCGCGTCCCGCTTTATTATTTCGGGTACTCCTCAAGGATAACATTTTTTCCTTACTCGATTATACTATGAGCATGGATAAGGCCGGTCATTTACTGGGGAAAAAATTTCGTGTCGTCACCCTTGGGTGCAGGGTGAATCACTACGAATCGGAAGCGATCGCCTCGATGCTGGAGCGCAGGGGCGCTTTGTTCGTCGCTGATGGAGCGGAGGGCGGGCGGGCCGATATCGTTATCGTAGTCACCTGTTCGGTCACGTCCGTCGCGGCTGCAAAGACGAGAAAGACACTGAGGCGTTTCCGCAGGGAAAACCCGGACTCGCTGATAGCGGCGTGCGGATGTTGGGCGCAGGTGGCGGGCGAGGAGGAAGCGAGATCGTCCGGGGCTGACATTCTGGTTGGAAATAGGGTGAAAGAACACATTGCGGATGAGATCGAGCGCTGGTACGAGTCCTCGGGATCGGTGAGTCCGATCAGGGTCGATCTGTCGGAGTGCCGCGAGTGGGATAGCCTGTCGCTTGATCGTCCCAGGATGAGCACGAGGGCGTTCTTGAAGGTGCAGGACGGGTGCGACCGAAGTTGCAGTTATTGCGTGGTTTCAAGACTACGCGGCCCCTCCGTGTCGAGGGATATGTACGACGCGGTAGCGGAGGCGGCTCGCATTGCCGCGAGCGGTGCCGGCGAGATAATCCTCACCGGCGTGCAATTAGGGGGGTACCAATCGGGGGGCGCCGAGCTCGCGGACCTCGTGGCCGAGATCTCGCGCGTGCCGGGTTTGAAACGTCTCAGGCTCGGCTCTCTTGAACCTTTTTCCCTCACGGAGAAACTTCTGGCCGCCATGAGGGATTCGGAAGCCTTCTGCCCGCATATCCACCTGCCGCTGCAAAGCGGCGACGACGAGATACTTGGCGCGATGCGGCGCGGATACAGCGCGTCCGATTTCGCGAATACGGTCGCCATGACGAGAAAATATCTCGGCGACGACGCGCATATATCCACGGACCTGCTCGTCGGATTTCCAGGTGAGAGCGAGGCCGCGTTCGAGCGCAGCATGAGCCTGCTTAGGCGCCTCGCATTGGGGAAGGTGCATGTATTTCCCTATTCGCCGAGGGAGGGGACCGACAGCGCGGTTATGAAACAGCTTCCCTCTCCTATCGTGAAGGAGAGGACCGGCCGGGCGCTCGCTCTCGCGGAAAAGTTATTGTCGGAATATGCCGCCCGCATGGTGGGACGCGCCGATTCCGTCCTCGTGGAAAACGTTGCGAACGGCGCCGCGTCGGGTTGGAGCAGGCACTATCTGAGGGTGTATCTGCGAGCTGAGGGAAGGGAAAAAAACTTAATTGGGAATGAATTTTTTGTATGTCCTAAAACTTCTATTGGTAGTATACTCTTATGTGAGGGTGTCGATAGGGAAAAAATAATTTTCTACGCAGACGAGTGAAGAACCCGTAATTACCGGTATAAGAAGGACGTGTGAAGGTGTTCGACGAGGTGGCAATTGGCGTCGATCTTGGGACGAGGTATGCCCAAACAGCGATAAATGTTCCCGGTCGGGGTGTGCGGATTATCCCCAACAGGTGGGGGGGAATGAGAACTCCCTCCATGGTGGCGTTCACGCCCGAGGGTCTGGTAGCCGGCGAGGACGCGGTCCGTGTGTTGCTGAAGAACCCGGATTTGGTGTGGTGGGACATGAAGCGCCACTTGGGTTCGGAATGGGTTGCGAAGGTAGGTTATCGCTCATATATGCCGGATGAACTGCTTCTGCCGCTGCTATCTCTGCTGAGGGAGGACGCGGAGGCGCATTTGGGGGCTTTTGTCTATTCGTGTGTACTCGCAGTTCCCGCGCATTTCAGTTTTCCGGAGAGGGGGGCGCTCGCGCGTACCGCCCGCAAAGCCGGATTTGAAAAGGTCAGGATAGTGAACGAGCCTACGGCCGCGGCGCTCTCCACAGGCATCGACGGACGTTTCCTTATAATAGATTTCGGCGCCGGAACGCTCGATATGTCGCTGGTCGAGAGCGAATCCGGAGTGTTTCAGGTCGTGGAGAGCCAGGGCAGAAGCGACATAGGCGGTCTCGATATAGATAAATTGCTGGCCACGTGGATGTGCCGGAGCGTAGGTATACCGCTCTCATCCCCCGGAGATCCGAGGGCCGCCGTTATGATGAAAGAGGCTGAGGACGTGAAGATCGCGCTCTCCTGCGCAAACTGCGTCACGTGGCGAGTACCCTCAGGGCTGAGCGCGTGCGAACGATCTCTTGAGGTGTCGCGTCCCGAATTTGAGGCCCTGATATATCCCTTAATTGAAGAAATTCTCAATATGGTCGAGAAGATGTGGAAGAAGTACAAGCCGCAAAGACTGCTTACCGTAGGCGGAAGCAGCAGAATACCGCTTCTGGGCAGGATGCTGTCAATGCGTGTGCGCGAGCCCGACCGTCGTTGGTCGTGCCCGGAAGACGCGGTTGTTACGGGAACCGCGATGTACACCCACCAGGGAAAAGAAAGACTTCTGATTGATGTGCTGAGCAAGAGCCTGGGAATAATGAACGCCGACGGCAAGGTCGTCCCGATTCTTCGCAAGGGCTCGCCTCTCCCGGCCGAATCGAGGCAAACCTTCACGGCCTGCGGAAACGGATCGATCGAGGTTACGATCGTTCAGGGGGAACGCAAGGTAAGAAACATCGGCAGAGTGCTGCAAACGCTGACGGTTGATGGCGTGTCGAACGGCGAGGCGGTTGAGGTCTTTTTCAGGATTGACGGCGGCGGCCTTCTGCACGTAGAGGTGAAGCGCAGGAAGAACGTAAGCCGGAAGACGATATCGCTCGAAAACGACGATACGGATATGGGAGGCGCGCATTGCGATCTATCCGCTGAGATGCGCATCAGGGAAGAGGGGCTGGCGCGGCTTTCAATGGGGCTTCCGGATAATTTCCAATCCAGGCTCATGGAATTGACCAAGGATGCCCGTTCTCTGAAAAATGAGGACGCCTCCCTTCGGTGGGAGGCGCTTGAGGTCATCGACAGGATGATCTCGGAGTTGGAGCGAGTAATGTCATGATGGTGAACGACGCTGATTTGAGGGTTCTCGGCCTGAATTCCGACGCAAGTTGGGACGATGTCAAGCGCGCTTTCAGACGCCTCGCCCGCCTGTATCACCCGGATGTTGCCGGCCAATCCGGAGAACGCAAATTTGTAGAGATAACAGAGGCGTATATGTCTCTCAAGGGGCGCGTATCCTCCGGTTCCTCGCGTATGACCGGCGCCCGCGCCGCCGCTGAGCGATGGAGCGAGCCGCGAACGGAAGTAACCAGAAACGAGTCGATATTTAAGAAGTTCTGGAAAAAACTTTTTTACCGCGAGAGCAGAAAAGAGGGGACATATGAGGACGATTTTATATCTCCGGCGAGGGCGCGCTTTATTGGCAGCGTACTGTCGCGGGCGGAGTCCGAATTGTTCACCGTCATATCGAAAAAGGACGAGTTTGTGTCGCGCGGCAGAATGGACGCGGTCATTCTCCGCCTCAAGAGCCGCCACCCGGCTGTGGTTCTGCTCGCGCTGAAGCAGATTTCCGTATTTAGCGTGAGTGACGAGATTGCCGTGACAGTCATCGAACACTTCAAGAAAAACACTCCGGTATCCGAAACGCTGGGGCGCGTCATGGATGTGTTCTCAAATTCCCCACGAAGGGAAGATATCGCGAGAGTTATGCTGGGGCACCTCTCCCGATTTTCGGAGGCCGACGTAATGGTCCTTTTGAATAAATTCAAGCGTTGGAAGATGCAGCCGGAATTTTTGCGCCCGTTCCTGTCGTACAAATCTTCGGCTGTGGTAGCTTGCGCGTTGTCGGGGTGGCCCATGGATTACGGGAGAGGAAACGGTTCAGACCTCACCAGTTTGCTGAAACATGAAGATGAGAGCATACTCATCCCTCTGCTCCGCGTGTTGAAGCGTGAGAAACTGCCGCCATGGACCGGAGCGCGCCTGGGAAAACTGATGAAGGAACATCCCTCTCCTGCCGTAAGAGTGTGGGCTTCCACTATTGTGCGAGATCAAAACCTGAGTTAAAATAGCGTTTGCGGGCATTTGGTTATTTAAGATGCCGGTGGTGTGGGTGGTTGTGCGTGATGGAAACGTGTGTGTATGGTCCCCTCACGTTTTCATAACAGACTATAGTTATTGCGCATAGGGAGGGGGGACAAGAGATGACCAGCGTAACTCGGCGTGAAAACGAATCCATTGAGGATGCTCTGAAACGATTTAAGCGTGAGCTCCGCAAGGTTGGAGTGCTCCGAGAGGCCAGGAAACACGAGCATTACGAGAAACCAAGTGAAATAAAGAAACGCAAGAAAGCGGCATCCGTTAGGAATAAGCGCAGGAGGCCGGATTAGGCGTTGTCTGGCCTTTTGATGATAAGCGGAAGCGGCGGGCAATGACGGACGAAGATATTCATGTAAAAAATAAGGGGGTCGGGTTTTGCTCGATCCTCTTTTTTTGATTATTCTATTTCAAATTAAATCAATATGCTGAAGGCATATTGATTTAAGATGTTCAAATAACTGGTAAAATTATAGTATATAATCCGAAGAGTCATCTCCGGGAAGACAAGTTTGTTTCTGTAATATGGGGTGGTGCTATTGGCTGGAGAGTTTTCGATTTTAGCTGAATACGAGGTTGACGACGACCTGGCGCTGCTCATTGCGCGCGGGGAAGGAATGCCGAGGCTGGGGATCTACAACCTCAACAGTGATAAGAAAAAATACGTTCCTTTCTCATGGGTGGAGAATCCTTCCCGGATGCTAAAGATAAAGGTTGGAAGGAGTACCAAGGAGTACCCAATATCGTCATTGATGGAAGGCGTGGCCAATCTTTTAGAAGATTCCGCGGAAGCGCTGTTTCTCAACCCCCTCGTATGGAGGGGCGTACATGTGCTTGGCGATCTTATCCACGTGCCAAAGGCCGCCCGCAGCGATGTGGACCTGAACCTCATAGCGGAAAACAAACGAGATACTCTCTGGTACGCGTACACTCCTAAGAGGGGCAAATGGCGCGTGCTTCCGTGCTTCATAGCGACCGACGCCGAACGCGGCGTCATGTCTTCGCTGCTTGAAGACGGTAAGCCCTGGCCGGTCCCCGCGCTCTCGATAGAGAACGGCGCGCTGCCGCCCACGATGAGAAATATCCCGTTGCTGAAGGAAATCTCAATCGCCAACCCGGCGCGATGGAGCGAGTTCATGCTCCCGCTGGCGAGGGCAATGCTGCTTGGTTTCAGCGACTGGTCCAGCGGTGGAGATCGCCTCTTCAGCGAGGCCTTATGGAAGCATCTGCCAAAACAAAACTACAGGGACGGCGAGAATTTATCGGCGATAGCGTCGGCTGGTAAACTTTTTATGAATAAGATGATAGCGTATCTGAGGCTCTGGCCCATACTTGAGGAAGTGCAGTCCGAAATTTTCCACGATGCGGCAAAGGAACTGGAAAAGCGGGGAATGAAAAAGCGCGAGCGATTCGAAATGATAAATCCAAGCCTCGATGATAAGCAGTTCCGCGTTACGAGACTGGTACATGAGGAAACGTCAGCGGTCTCATTCGGGATAGTGCCTACTACGAGACTGCCCGGGGAGGATGATCGCATAATCTCTCTCACCGGCGAGAGCTGGGATAAGTGCCTCGAAGCATGTTCGCTGGGCGGTGAGCGGGACCCGCAGTACACGTGCCTCTCAGTGATAGGGGCCATAGAAACCAAGGCTTGGTACACCCGCCTGGTGGAGTGCATGACATGGACTCCGAGGACAGAGGAGGAATAAACTTGAGCGATTACGTGGATAACGCGATAGCGGCAATAATCGAAAAATGGAAAGGTAAAGAACCGGTCTCGTCGCTTGCGAAGCAGATGGAGGTGCTGGGTAAGAACATGTCGCACCTGCGCGGAACGAGTGACACCGAATCCCGTAAAAAAGCCCGCCTGGTGTGGCAGAAAGCGGCAAGTCAGTATTGGGAGCTGCTCTGGGCAATAGTGGAGGCAAAGATTGACTATGGTCCAGTTGAGATGTTGGAATTCGACGCCGCGGAACGGCTTTTTATAGATTTCGGCCACTTATCGTCCACCTACACGATGTCCAACCCGGCGTTCGAGGAACAACTGGGTGATCCTACCGCCGTTGATATGTATCAATACACCAGACTCACGGACTACATCTGTGAGAGCTACGCGCTCATATTCAGCAAGCCCTACTCGGGGCCATCGGGCGGCGTACCCCTTGAGGACAAGCTGAAGCGCTTCGAGAACGAGCTCAAGATGGCGAAGACCCGCCGCAGAATGGCGCTCAACATGCTCATCTCAAAGATTGAGGTGATGGAGAAAGAGGAATTGGAGGAGACGCTGAAAAACCTGGAAGACGGGTTGAGCGACGCGATAGAAACCGACATGCGCACAAAGCGGATAAGGGAGGCCCATGACGCGGAGCGAACCGCCATAAATGATCGCTGCAAGCGGTACGAAACAGCGGAGCGGACATTGTGGTATCTCATGGACAATATCGAGAAGAAGCTGACCAAAGCCGATGAACCGAAGAAAGTTGAGCCGGCGCCGGAGAAGAAAGAAAGCGCGGACGCAGCGCCGCCTCCAAAGGAGGAGGACCACTTTGACCCGTTTGTGGAGTTAGACCACGACTATATAGAGAGCGCGAAGTATATCAAGGCCGCTCCCCCGGTTCGTGAGGCGGAGGATACCGAGTCCGGTTATCGTCCGGAGAAAATAGAGCTGTCAGACGATGAACCGGATTCCGAAGCGACAGCGGAGACGACTCGCGATGATTCGGCGGCAAGCGCTGAGGAAGTGGATCAGTCGCTCAAGATAGTGCAGAATGTTCTGGCTCTCCATGACCGCACGAAATTCCTCGCGGGCCTGATAGTTCACGTGACAAATGAGACCGAGCGCTGGAAGAAACGTGTGGAGATGGCGCAGAACAAATATAAGAAGCATGGTGTGCCGGCGCTGAAAATGGAACTCCGCGACGGGATTAACCGCAAGAAGGAGTTCATGATGGTCGCGGCGCGTACAGCCCGAATTGATACATCGCCGCTCTGTCAGAACAGTAACAAGCCTATTTCCATGGCGCGCGCGGGAGAGATTATGATGGACCTCACGCCGCTCGACCCCGATATGCTTCGAGCGTCGAGGATCAGGATGTACGGCCTTCCACGCGTCATCATGGCGCCGGGTCAGGGGCTCGGGGTCTACGATTGGGAGGATAACAGCCTGATAATCCCTATATTTGCCGCGGTCTCGGACGTCAAGGATTTCAGTTTCGCGCTCGCTGCGTTTCGCTGGGACAACGACGAGGAAAGGACGCTCAAGGATACGTATGCCCTCTTGAAGGTGAATAAAGGCAAGGGCATCCGCGCGTTGCAGGAGGCGTTCATGAACGACTATTTTCTCTGGATATCCAAGGAGAGAAAGGGTTATCGCATACTGCCGCGAGATACCTCAAAGTGGTTTAAGGCGTTCTTCAAGCAGAAATCGGGAGTGTCCGGCGCGCCTGGCGACCGGGACCGAAAGAGATAAATGCTATGGCGAGTCCGGGCTCCCATTAGTTATTTTTTCTGTCGTGCCTCGTGATTGAAGCCAGTTTGTCCCCTAGCAACTGAATTATCTGCACCAGCAGTACCAGTATGATGATCGTCGCGATCATAACATTGGTCATAAATCGCTGATACCCGTACCGGAACGCTATGTCGCCAAGTCCTCCGGCGCCGAGCGCGCCCGCCATTGCCGAATAGCCTATAAGGCTGATCACCGTCAGCGTGGCTCCCGCTATTATCCCGGGGAGCCCTTCGGGTATCAGCACTTTATATATGATCTCAAAAGGGCTCGCTCCCATAGACTGCGCCGCCTCTATGATGCCCCCGTCCACCTCGCGGAGCGACGACTCAACCACGCGCCCCACGAACGGTATCGCCGCCACTGAAAGCGGTACAATAGCCGCGTTTTTGCCTATTGATGTGCCGACGATGAACCGCGTGAATGGTATCAGCGCTATCATCAGTATCACGAACGGCGCGGATCTTCCGACGTTCACCACCAGTGAGAGCGAGTTATAGAGCGGCCCATTCCTCAGTATCCCTCCTTCCGACGCCACGGACAGGATCACGCCGAGCGGCAGCCCGATAAAGAACGCGATAACCGACGCGATGCCGACCATATACAGCGTGTCGCGCGTTCCCTCAGTAAGTAATGTCAGAAACAGCTCGTACGACATAGCCCTTTACCTCCACCCTCAATTTCATATCCATTAAAAATTCTATTACGCCCTCCTTGTCCTCCCCCGACAACTGCATTATCAGAGTACCGAAGGGGACGGAGCGTATGTTGTCGATGTGAGCCACAAGAATGTTTACGTCCACGTCGAACTTGCGGACCAGGTCCGAAACTATCGGACTGGCGGCCACGTTGCCAAAAAACCAGATCTGGAGCACGAGGTCCGCGTCGCGCGACGGAGTCTCGGAAAATTTCAAATCCGCGAACGACTCCGGCAGTTCCGACTTCATCACGCTGGAGACGAGCTCCTTCGTCGCCGTCTTGAGCGGATTGGTGAACACGCGGAGTACCGGCCCGCACTCTACGACCTCGCCGTTTTCGAGCACGGCGACAGAGTCGCAGATCTCCTTTATCACGTTCATCTCGTGCGTTATGAGTATTACCGTGACGCCAAGTTTTTCGTTAATGCCGCGAATGAGGCGGAGGACCGATTTCGTGGTCTGAGGATCGAGCGCGGACGTAGCTTCGTCCGACAGCAGAACGTCGGGGCGGTTCGCCAGGGCTCGGGCTATGCCGACGCGCTGTTTCTGTCCTCCTGAAAGCGTGCTCGGATATTGGTCCAATTTGCCCTCTATCTCGACCAATGACGCTATCTCAAGAACCCTGTCCGTAATGTCGCGCTTGTTCCACCGCGCAAGTTCCAGCGGAAACGCGATGTTGCCGAACACTGTACGGTTGGAGAGCAGGTTGAAGCTTTGAAAAATCATGCCTATCTTACGCTGCGCCGAGCGAAGATCGATTCCCGAGAGCGAGGTCATTTCCCTGTCGTTGATGAACACCTGCCCGGACGTGGGGCGCTCCAGCATATTAACGCACCGGATCAGCGTGCTCTTCCCGGCGCCGCTTCGCCCTATCACTCCGAATATGGTGCCGTCCTCTATCTCCAGCGACACGTCGCGCAGCGCGTAAAAATCTGTCTCCAAGGATTTAGAGGATTTATCCTTGATCTTGTAAACCTTATTGATGCCGGACAAACGAATCAATAAAATCTCCCCCGTCGGGAAGCTTCATGAATATGGAGCTTCCCGGATTATCGCAACGGTTTTCAGTATATTTTCAAGTTTGCCGTTGTCAAGGGCGGCATAATTGCAATACGCGGTTCCTTCCTCTTAGCCGCGGGCTGTTTGGGTTACAGCCCGCGGCTTTATCATATTATGAGGCCTTTGTGAAAGGAGTTATGAAGGGAAATTTTATCTATAGCTATTTGATCCTGATATACACGTCGTTAACTTCCGGATTATTATCGACCAAGAGATCGTAATCGTTTTTCTGCGCTATGAGACTGTCCTTTATCATTTGCCTCGTGGACGACTTGCTCCATACCCCTTGATTTGGTTGTTCCGGGGCGAAACCGATGTAAATACTCCTGCTGCCTTTCGACGGATCCGGAGGTATGACTTTGATTTTGCCGTAACGCGTTATTTCTTCCGACAGATTGCGGTCCGAATATTGGGATAGCGTCCTGTCGATGGTGGCTTGAGGCCACGTACTCTCCGGCACGCCAATCATCTTTTGAGTGTCGGCGTAGCAGGCGAGCCATGCGCTTCGCAGCGCGTGCACTGTTCTGATTATCCTTCGCGCTTCCGTCTGCGCGTTGGTGCTCTCCATCATGTTGTAGCCGCTCAGAGTAACAAGCGCCATGAGTATCGCTATCAGTACGATGACCAGTAACAGTTCAACGAGGGTAAATCCTCCTCTGTTTGCCGCTCTTTTAAATATCATCAAGCAGTCATCGCCTCTCCGTTAGAAAATAAAAAATTTATAAGTTTATTATACGTGTCATTATCCCTGTTGCAATAGTCCTAAAGACTCATGCTGATCAAATCTTCACATCTATTATTGCCGTCACGCCCACTCCCTGGACACGTCTGAACTGTTGAATGGGGTTGAGTGAGTCTATCGGGATGAGGATGCTGATACGTATGCCCTGAAAATGTACCTCAAGCTGCGCTACCGCCTGAGTGCGCTCCATCGCGTCCTCGGTGTTGGCCCCTATCTGAGCCGCCCCGATACGCGTGCCGCTCCCTATCGACAATATAGGCACGACTTTGGTGTGCCCGTCGAACCGCGCGCCCCTGTTTAAAGTGGCGGTGTTTATGAAGTCGTTGAGTTGTGAGGAAAGTAACGTTACCGCGGCTCCGCCGCCTACGATGATAGCTCCGTCCCTCAAAATATTCCCTATGCTCGCGGAAGCCGGCCCGGCGCCGGCGAGAATTGCGGCAGTTACGAGAAGCGCGCAAATTTTTCTTCTAAACGTTTTCACAGTATTCAACACCTCCTAATAGAATTTCCATCAGACCCGCTCTATCGGGTCTCCGGTTCGTACGCAACCTCCAGTTATTACCCTGCAAAAAATACCCTTCGCGGGCATTATACATTCGCCGGTCTGTTCAAATATCTGACATCTGGCGTGACATTCCTTCCCTATCTGGCTCACTTCAAGGAGGCACTCTCCCGCCTTCAGCCTGTCTCCGGCCGACAATGACGCCAGATCGATCCCCTCCGTCGTCAGGTTTTCGGCAAAGCTGCCGGGCACGAGTTCAGGCAGTTTCGCTTTCATTATTTCAATATCCTCGGACGCGATGAGGCTTACCTGCCTGTGACCAAATCCGCCGTGCGCGTCACCCTCTATGCCGAATCCCGCGATCAGTTCAGCCTCCCCCGCGTCTTTCTTTATAGTACCCTTTTCGCTGGATTTGCAAACGGCAATTATACTGCCTGAGATGGAGCTCATCGTCAGTCGGCCACCCTCGAGGTTGCGGCCGTGAACTTCTCCTCCTCCTCGAAATCCTCACACCCTCCGCAGTCGGTGCTGCAGGAAGGCGAGATAACAGAGCCGCTTTTGCGTTCCCTGTAGTTCGTAATCGCGGCCCGCAGGGCCTCCTCCGCCAGCAGCGAGCAGTGCATCTTTTCAGCGGGAAGGCCGCCCAGTTCGCTCGCCACCTCCCTGTTGGTGATCTTGAGGGCTTCGTCGATCGTAAGTCCCTTCACCATCTCCGTCGCCATGGAACTTGTGGCTATGGCGGCCGCGCACCCGAACGTCTCGAACTTGACGTCGCGGATCACCTCGTTCTCGTCAACGTCGAGATATATTTTCATTACGTCCCCGCAGCGGGGATTGCCTACCTCGCCTACCGCGTCGGCGTCCGGTATTCCTCCGACGTTGCGCGGATTCATGAAGTAGTCTATGACTTTCTCGTTGTACTGCTGCAAACTAATAACCTCCTTTATACGGCGACATCTTCCGCAGAGTATCCACTATAGACGGGAATTTTTCGAGCACGTAGCCGATGTCCTCCTCTGTAGTATCCTTGCCCAGCGTCAATCTCACCGATCCGTGGGCTGTCGCGTGATCCAGTCCCATCGCCCGCAGCACGTGGCTCGGTTCCAGACTGCCGGAAGTGCAGGCGCTCCCGCTCGATACCCCTATTCCCGCGTAGTCCATGCGAAGCAGTATGCCTTCGCCCTCTATCAGACTGACGCACACGCTGCCGTGGAATGGCAGGCGCTTCGTCCTGTGTCCGGTCACGAACGAGGCCGGTACGAGTTCGATTATACCATCCAGTAGTTTGTCGCGCAGGGCGGATGCCCTCGCCTCCTCGCCGGACTCGTGAAGTTTCATAGCAAGTCGCGCCGCCGCGCCGAAACCGACGATCAAAGCGGTGTTCTCGGTGCCTGAGTTTATGCCGTACTCCTGGCCGCCGCCGTGCACGAGCGGCGTCAATTTGATGCCCTTTCTGATATATAGCGCCCCAATTCCTTTTGGGCCGTACATCTTGTGCGCGGACATGGTCATCATGTCTACCGGCAGCTTAGAAACGTCAACCGGTATGTGCCCGACGGTCTGCACAGCGTCCGTGTGGAAGAGCGCGCCGCGCTCGCGGCACAGAGCCCCAAGCTCCTCTATCGGGTTTATCGTGCCGACCTCGTTGTTGGCGTGCATTATGGAGACAAGCAGCGTGTCGTCCCTGAGCGCGTTTTTGAGATCCTCCGGGCTTACCATTCCGAACTCGTCCACCGGCAGCCATGTAACTTCGTATCCGTTCTTTTCCAGCCACTTGCACGTGTCCATAACCGCGTGATGTTCGATCTTTGAAGTGATCAGGTGTTTCCTGCCCTTCCTGTCCGCCCACGCCGCCCCTTTTATGGCGAGATTGTCGGAGGCGCTGCCGTTCCCCGTGAACACTATCTCGTGAACATCGGCCCCGATAAGCGCGGCCACGGATTCCCTCGCCCCGTCAAGGGCGTTCCGCGCCTCCCTGCCCCACTGGTGCAGGCTGTTGGGGTTCCCTGGATTCTCTGTGAAGAACGGAATCATGGCTTCTAAAACTTCCGTGGCCACCGGGGTGGTCGCCGAATGATCCAAATATACTTTGCGTTGTTCCACTTAATTCACCTCGCTGCGATAGTTATGAGGATGCAAAAATCATTCAATCGTCTCGTTTCTCAAGAACGCCTATGTCCCTGAGATAGCTTTTCCAGATGAAAAACGACAGCCACGTAAACACGCCCGCGCCTGCGGTTCCCCATAATATGACAAACGGACGCCCGCGTCCCGCAAGATAACCTCCGGCTCCCCCGATTGCGTGCCCAAAAAAGATCAGTACCGCCGCCGCGCACAGCAACGTTGCAATTCTTTTCAGCGCGGCTCGTTTTTCGTGCAGGTTGCCGTCCCTATTCCTTTGCCGCCATTGTCGCGGCGGTCGGGTAATCCACTTTGCCCACGCCTATCCTCGGCAGCGCTTCGACCGTCAATATTTTCTTAGGTATGGCGAGTTCCGACAGGCCGTGTTCCATAAGGGCGGCGCGCAGTTCTTCCCTGTCGGCGTTCTGGCGCTCGGTCAGCAGCACAATGATCTCCCCCCTGCTTTCATCGCTCGCAACGCTCACCACTGCGTGCGGCTCGTCGGGCCAAATCGTCTGCACGGATTCCTCCACGAAGGCGAGAGATATCATCTCGCCGCCAATCTTTGCGAAGCGCTTCGCGCGGCCTATTATCGTGATGAAGCCCTCGTCGTCTATGGTAACTATATCTCCCGTATCGTAACCCTCTTCCGGAGGCGGAGTTATGGAGCCGTCCGCCTGTATGTATCCCTTCATTACGTTCGGGCCCCTAACTATCAGGCGTCCGCCTTCCGCGACGCCGTCAACCGGGGCGATGCTGGTCCTGATGTTGGCAATCGGCATTCCTATCGATCCGGGTTTGTTGTGTCCCCTTTTGTTGACGCTGACGACCGGAGCGCACTCCGTCACTCCGTAGCCCTCCATTACGAATGTGCCGAATTTCTCGTACCACAGTTTTGCCGTGGATTCCTTCAGCTTGTCTCCGCCGCCGACGACGTAGCGCAGCTCCAGGAAGTCGAACTGCTCCGCGTTCCGCGCGTATCCCATAAGGAACGCGTTGCTTCCCAGCAGTATGGTACCTTTTGTCTCGTATGAATAATGAGGTATCTTCTTGTAATGAAGGGGTGTTGGGTAGAACGCGACGGCCATTCCGGCGGAAAGCGGCATTATTGTGCCGGTGCAGAGCCCGAAGCTGTGAAACATCGGCATAATGCCCATCATCACGTCGGTCTTGTAAAAATCGAGAGCGCATCGGACCTGGGCAGTGTTGGCCTGCACGTTCAAGAACGACAGGGCGACGGCTTTCGGCGCGCCCTCGGAACCGGACGTGAAGAGCACCAAAGCGGTGCGCTCAGCGTATTTTTCGGGGTCGGGCGTCGGACTTGCGAATTTTGCGGCGAGCGCGGCTCCCAGTTTTTGAAACGTGCTGAGCCCTTTAACCAGGTCCTCGATATATTTGACCGTTATGCCGCCGGCGGTTATGGTGTCCACGAGAGGATGGAACTTGCCCTCATCCACAAAACGCTTCGACGTCAGTATCAGTTTCACGTTGGCTACGTCGCACGCGCTCTTTAGGTGGCGCGGGCCCATCGAATAATTAATCATCGCGGGCTCCATGTCCGCCCGCTGTACGCCTATTAACATCGCGAGAGTGGCGACAGTGTTCGGCATCATTATACCGACGCGGTCATTTGGCTTTGCGAGACTTTGTACGATGCGGCACATCACCATGACGAGAGTGATGAAGCGATTCCAGTTCGTCTTTTTGCTGCCGGGTTCTATGCCCACGACGTGGGATCCTCCCCACAGCTTCCTCTGCTCCAGCAAAGTATCGAAAAGCGGTTTCTTGTCCCACAGGCCGAGCATCATCGTGTCATTAATCATGGATTCGGTTGCTCGCTTCGCCGAATAAGTGCCGCCGCTCACAGTGTCGATGTAATCCTTCATTTTCCACGCTTCCCCGGTCAGCAGCGTCACCTTGGGCATCAGTATCTTTTTCAGCCTGTCATTCATGCGCGAAAAGGGCGTGAATTGCGTGTTGCACGCCCGCGCCGTTACTATCCACGCGCCGCTCCTCTCAAGAGCCGAGGCGGCGGCGTCAGTCACCTTCATCAAAAGTCCGGTTGTCGTTGGTTCGTGCTCAGGGAACAGGATTAAAAAATTCGTTTTTTTCCAGAGGTCGTTGATGCGGTCCGCGGCCATTGGGTCGTTCTGGTCAATCACCACGTGATTGAACGCCGATTTGAACCGCCCGAACCACTGCTGCTGAGTCATGGATGGGGATATGACCGCCAGCGGTTCCCCGGGCGCGAACAGTGAGAACAGCAGAGGGTCGATGAATGACGCGTGATGCGGGGCCAAAACAACCCTTTCCCCGGTTTCCAGCGCCTTTGTTAATGTATCCAGCTTCAACGACGGTTTGTACAAAAATTGAAATAACAATTTAGCAAAATTTTTTCCCACACTCAGTCACCTGCCTTAAACCTTATTTTACATTATAAATCCTACCGCGTCTTTTTATTTAGTTTCAAACGCCTGATTATTGTTTGTGCCATCGTCATGGGGGCAGCGGCGGGGGAACGGGCGGCGATATATGGTATATATGGCATTTATCCCGGTCTTGCGCCGAAACGGCACATATACTATTATTTATTATGAAACGGTAATTTTTACTAAAATTCCTAATGTGTCAATTACCTGCGATAATTCTTTCAGAGAGGGAGTGAGCTGTGATGAAAATCAAAACCAAGCTGATTTTACTGTTGGGGGTAATCATCCTGGTAGTGGCGCTGCTGGTTGCGATAGTTTACGCAAGGACGACGTCCATGGTTACGGGGATTGCCAATACGACAGCCGAGAATAATGTGGGTTATATGATAAAAACCACCGAATTCTATTTCAGGGAGCTGACCAACATACTCGAAAGCGCGCTTCCGGGCGTCAGGGCATTTGTTAATGAAGAAGACGGGTTAGCGGATCAGGATAATGTGCGTATGGTTCTGGGGGAAATCTTGAAAATAAAGGGCGACGCTGAACACCTGCTGGACATATACCTGGGTCTGGAATCCGACGGAAGCCTATTCACCGGCTCGGGATGGGAAGCTCCGGATGGCTGGGACGTGCGCGAACGCGTTTGGTACAGGGACGCCGCGAGCAAACGCGGCCTTGCCATAACGGACCCCTATACGGACGCGAATACGGGCCGGCCGGTGATAACGGTCGCCCTCCCGGTGTTTTCCGGAACGGGTCAAAAACTGCTGGGAGCAATCGGCATCGACGCGGACATCGAAAACATCGCGTCGTTTATCCGGGGAGCGTCGGTGCTTGGGGCCGGATATGGAATTCTCACGGCGCCGAGCGGGACAATCGTGGAGCACCCTGATAAATCCTTCATAGTTAACGAAAACCTGTCGAGGGAGAGTTCCAACATACCATCCGGGCTTGCGGCGGTAGGCCGCAGGATGATCGCGGGCGGAACCGGGTTTGGCGAGTACGAGATGGATGGGGACAAAAGGCAGATATATTACAGCTCCAGCGAGAACGGTTACATAGCGGCCATTGTATTTCCTTACGCGGAGCTAAGTACCCTCGTAAACAGCGTTACATTCACACAGATCATAGCGGGCGTCGTCGCCCTGATGATAGTGATCGTCTTCATGCTGATGGTGATACCCAGCATAACCAGACCGCTCAAGGCGGTGGAAGGCTCACTGGAACGCATGGCGTCGCTCAACCTCACGACAGATGCCGAGGCGGCGCGCGCGATTGAGGGACTCAGCCCAAAAACGGAACTTGGCCGAATGGTCGAGTCGCTCAAACACCTGAGGGATGCCTTCACGGAGGTGCTGGAATCCATTCGCGGAGGCATCGAGCAGCTCACGGCTTCGTCGGGAATGCTCGACGGGCTGAGCAATAGCGCCACTGAGGAGGTCAACAACGGCAAGGCGGCAGCCATGAATGTCGAACAACTTGCGAGGGAAGCGCTTCGCTACGTGGAGGCGACGACAAGCGCGGTCGAGGAGGTCAGCCACGCCGCGAATATGACCGCCACGTCCGCGACACAGGGTGCGGAGGCGTCGAGTACGACGTCGCGCCTCTCCTCCGAGGTGGCCGATATGGTGAACGGATTTGTGAACGAACTCCAGAGCGTTGGGGATGTGTCGGCGGAAAACAGCAGGGGCATGGCGGAAGTCGGCGCGTCGGTCGCGGCGATAGGCGAGTTCGTCACGTCGATAAGGAGCATAGCGAGCCAGACCAACCTTCTTGCGCTGAACGCGGCGATAGAGGCTGCGCGGGCCGGGGACGCCGGGCGCGGGTTCGCCGTAGTGGCCGACGAAGTGCGAAAGCTCGCCGAGGAGTCGAACGTGGCGTCCCAACACGTTTCCGAGATGATGGAAAAATTGCAGGAGGGCACGAAGCACGCCATGACGGCGTCGCAGGAGTCGGCGAATATCATCACGAATATAATCGGCCGCGCCAGGGAGACGCAGGAGAGCCTGCGCAAAGCCAATAACCAGATAGACCGCGTTAACGAAGCGGTGCAGACGATCGCTGCGGCGGCGCAGGAGCAGGCGGCGTCGAGCAACGAGATAGCCGAGTCGTCCGAGCAGGCGAAGGAACACATTGGCGACGTGGCCCGCGAGATTTCGTCGGTAGCGCGGGCCGCCTCCGAGACTCAGGAGGCCATACAGAAGGTAACTGTAGAGACCGAGCATTTGACCTCAATATCCGCCGAACTCGAAGGGATGCTTTCGCGTTTCACTATGGATGACGGCTCTGTTTCCACATCGCTCAGGGCCGTGAAAAACACGCGCGATTTGCCGTCTATACCGATCAAAAAAGCGATACAGTAATGATATAATCCGAACCGCAAAAATAAATAACCGTAGAGGGCGGCTTCTGCCGCCCATTTTACTGAATGTGAGCGTGGTTATATGTCTTACTCTCCTATAGTAAAAAGCCTCCTTGAAAATGACCTTTACAAGTTCAGCATGTGGCAGGCGCTGATGCACAGTCATCCCGGGGCTCGCGCCACGTACGGCTTCATCTGCCGGAGCGAACCGGCCTACCCCCTCTCGTCCCTCAAAGACGAGCTCGAAAGGGAGGTCGAAAATCTATGTTCAATGCACTTCACGCAGGACGAGCTGGATTACCTGAACTCCCTCAGTTACATCAAGGATGACTTTGTGGACTACCTCGCGCTGTTCCGGTTTCAGCGCCGGTTCCTCTCCATTGAAACGGAAGGAGACAACCTTGTGATACACGCGTCGGGGCCGCTGGTCCACGTCATGGGTTTTGAGATATTCATCCTCTACATAGTGAGCGAGCTCTACTACCGGAGACTGGACAAGGAAGGCGTGCTGGAGGAAGCTCGCGGCAGGCTGCGCGGGAAGATAGAGCTCCTGAGGAACGAACCCGGCATCGAGGACCCGGACTCTCCGTTCATCATGTTCGATTTCGGGCTCCGCCGCAGATACTCCGCCGAATGGCATCGTGAGGTAGTAGCGACGCTCATCCGAGAGCTACCAAATCAGTTCAAAGGCACGTCTAACGCCTATTTGGCTAAGGAGCTGGGGATAGCGACGGTCGGAACCATGGCGCACGAATATATGCAGGCGTTCCAGGGATTCGGAATAAGGCTGCGCGACTTTCAGAAGGCGTCGCTGGAGGCGTGGGTGCAGGAATTCAGGGGCAATCTGGGTACGGCGTTGACGGACGTGATAGGCATCGACGCTTTCCTGGATGACTTTGATCTTTACTTCGCCAAACTCTTTGACGGACTCCGTCATGACTCCGGCGACCCGTTCGAGTGGGGCGAGAAGGTAATAGCCCACTACAAAAGCCTGCGGATAGATCCTCGCACAAAGCGGCTTGTTTTCTCCGACAAACTCGACCTTCCCGGCGCAATCGAGATATACAAATATTTCAAGGGGAGGATACAGGTCGTATTCGGGATAGGCACAAATCTCACGAACGACACGCGAATACCCGCGCTCAACATAGTTATGAAGATGACCCGCTGCAATGGCCAGCCTGTCGCCAAAATAACCGACTCACCGGGCAAGACGACCGGCGAGGACGAGACCTTTATGGCCTACCTGCGGCAAGTATTCAACAAACCCGCGTGATAAGTATCATAGGAGCTGTATTCTGCCGCCCATACATTGTTCAGGGTATTGATTTTTTTCGTCAACTGCGATAGATTATTTAGAATGTTTTTTATATAGCTGGGGGTGTTATCTAATGTCGGATGGTAATTCAGGTAGCGGCGGCGTAAAGAACAGGGAGACATTCGCGAGCCGGATGGGGTTTATTTTCATCGCGGCCGGATGTGCTATAGGGTTAGGCAACATATGGCGTTTCCCTTATATCACCGGCCAATACGGCGGCGCGGCGTTTGTGTTGATCTATCTTATTTTCCTTGCGGTACTCGTCATGCCGATCATGGCAATGGAGTTTGCAGTCGGTCGGGCGTCGAAGCTGACCGTGATCCGATCGTTCCACGCGCTTGAGCCGGAGGGATCCAAATGGCACGTATTCGGCTACTTCGGATTCGCCGCGAATGTGCTGCTTATGATGTTCTATACGGTAGTGACGGGATGGATGATCGCTTATTTCTGGTATAACATATCGGGGCAGCTCGCAGGGCTTTCGCCCGACGAAGTGGGCGGGTTTTTCGGCGGGCTGGTGTCGAATCCCCAGGCGTTGATCGCGTGGCTGGTGCTTGCGATAGTTTTGGGATCGGCTATATGCTATAAAAGCCTCCAGGCCAGCGTGGAGCCGATTACCAAGTATATGATGTCCGGACTCCTTGTAATAATGGTAATCTTGGCGGTACGTTCGGTAACTCTGCCCGGCGCCGGAGCGGGTCTTGAGTTTTACCTGAAGCCGGATTTCGGCAAACTGATGGGAGAGGACGGCAGGGGCCTCGGAGCCGCAATATACGCCGCCCTCGGGCAGGCGTTTTTTACTTTGAGCGTCGGCATTGGCAGCATGGCGGTGTTCGGCTCATACATTAATCGTGATCGCTCGTTGTTCGGCGAGGCTGCCACTGTGACTCTGCTCGATACCTCGGTGGCAATCTGCGCCGGGCTGATCATTTTCCCGGCCTGTTTCGCTTACGGTGTGGATGTGGGGGCGGGTCCCGGTCTCATCTTCGTATCCCTGCCCGTGATGTTCAACAACATGGCGACTATGGGACAATTCTGGGGTTCGCTGTTCTTCCTGTTCATGACGTTCGCCGCTATGTCAACGGTCGTCGCGGTGTTCGAGAACATCATAGCCGGCCTGCGAGACGTATTCCCGGGCTGGTCGCGGCAAAAGGCCACAATCGTGAACGCCGTCGGGGTATTCGTACTCGCCCTCCCCTGCGTGTTCGGTTTCAATCTATGGTCGGACTTCGCGCCGCTGGGTGAGGGAACCATCGTTCTCGACCTGGAGGACTTCATACTCAGCAACAACCTGCTTCCGATAGGGGCCACGATATACCTGATGTTCTGCACGTACAGGTACGGCTGGGGATGGGATAATTTCATAAAGGAAGCTGACGCCGGCGCCGGCATCAAGTTCCCGAAGGTTTTGAGAGGGTTTTTCACCTACGTGGCGCCGATCATAATATTCGTCGTGTTTGTGGTTGGGTACTACGACTTGCACTTCAAGAACATACCCTCGGTAGTTCCGGTTATCTGGCTGATTGCCGGCGTTCTGGTGACATTCATCCTGACGGCGAGCATGGTAAGCCAAAAGAAATCGCTCAAGCAATAATAACCCGAGTCCAAATTAATCAATACTCACTATAATAATGAGCCGGTTCGCGAAGAACCGGCTCATTATTACATATAACGACGCAATCGCAGGGGTGGCATCCTTGCCTCTACAGCATACCTCGAATCAATTCGGTAAGCTCGGACGGATGAGCTGTCACAAAATCCGCCCCCGAGTTCGACGCCTCCTCCGGCCTGAATCCCCATAATACCCCAACGGAGGGGCACCCGGCATTTTGGGCGGTTTGCAGATCGACGCTCGTGTCCCCCACAAAAAGCGCTTCCGCCGGAGAAATGCCAAACTCGCCGAGGATGTAATGCACGATTGCCGGGTCGGGTTTCAGCGGCACGCCACTTCTGCCTCCTGCCACTATGTCAAAAATTCCCTCGGCGAATGTCCGGGATATGGTGAATTTGCTGTCGGAGTCCGGTTTGTTGGAGGCCACCGCGAGTTTGAGAGACATACCTCTCAGCTCCGCTATCATCTCCGGCACACCGTCGTATGGGCGCGTTTTATCTAGCGAGTGCTCGCCGTACCGTTCGAGATAGATTTTTTTAAGCGACAGCATAGTTTCAGGGGTACGGGCTTCCTTCGGCAGAATGACCCTCATAAGGTTGTCTACGCCGTTTCCCACAAAATATCTGTAAGCGTCAATGGAGTGTGTGGGGTAGCCAAATTGCTCCAACATGAAATTCGCGCTGTCCGCAATGTCATCCAGCGTATTCAGCAAAGTTCCGTCAAGATCAAATAAAACCGCTTTTATTTTCATTTGCTCACCTCTGGTAACGGGCGACCGGGGGCGGTCGTCCCTACGTTTTTTATCCCTCTTTTAATATTTCTCTCCTGTTGAACTCCCGAATACGAATCTCCTCCAGCATGTTTCGGTGGTTGATCCGCTCAATCAGTATGTCTTCGTTTATTCTCCTCATCTCATCCGCGCGCTGTCTCGCTCTATCCTCGACGGCCTTTTTTTTCCGATACTCGGCCAATCGCTCCGCCGATTCCCTAACGCTTTCATGATGCTTGTCCATCACATTTTCCATAGCTTTGTCACAGGAGCGGACTGCCTTGTAAAAAGCCTCGCGCGCGCGCTGTTCACCGGAGTTCGCCAAGGACTTGGACTCCTTGGTGGCGTTCTGGATAAACGCCTGAAGGGTGGAATTGACATGATTAATGTTTGGAACGCTCATGTGTCGATCCCTCCTTGAATCTTCACACAGCAAGATAGTTATAAACACGCGATCCCTCGCAATGGTAATATTATAGCGAAAATAACCGCCGGCACAATAGCGCGTTTGCCAAAACCTCAGAAAATGTTGACGAAGCAGAGAGTGGCGGTTATAATCTCACGTGCGCCGAGGTGGTGGAAATGGTAGACACGCACGTTTGAGGGGCGTGTGGGGCAACCTGTACGAGTTCAAGTCTCGTCCTCGGCACCATTTATTAAAACAACAAAGTCTATAGAAGTCTAAAAACCCCGTCTGAGACGGGGTTTTTACTTGTGAGCCCGGCATGGGCAATAACTTGGTGTTGCGACCAGATAGGTCGTTGCTAAAAGTGGTTTGGGGAACCACGACGCACGACAGCGCGCCAGTCATCCCGCCTTACCGCAAGGGGAAACCTCCAAG